>Ga0154020_10007219_pt1 | contig 12990 bp, 11 predicted proteins | sample Klosneuvirus_201_FD_109709 | JGI IMG/M metagenome (GOLD analysis project Ga0154020, IMG submission 109709) | Active sludge microbial communities from wastewater, Klosterneuburg, Austria - Klosneuvirus_20160825_MG | ecosystem: Engineered > WWTP > Aerobic digester > Activated sludge | place... | reverse complement strand
GATCAGATTCGTGAAAACGATTCAATTACTTTCGAACTGAAGGAAGGAAAAAAAGGTTTGAATGCAGTCAACGTTCGCGTTGCTAATTAATACACCTAATTTTTTCAAAGAAAAGCCCTGACATTTGTCAGGGCTTTTTTTATGGATACGATTTTAGCAAATGACAAAACGATTCTTTGGTGTTTGATCACTTTTGGTAACAACATAAGCAGGAACGGATTGATGATAGTGTGTTGCATTCGAGGAAGAAGTTTGGGAATGGATGACCTTCAATATTTTACTAGCGTTGACAATAACGTACAAATTCCGAAAGAAGATTTTCAACTGCCTTTGGTTTCTCTTCTAGTTTAGTGTGCCCACTCCCTTCAATCAGAATAATCTTATTTTTAAATCGTCAGCACATGGTGCAAAAAAGTCTAATGACTTTTTGGGTTTATAACATTCACCGAAAATAGTCTTAGTTCAAGCACAATTGACTACGAAATATATAAGGCAAAGTTATCTGAGAATAATTTACCGGTCTGGTACCATTTAGAACCTGCACACTTAAACCGACTACTTATGCCGAATAAAGCAATTCCTTTTGGGCCTCAATGGGTTCGCTCGATATATACTCATCGTACGTCATAAGCTTATCGATGTGGCCATTCGGAGTAATTTCAATAATCCGGGTAGCAACTGTTTGAGTAAACTCATGGTCGTGCGAAGTAAACAGAACTGTGCCTGGAAAATCCTTTAGCGCGTTATTAAACGCAGTGATTGATTCAAGATCAAGATGGTTCGTGGGCTCATCTATGATTAGTAAATTTGCTCCGGCCAACATCATACGTGAAATCATGCATCGCACTTTCTCACCACCCGACAACACGTTACATTTTTTAAAGACCTCTTCGCCCGAGAACAACATCTTGCCCAGGAATCCCCGGATATAAACTTCGTCTCTGTTTTCTTCATCGGAATATTGTCTTAACCAATCTACCAGGTTGTCGTCAGATTGAAAGTACTTTTCGTTGTTGACGGGGAGATACGCAGGGGTAATGGTTTGCCCGAATTTGAACCCACCTGCATCTGCCTTTAATTCGCCAATCAGGATTTGAAATAAAGTAGTGATGGTTAAACTGTCCTTACTTAAGAAGGCGATCTTATCTCCCTTGTTTACAAAGAAATCAAGTTTCTTAAAAAGAACATTTCCATTTAATGAATGGGTTAATTCTTCCACATGAAGAATTTGGTCGCCAGCGGTTCGCTTCTGTTGAAAGATGATAGCCGGATATTTTCTGTTGGAAGGTTGAATGTCATCCAGATTGATTTTCTCTAACAATTTTCTGCGGCTGGTTGCTTGTTTTGATTTAGATGCATTGGCACTAAACCGTGCAATAAATTCTTGCAGCTCCTTCTTTTTTTCTTCTGCTTTTTTATTGGCCGAAGCTCTTTGTGATAGCGCTAATTGACTGGATTGATACCAGAAAGAATAGTTACCCGTATAAAGGCGAATGGCCTTAAAGTCAATATCAACAATATGGGTGCAGACCGTATCAAGAAAATGACGATCGTGAGAGACCACAATCACCGTGTTCTTAAATTCCAAAAGAAAATCTTCCAGCCATCCTATGGTATGTAAATCCAGATCGTTGGTTGGTTCATCCAGAATCAAAATATCAGGATTACCGTAAATAGCTTGCGCCAGCAGTACTCTTACTTTTTGAGCACCGCTTAATTCTTTTACCATTTTGTAATGATCTTCCTCTGCGATACCCAATCCACTGAGTAAGGCGGCTGCATCGGATTGTGCATTCCATCCATTAAGTTCTGCAAATTCAGCTTCTAACTCAGATGCTTTAATGCCATCGGCCTCCGAAAAATCGGGCTTTTCATAAATAGCGTCCTTTTCCTTCATTAAATTCCAGAGTCGCGTAAAGCCCATCATCACGGTATCTAACACAGCTACTTCATCAAACTCGTAGTGATTTTGACGCAACACAGCCATTCTTTTACCCGGATCAATACTTACCTGACCCCGGGTTGGGTCAATATCGCCAGAAAGAATTTTTAAGAAGGTAGATTTGCCGGCACCGTTTGCACCGATTACTCCATAGCAATTACCCCCTATAAATTTCAGGTTTACTTCATCAAAAAGTACCCTCTTGCCAAATTGGAGAGTAAGATTATTCGCTGCAATCATATTAAAAGTGAAATAAGCCGCAAAGGTAAGCAAAAACACGAAATGGAGTTAGTTCCAATCTTGAATCGAAAGCATTATTATCAGATTCTTACCTGATGGAAGACTTTGTTGGATGAGGTGGTATTCACCATGGAGGCACACTGGGTTGTAATATTTTGAAAGGCTTTAAGCCCTTGCAATTTTAATTAATAATCAGTTAGTGCATTATGGATAGATATCACAAAGTAATCCCGAATCTTTTGATTTAATAAGTTTTTTTGCTGACGAAGATCATTTTTTAATTGAGACAGAAACGGTAGTATCGTGTACTGCAAGTAACATGGATATTAAGTACAATAAATTTAACTTAGCATCAGTAGATTAAAGATACTATAGCAACAATGGAGTTTTTTGATAAAAATTATTTTATACTGGACAGCTAATAACCGAAGCAATGAAAAAGACGATACAAACTAAATCTCAATTCTATGCCTGGGGAACATCGATTTGCCTGCTTTTAGTGGTCGGTATTTCAGCGAGCCTGGGCGGGTTAGCACTAATAATACATCCTACGGGTGAGGTATTGAATTTAAATCCTGTGGGGTTGAGTAACACAATGTTTACAGATTTTGAAGCACCTGGCTTCATTCTTTTTTTTACTGTGGGTATACTTACTCTGTTAGCCGCTATACTAACCATGATGAAAAATCCGTACTATGCAACGTTCACCTTTATTCAAGGCGCTATTCTTACTGGTTGGATTCTCGCACAGGTATATCTACTTCCGCAAACTCATTTTTTACAATTGATTTACCTGCTACTGGGCCTTATGTTGATGCTATTGGGTAACTTTCAAAAAAGTAGACGCGCGCTTTAATTCATTAGTTTGGATTCAATTACCCATTTTGCCTTAGGAGCTTGTATTGGTGAACTTATTGCCACAAAACGCATTGGCAAAAAATCGTTGCTACTGGGTGCGGTGGCTCAATCGATTCCTGATGGTGATTTTATTTTTTCATTATGGATGGACCCATCATCAAGCGTGTTGGCCCATAGGGGATTTACGCATTCCATTTTATTCGGGTTAATAGTAACACTCCTGTTAGCCTGGATTTTTCATCGAGGGTGGGGGCGTACCACGGTCACTTTTAAATTTTGGGTATTCTTTTTCGGAACCCAGATTTTTACACACATTATACTGGATGCATTTAATGCTTATGGAACGGGTTGGTTCGAACCCTTTAGTCATTATCGGGTATCCTTTAATAGCCTATTTGTGGCCGATCCATTCTTCTCTCTATCCTTAGGTCTTGCCACACTTGTTTTAATTTTCTCTTCAACAGACAATAGAAATAGAAAGCGCTGGGCACTAGGCGGGATTCTGATAAGTGTTTTCTACTTGAGTTATGGACTGTTTAATAAATATCAGATTGACGCTGCTGGCAGAAATTCACTTGCAAAAAATAGTAAGCAAACTCAATATTTTTCAACGCCTACTCCTTTTAACACATGGCTCTGGTTTGTAGTTGCCAATACGGATTCTGGAAGTTATGTGGGTTATCGGTCGGTGTTTGATAAAAAAGCCACTATTGATTTTCAGTTTTTTCAACGACAGGATTCATTAATTTATTTGGCTAATGATAAAGAAGCGGTGAGCCGACTTAAACGTCTTTCGCAAGGCTATTATACGATTGAGCTAAAAGGAGATACCTTAATTTTTAATGATTTGCGCTTTGGCCAAATGATCGGTTGGAGAAATCCAAGAGCAGGATTTGTATTTCACTATTATTTGCAACCCAAGCTTGACAACCGACTTGTTTTGCAACGAGGTAGATTTGCCGATTGGAATTGGCAAACTGCAAAGGACTTTCTAAAGCGTATAAAAGGTAACGAATAGCCTTATGTCTTTTCCTTTTTGAAATAAAATGTGAAAAGAAAAAAGATGAGCCTAACCGTTTCGTAAGCCATTCGATGTTTGAAAGTGTCAATGATGGAAGTTTCTTTCGTAAAAGATTCAGCGGTAATCGGATCACAATCTCTACGTATAATTTCTTCAAATTCATTATCAACCTGCTTCGCAAAAGGCTGACTTAATACATCCAGGTTAAGCTCCACACTTGCGTACGTACTTATATTATTGAAATTATAGGATCCAACCGTTACCCATTGTCTATCGTAGGTAGCCATCTTCCCGTGCAAAACTTTCTTACGATATTCATAGATTTCAATATTATGCCTGAGTAACCACGGATAGAAAAAACGCTCGGCCGCCTTGGCAAGAGAGACATCCGAAATTCTGGTAAGGATAATTTTAATACGCACACCGCGCTTGGCTGCCAATCTCAAATTTTTTCTAAAAACCTGGCCGGGCAAAAAATAGCTCGACATGATGGTAATATTCGATTTGGCCCGATGAAACATTTCAAGATAGCTTCTTGAAATCTGATTTCGGTTTCGCACCCAATCATTGATTCGAATCCGGACAAGACAATCCGCATCTGGGCTATGGCTCGTGCGCATCGCTGTTATCTTTGCTGATTTTTGCAATCCCCGAAACCACATTTGCAAACACCAGTTATGCAATTCTGTAGACACTTCACCTTTAACAAAGACAGCCCAATCCATCCAGGCGGGTTTTTCAGGCAGGTCATTGTAGTGATTACTAATATTTATTCCACCGACCAAGCCATATAATCCATCGGCCACAAAAATCTTATGGTGCATTCTTCGGCCAATATAAAATCGTTTGTTGTGTAATATCGACTTAAACCATCTGAAATTGATTCCGGATTTTTTAATAGCCTCTACCATTTCATCGGGTAATGAACGGGATGCATAGCCATCCAACAAGAGAAAAACCTTAACACCCCGAAGTGCTGCCCGAGTTAAAGCATCTGTAATCCGTTGCCCGGTTTCATCCGCTTTGTAGATATAAATTTGTAGATGAATGGTTTCTCTGGCCCGCTCGATGAGGCTGTCAAGCAAATTGAAATAATCCGCCCCACCATGAACTAATTCAATGGTGTTATGGGAAGAGTATCCGGTACCGGGCTGGATTAGTTTTTTATTCATAACGATCCGATAAACTTATTGGCCGTTTCTCCTGTTTACTATTCGATACTAAATACATTCAAATCAAAAGTAATTGAAAAGCTATGCAATCCATTAAAAATAAAGTTGTACTTATTACGGGCGGGAGTAAAGGAATTGGACTCGGTATTGCCGAAGCCTTAGTAAATCAATACGCCAAGGTGGCGATAACCAGTAGAACACAAGCCACTGCTGATAAGGTAGCTCTGGTATTGAATAAAATTGGTAAAGGTGAGGTAATCGGCATGGCAGCCGATGTATGCGACCCGATAGCCCAACAACGAGCGGTTGAACAAGTAGTTGCAAAATGGGGACGATTAGATGTTTTAGTTGCCAACGCAGGCCTGGGTTATTTTGATTCTGTAGATACACTTACGATTGAACAATGGAAGCAAACAATTGACACCAACCTGACGGGGGTATTTTATAGTTTGAAAGCTTCTGTGCAGGCCTTGAAAGAATCGCAAGGTTATATAATTACCATTGCCAGCTTGGCGGGTACCAATTTTTTTGAAGGCGGTGCGGCTTACAATGCCAGTAAGTTTGGACTTGTTGGGTTTACACAAGCGGCTATGCTCGATCTGCGTAAGTTTGGAATTAAGGTTGCCACCATCATGCCGGGTTCGGTTGCCACAGAATTTAATGACCACACACCTTCGGCCAAAGACGCGTGGAAGATACAGCCCGAAGACATTGGCCAACTGGTGGTTGATTTATTGGAAATGAATCCAAGAACCTTACCTAGTAAAATTGAAGTTCGCCCCAGTATGCCCGGAGGAAAATAAATTACGGAGTGTGCGACCACACCACAAACGAATCCTTCATGTCTTCCGGAAGCACGGCAATAATATCGTGGAGTTCGCCAGCCGAAACGTAATCGGCCAGGGTCTTAACTACGGCTTCAATACCCTTGATGGCATCATCCTCCAGATTTGAAAAATCGCGCCAGGAAGAAAGTCCATCCAGTCGCACTACTTCTTGTGCAAATTCTCTCATGGTGCGCAGTTTAACTTGATTACGCGAAGGTTGCCAGCCTTCCACATACAGTGCTTTTATTGCCATGGGTAATTGAGCTAGTAATTGAAACGATTCTTCCAGCGTAAGTCTGTTGCGTAAGGTGTGCAGCACACATCGTAAAACCCTGCCGGCACGATCCTTATTCTTTTCATCGCCTAAACGCGCTGCTAACCGATTGACGAACTCATTGCCTTTGGCTGCATGCTTTTCAAAATTAAGGGGCATAGTTTATTTTGATTTAATTATACTTAGATACGATCAATATTACTAACTAAATTCAATGAACAAATGACGGTTGTCATTTTCATAAATAATTTCAAAGGCAAAGGTTACATAAACGAGGCAATACCTTGTTCCAGTCCACGTAACTCAGCCAATCCGCGTAAGCGACCAATAGCTGAATAGCCCGGATTCGTTTTTTTTGAAAGATCATCGAGCATTTGGTGGCCATGGTCAGGACGCATGGGGATTGATTTGCCAGTACGTTGCATCAACGATACAATTTCTTTCATCACTAACGCCATGTCGGTATCGCCATTCAAATGATCAGCTTCATAAAAATTGCCTTCCTGATCGCGCTTTGTATTTCGCAAATGCAAAAAATGAATTCTATCGCCAAGTCGCTTTATCATACCGGGTAAATCATTATGAGCACGCACCCCATACGAGCCGGTGCAAAAACATAATCCATTGGCAGGGGAGGGCACAGCTTCTAAAATATCCTGCGCATCTTGTTCCGTACTTACTATGCGAGGCAAGCCCAGTACAGGAAAGGGCGGATCATCAGGATGGATAGCCAGTTTTAAACCAACCTCTTGCGCGGTGGGCACAACTTGCCGCAAAAAGTTGAATAAATTTTGTTTGAGTTTTTCACTGTCAATATTTGAATAAGATTCAAACATAGTGAGCAGTTCTTCATGAGTAAAAGGTTCGTTTCCGCCAGGCAAACCCATCAATGTATTCTTATAAAGTAACTCCTTTTGCTGATCATTCATTTGATTAACAACGTCCGTAGCTTTTGCGATTTCTTCGGACGTATATTCGAGCTCAGCGCCCGGCCGTTTTAGTAAATATAGATCAAAGGCAATAAAGGCAGATTTTTCAAATCGCAAAGCTCTGCTGCCATCAGATAATTCGTAGGCCATATCGGTGCGCATCCAATCTAAAATAGGCATGAAGTTGTAAGTCACTACCTTCAGTTCGCAGTGGGCAATGTTTCGCAGACTAATTTTGTAGTTTTCCAGGTATGTTTCAACAAGGCCCGAGTTTTTCTTTATATCCTCATGAACGGGTAAACTTTCAATGACAGTCCAGGTTAAACCAGCTGCTTCAATTTCATTCTTACGAATACTTATCTCTTCAACAGGCCATATTTCGCCCACGGCAATGTGATGTAATGCGGTAACTACTCCGGTGCATCCTGCCTGCCGGATGTCGCTAAGGCTAACCGGATCGGTTGGGCCAAACCAGCGCATGGTTTGTTCCATCAAAATTTTTCCTGATTTAGTTGCCATGCATCCAAACTAAACGAAATTGCGTTCATTAAAAAAGGAATTTTAAAACATTTTCAATTCAAAAAACCATATGGATTAGGTACGATCAGATAAGCACGGTAGGTAATAAACCAACTTATTCGAAGCAGATAGCTACCGCCAATCAACAGACAGGTTTCCTTACGTAATTCAGGTTGCTATCGCTCCGTGTTTTTAGTAATTTCAAAAACTCAAATATTATAAATCAACTAAATATAAAAACTATGAAAACGCGTTTAGGTATTATTGTTTTTTGTCTTGCCATGACCATGGCCTGCACAACAGCTAAGAAAGAAGAAAATCAGGACACTGCGACCACAACTGTGGTTGAGGAAGCTGCTCCGGCAACTGCCGAGGCCACATTAAACAGCGCCAGTGGAAGTTCTGTTACGGGGACAGCTACATTCAAACAAGTAGATGCTACAACCGTAAAAATGAGTTTAGAAGTTCAAGGTCTTACCCCGGGTGAACATGCATTGCATTTGCATCAAAATGGAGATTGCAGTGCTCCTGACGCGAGCTCAGCCGGTGGCCACTGGAATCCAACAGGTATGGAGCATGGTAAAAGAGGTGTGGGTCAGTTTCATGCCGGTGATGTAATTAACTTAACGGCTGATGCAGATGGTAAGGTTTCCTGGAGCCAGGATATTAAAGGCTGGACCATTGGTGGTGACGAAAGCACTAACATTCTCAATAAAGGAATTATCATTCATGATAAATTGGATGACTTTAAAACACAACCTACCGGTGCTGCAGGTGGTCGTGTGGCTTGTGGCGTAATCGTTCAAACAGCCAAGTAAATTTTATTTTAAAACTCTTCTCACTATTTAGTTCCCTATGAAAAAAAGTTTATTCAGTTTGATCCTGGCGCTCATTGTGCTGACACCAGCCTTTAGCCAAATTCCCAAACCATCGGCTACTTTTGGATTTGAACCCGGTGCTGATTACAAAATGGCTACCTATGATCAAATGTTAGCCTATTATGAAAAGCTGGATGCAGCTACCGACCGTGTTAAAGTAACGGAGATTGGTAAATCGGTACGAGGCCGGCCTATCAAACTAATATTTATTTCAAGCGAAAAGAATATGAAATCGCTTGATAAGTGGAAAACCATCAGCGAGAAAATGGCACGCGCTAAAATCTCTGAAAAAGAAGCCCAGCAGTTAGCTAAAGAAGGGAAGGCAATCATTTGGTTCGATGGCGGTATGCATGCTTCAGAGAAAGCACATGCCCAGATGACGCCCGAATTACTGTATCGGATTGCAGCCGAGGAATCGGATGAGATGAAAAAAATCCGTGATAACGTGATCACCCTTATTGTCCCGGTTATTAACCCCGATGGATTGGATATTGAAGGGGCGTGGTACCGAAAGAATCTTGGAACTATGTATGAAACCTCAGGACCACCTATTTTATATCAGGAATATGTTGGCCATGATAACAACCGCGATTGGTTTATGGGTAACATGCCAGAGACTAAGGCGGTAATGAAAGTACTTTACAACGAATGGTATCCGCAGATTGTTCATAATCATCATCAATCGGCCCCAGCTTGGGCACGTATCTTTATTCCGCCTTTCAGAAGTCCGGTGAATACGAAGATTCACCCAGGCGTTACTACCGGAGTGAATTTGGTGGGCACCGCTATGGCGAATCGTTTTGCGATGAAGAAAATGCCAGGCGCAGTTTCGCAGACGACTTACGAAATGTGGTGGAATGGGGGCATGCGCACAGCACCGTACTATCACAACCAAATTGGTATTCTTACAGAAACAGCGCACACCTCGCCAACACCAAGATTTTATCCACCTGATTCTATTCCTAAAATGATTGGCGGACGCATAGCTAGCGATGGCACAGAAATATTTTATCCCTATCCATGGAAAGGTGGCGAATCACATTTTAGAGATGCCGTTGATTATATGTTAGAAGCCTCTATGGCGGTGCTTGATCTTGCCTCTGAAAAGCATGATGAACTTTTGTACAATATCTATGAGATGGGCAAAGATGCTATCGAAGATAAAGCAGGTGCCTTTGCTTATGTTATTCCAAAAAAACAATGGGATAAAGGAGAGGCCGTTAATCTCGTAAATGTATTTATGCGTGGTGGCATTGAGGTAGAAGAAGCCACGGCCAACTTTACAATAGGAGACAAGGAATATGAAGCCGGAAGTTACATCATGTATGGGGCGCAATCATTTCGTCCGTACTTATCCGATTTAATGGAGAAACAGAAATATCCGGATCTCTATTTATACCCGGGTGGCCCACCAGTTACACCATATGATCTTACGGGATGGACTTTACCCATGTCGATGGGTGTTGATGTGGATCGTGTTACTACGTCATTTACTGCTAAGACAAAAAAGGTTGGAGGTCCAATAAAAATGTCGGCAGGAAGCATAGCCGGTAATGCTAAATTTGGGTATGCGTTGAATAGCAAAGAAAATTTAACAGCAACCGTTATCAATCGCCTCCAAAAAGAGGGCGAGCATATCTCCATCGCACAAGCTGGCTTTACCGATGGAAATAATTCCTTTGATAAGGGCACCTTCATTATCGAAAGCGGAAGTAAGACAGCTGCTCTTATAGATAAGGTAAGTAAAGACCTGGGAGTTTCTTTTATCAGTTTAACCGCTAAACCTTCGGATGATGTAAAGCCGTTGAAGAAAGTTAAGGTGGGTCTTTACAAATCGTGGGATGCCAGCATCGATGAAGGTTGGACGCGTTGGGTTTTAGAACAATTTGAATTTGACTTAGACACCTTACATAACAACGATATCAGAAGTAAAGACTTAAGCGCATACAGTGCGATTATATTTCCATCACAATCTCCGGAAAACATTATACGCGGCCACATGCCGGGCACTATGCCAGAGCCGTATGTGGGAGGTATAGAATTGGAAGGCATATTAGCATTGAATGAGTACGTAAAAAAAGGTGGTGTAATGATTATGTTCGATCAGGCGTGTAATCTGGCCATTGATCAGTTTGCGCTTCCGGTTAAAAATATTACAGATGGATTACCCTCTAGTCAATTTTTTATTCCGGGTTCTATTATCAGAATGAAAGTCAACAATGCCGATCCCTTAGCGTTTGGAATGAAAGCAGAAGGAGCGGCTTCTTATTCGCGAAGCAGTGCCTTTGAAACGGTGACCATTTCCCGCAAGGAGGAAGGTGGAACTGAATTGGTAAAGATACCACCGCCTCTTCCGAATGTAAAAGCCGTGGCTACCTATGCTTCGAATGATTTACTGATGAGTGGCTGGGCGCTGAATCCGAATAAAATAAAAAATAAAGGTGCTATGATGAACGTTGTTCATGAAAAAGGAAATGTAATCTTGATTGGTTTCCGACCTCAATTTCGTGGTCAGTCGCGTAACACCTATAAACTAATTTTTAATTCAATCTATTTAGGAGCTACCCGATAACAAATCGTGAGTCTATATTAATTACAAGTGGCATCCTGTTTGGGTGCCATTTGTGTTTATACAAAATTGAATGATGCAGATTTTGATAATGATACGACTCATCTGTAGATCTTATACCCACTAATCGGGGAAATATGTCTACATATCGAATTGTTAACTCTTTGTTAGGAGTAAACCAAAACATGGCATAGTATTTATCGTTTAAAGGATGACACTTCACCCAAAAAATAATAACATGAGATTAACTAAATTTTCACCACGACAAGGAATATCCATGCTTGTTATCCTTCTATTATTAGTAGGAGCAGGTTGTAAAAGCAAAAAAGCAGCCATGGCAGTAACCGACCCGACCGTTGAGAAAGCTAAAATGGAACAAGAGGCGGCTATGCGCAAGCAACAAGAAGAAGAGGCCAAACGAAAACAAGAACTGGAAGCTGAGGCCCGGGCTGCCGAAGCTAAACGAAAGGAAACGGAACCCTATCGGAAATTAGATACCTATTTCTCGGCCATTGCTAACTCAAACAGTTTAGCCTCCGCGAATAGCAGCATTAGCGAAGCGCTTGGATTGTTTGCTTCAAAAAATACTCCGGTTTTGATTGTGATCAGTGAAGAGAATGGTCAGAAAGATTATGATAAGCCCACCACCATCGGTGACTATTTGAACTACCTGAAAGACCAAAAGAAGAGCATCAATAAGATCAATCAACTGCAGTTTGATAGTGCAGGAAAGATCACTGAAGTGGAACTGGTTACTAAAAATTAATTCAATCTCTAAAAAAATCGCACCATGATAAAGTACCTATATACATTACTGGCAGCCCTGTTTTTATCCAGTGGCTTTCTGATGGCACAAACGGCAGAAATCAGCCCCAAGCGGAAGCAAGCGATCGACTCCTTGGCGCTTGAAAAAGTAAAAGATTTAAGTAAATACATTTCTATTATCGGAAATAAAAAAACTCCGTATTCAGAAGCAACACGTGTGATGGACAGGGCAGGGGAGTTATTTGCCGAAGGCAGTGAGATGGGTGTGTCGTCACTCAATCATAAAGATGTTACGTACTATAAAGTACGTGCTTACTTCGAGCATCTCATTGCACTCAATTACGATCGCGTTAAAATTGAGTGGTACGACATTCACTACATCAGCGATTTGGAACGCCAGCCTGATGGCCGTTATGTGGGTGTGATCACCATCTACCAGCGCTTCGAAGGCGTATCGGATGATGGGTTGAAATACAAAGACACCACCAAGAAAGATATTACCATTTATGTAGAGCGCAAGAAAACTCAGATTGCCGGTCGTACGGTTGAATTCTGGGATGTGCTGTTGGGTGACATTCGGGTTACAGAAACCTCGGCCTGATCTTGAAAAAAATACTACTCATTTTTCTGATTGGCCTTTCCTTTCATCTGCAGGCGCAGCTTGTGGATGATATGAAAGATGAAAGTAAGCTCTATGCAGAGACCAAACAGATTAATCAATTTTTCAGGCGCTTTAATGGTGAAGAAGATGAGAAAGGGGAGCGGTATTATTCCACCGACAAGCCATACCGCAATGTTAAGCTCCGGAAAAAGTATCTCGGAATTTTATTCGATCAGTCGAACACCGGCATCAACAACGATTTAAAAATTCAGTTTGTAAACGATGTGCTGGACAGGAAGGATCCGGTAATTCTTGACTTCCATGGTGGTAATTGGTTTGCTGAAGTACAAACCATCTTTACGGTTAATGGTAAGGATGAACCGATCACCTTGTTT
>Ga0154020_10007218_pt1 | contig 12990 bp, 9 predicted proteins | sample Klosneuvirus_201_FD_109709 | JGI IMG/M metagenome (GOLD analysis project Ga0154020, IMG submission 109709) | Active sludge microbial communities from wastewater, Klosterneuburg, Austria - Klosneuvirus_20160825_MG | ecosystem: Engineered > WWTP > Aerobic digester > Activated sludge | place... | reverse complement strand
TCCGCCGCTGGCTTTGCTTCCGCGTCGCCCCCCCGCAAGTAGGCCGCGACACGTGCGCCGGACTGCGCGCCGCTGGTTTCCGCGGCGGCTTGCTTGGCTTTCGCCACCACGTCGAGGAAGTAGCTCTCCAGGTTTTGCGTGGGATTGTCCACGCGCACCTTGTCGGCGGCCACGTCCTGGCGGATGACGTCCAAAACCCGCGCCATCGTTTCGCGCGACAACACCGGGGTCGTGATCCGCAGTGTGTCGGGCGTGGCGAGCAATTCCTTGAGCGTCCCCAGCGCCTGAACTTTGCCGCCGTAGTAAATCACCACGCGATCGCAAACGTCTTCCACATCAGAAAGCAAATGACTGCTTAAGATCACCGTCTTGCCGCGTCGCGCGAGGGCCAGGATGAGATCCTTGATCTCGCGGCAGCCAATCGGGTCGAGCCCCGAAGTCGGCTCGTCCAGAATAACAAGGTCAGGATCGTTGATGAGCGCCTGCGCCAGGCCAATGCGGCGTTGCATGCCCTTGGAAAATTCGCCCACCGCGCGCATCCGCGTTTGGTTCAAGCCGACCATTTCCAGCAATTGCTCCGCACGATCATTGCGCTCGCCCTTGTCCAGGTGAAACAGGTTGCCGAAGAAATCCAAAGTCTCCCGCGAATTGAGGTAGCGGTAGAGATATGATTCTTCCGGCAGATAGCCGATGCGCGCCTTGGTTTGGACGTGCCGCGGCGAATGACCGAAAACTTCGATGTGACCCTTGGTCGGATTCAGCAAACCGAGCAGCAATTTCACCGTGGTGGACTTGCCTGACCCGTTCGGTCCCAGAAGCCCAAACACCTCGCCGCGTTTCACGTCGAAGTCCACATTGTCCACCGCGCGGGCCTTGGGCCGATTCCAGAAATCTTTGAAGACCTTGGTCAGCCCGCGCACGGAGACGACAACTTCGCCATTCGCCGGCAGATTGCGGATTACGGGTTGCGGATTCGTTTCAGCGACAGGCATAGTTCAAAAAAACTTAATAGTCATCACCCTCCACAAGACTGCTTTGCAATCTCGCGCTCTTTTCGCTCAGGATCGGCGGGAGCGTTTTGGTCCGGCAGCACCAATCGCGAAATCATAATCTTACTGTGTCTGACGTTGAACGCTGGCCAGCGCGTTGGTGCTGATGGAAAAACTGAATGTCGCAATGCTGTTCCGGGAATGAAGGCGTACGGGCCGCTGGCGAGTTCGGTGACCGGGACTGGTGGCAAGGAGCAAACCAGATGTCAGCATCAAGCTGGCGGCGATGATGATAAACGCGCGCGGTGGCTTTTTCATAACGCCAATTTCTACGCGATCTTCGGCGTCAGCTGCCCGGCAGCCCCGTGACGCGAACCGGCGTCACGGCCCGACGTTGGCGCAGTTGTCTCCGGATGATAGTGTTCCAGTTCCTCGCCTTTGCGCACGAGACGGGCGCTGTTGAAGATCACGATCAGCGAGCCCACGTTGTGCAGGATAGCCGCGATGATCGGATTCAAATAGCCAAATGCTGCCGCCGACAAGCCAACGATGATGAACAGCACGCCGAACAGGAAGTTCTGGTTGATGACCGCGCGCGTGCTGCGCGAGAGCTTCACGAGGAACGGCAGCCGGCGCAGATCGTTGTTCATGAGCGCGATCGTTGCGCTATGGATCGCCACTTCGCTGCCCGCAGCGCCCATCGCAATGCCGATGTCGCCCGCCGCCAACGCCGGAGCGTCATTCACGCCGTCACCGATGACCGCGACTTTGTAACCCTTCGCCTTCACGGCGCGGACAAACTCAACTTTGTTTTGCGGGAGACATTCACCCTTGGCTTCTTCGCAACCGATCTCCGCCGCGACGCGCGTGGCGACGGGCTGGCGATCGCCGCTCACCATCGCAATGCGGCGCACCCCGGCTTCGCGCAACTCGGTGAGCGCTTCCTTTGCCTCAGCGCGGGTCTGGTCCTGCAGCCCCACCCAGCCGATGCACTGGTTATCACGCGCAACGAAAATCAAACTCCAGCCTTCGGTTTCATTCAGGTCAACCGACTTCTCAAAGTCGTCCTTGATTCCGTTGTCCTTGAGCCATTGGGCTCGACCCACGAACACTTTGGTGCCACCGATATCGGCCTTTACACCGCGCCCGGCGGTTTCGGCGAAATTCTGGGGCTCGACGAGCGTTACGCCCGCTTCCCCCGCAATTAGTGCCAGCGCCTTGGCCGTCGGGTGATTGCTGTATTTCTCGGCGGACGCGGCAATGCGCAGCAACTCGGCGGGTTTCGTGTCGCCGAGGGGCATCAGGCGACTGACGGCCAACTCGCCAGTGGTGAGCGTGCCGGTTTTGTCGAAGATGAACGCGTTTATCTTAGCGGCAGCTTCGATGTCGGCGACGTTCTTGATCAGGATGCCAAGGCGCGCGGCGGCGGAAAGCGCAGCGACCATCGCGGTGGGCGTAGCCAGAATGAAAGCGCATGGGCATGACACCACGAGCACTGCAATGACGCGGTTCAAATCATGCGTGAACGCCCATACCAGCGCGCCGATGACTAGCACCAGCGGCGTGTACAAGCCCATGTATTGATCCACGATCTTCATGATCGGGAGCTTGGTCTTTTCGGCGGCGAGGATCAGTTCCCGTACGCGGCCCAACGTGGTGTCGGTGCCGGCGCGGCTGACCTTGATTTCCAAGACGCCCGTCAAATTCTGTGTACCAGCGAAAACTTCGTCGCCCTGCTTCTTGTCCACGGGCAGGGATTCACCGGTGATGGTGGCTTGGTTAAACGAGCCTTGCCCGTTCACAATCAAACCGTCTGCCGCCACATTGTCGCCGGGGCGGATGCGAATCACGTCCCCGATGGCCAATTGGCTCGCGGCAACTTCCTCCTCGGACTTGTCCGCCTTGATGCGCCGGGCTTTGGTGGGGGTCAATTTGATCAAGGATTCAATCGAAGCGCGTGCGCCTTCGGCGGTACGGGTTTCGATGATTTCCCCCAGCAACATGAAGAACGCGACCACGCCAGCGGTCTTGTAATCCCCGGAGGCAAACGCTGCCAGGACGGCAATGGCCACCAATTCGTTGATGCTGAGATGCCCGCGCTTTAAATCCTTGATGGCCGTAACGACGATGGGGTAGCCAAGCAGGATCGCTCCGATGAACGCGCTGGCGCTAGCCACCGTATGGGCGGCATCAAAAGCCCAATCCACCACGAAGGCGTTGAGGACGCAGACGACGCCCACCATGGTTTGCCACAAGTGGACGGACGCATGTTCGTGGTCATGGCCACAACTGCTGCAATCCGGCCCGTGCTCGTGCTCGTGCTGGCTGAGAAGTGAGGTGACTTGCATGTTATTGGTACTGCGTAAAACGGGAACTCCGCAACCCGCAAGCCCGGCAATCTCCACCCAATATTCGGATTTTGAGCTTCGTCATTCGGGATTTATCGTTCATCACGGCTTGGCTTCTTCCATCTTCGATTTGGGCGGCTCGCGATTCAACAGCAACCGCAGTTCGATGGGCTTGCCATCGGCGGAGGTCGGCAAAAACATCTTGTCTTGCGCGTTGGTAAACACCCGGCCCATCGTTTCAATCAGCCGGGTCTGGACGAACAAATCCGGGTTGCTCTGATACGCGGGCAACAGGTTTTTGAAACGGTCAGCCTCCGCGGTGATGCTGTTCACCATGAGTTTCCGGGCGACCTCGGCGCTGTCGACGCGGCCTTTGGCGTCGGCCCCGGCCCGGCTTAACACCTTGTTCTGGTCGTTGCGGGCTTCGGTGATGATCTGGCTGCTTTTTTGCCCGATGATGATGACGTTGTCGAAGGCCATTTTCAACTGGCGCGGCGGGCGGCTTTGCACAATGCACTGATCCACCACCAACCCGAGCTTCTGTTCCTGAATCAGCTTGCGCACGCGCCGCCCGACGGCTTCCTGAAAACCCGTAACATCATTCAACAAGATATCGTCCACCTTGTAGCGCGCCGCGGTGTAAATCAGCGCGTTGTTCAGCACATTCAACACCGCGTTAGACACCCCGGCCAAACTGAAAATCTGATTCGTCCCGGCGGCAAACTCGAACACGCAACGCACCGGGTCTTCGATGCGATAGCTCAACGTTGCCTTGGTGTGAATGATGTTGCCGTCGCCGGTGATCGCATAGCCATCCACGGCGGGATTGAGCGACCCGCCGGTGGGCGGATCCTGGTTCAACGCTTCATCTTCGGGCGATTGCAAAAACCAACTGCCCTTGCCGGCAACTTTCTGGATCTCGGCAATGGGAATCTTGACGACCTCGTCAATCGGGTACGGCCAGGCCCAATGCGTGCCCGAACCGATCAACACCTGGTCGCCCGTGCCGACCGGCTTGCCGAACCGCAACTTGATCGCCTTCTCCTGTGGCTCGACTTTGAAGAGGCCGGAGAATACAAAAACCACGAACAGGATGGCCATCACCACCTTGACGATGGCGAAACTGCTGTGCAGCGCCTCGGTGAGCGCCTGCGCAGCGCTGTCCACGGGCGACGGAGTCTGGGGTTCGTTGGTCATGCCATCACTTGGCCGGTTTGGCCGCCGGGCTGCTAAATAGATCAAAGGGCGGCGTTCGCTGGTCGAAAATCAGAATGGAACGTTCCTTCAGCGAACTCTCCAGCGCCTCGGTTTTCAGGAGGAAAGTCGCGAGATCGGGATTCTGCTGAAACACGGGCAGGACTTCCGCCGCAACGGCTTCGCCCTCGCCACGAATCCGGAACGCCTCGGCGTTGGCGCGGGAATTCACCTCCGCAGCCTGGCGCTCGGCGGAAGAACGAATCTCCTGGGCCTTGGCGTCGCCTTCAAACTGGATTTTGTCAGCCAGCAGTTTTCGCTCGGCGGTCATCCGTTCAAACACCGCTTGCGTCACGCTTTCCGGCAGGCCCAGCCGTTCGAGCCCGAGATACTCGATGCTGACGCCCCAGTTGTTTGCTTGGAGTTGTGCCTGCGCGAGGGCTTTGATTTTGGTTTCGATTTCGTCAAACTTCAAATCCTTCTCGTTTTCATTGACGAAGTCGCCGAGCCGGTGTTTGCCAACCGCGGCCGTTTTGGCCTGGGTCACCACCTCCTCGAGCATTCGCTCCGCCACCGTTACCGAGCCATCTTTGAATTTCGGGAAAAACGTCTTTGCATCCGTGATGCGCCAACCAACATAGACTGAAGTGAGCAAATTGATGCTATCCAAGGTTATTGTTTCGGTTAACTTGTCTTGAAAGTTCTGGATGCGCTGGTCCAGTTTGTAAACATGTTCAATCGGCCACGGCCAGCGGACATAGGCGCCCGGCTCGGACTTCTCGCGGTCCACCCGGCCAAAGCGCGTGACGACGACGACTTCCGATTGGCGTACCTGGAAAACAAACAGCAGCAGCACGAAGATGAAGATCAGCACGCCGCCGATGACGAGGGTCAATAAATTCCGTTTCATGGCTTCAATTATTTCTTGGGTGCGGGGACCGCGCCGCCAATTTTGTTAAAATAGTCTTCATCCAGCCGCCGCTGCAGATCAAACGTGATGACATCCGAGGTGTTGGTGGCGAGGACGAGGTATTTGGTCGCCTTGGCCGTGGCGGACGCGAACGTCAGCAAATAAGTGCGCTGCCGATACACGTCGGGCGCGGCGTTGAACGCCGGCAATTGGTTGGTAAAAGCGGCAGCCCGGGCCAGGGCAATCACTTGCAGGTTGATGCGCGCGGCTTCCGCGTTGTTCGTGACGGTGACCGCCTGGGCGCCGGCGCGAGTGGTGACCTGAATGCTTTCCGCTTCGGCGGCGAGAATTTTGGCCTGCTTCTGATGAATGGCGGCCACCACTTTTTGGTATTCCGGCGCCACCTTGACCGGCGGATGAAGATCCTGCAAGCCGACGAACAAGATCCGGGCGCCCAATGCCTGCGTGTCCGCCGCGCCCTGGATTTTATCCCGCAGGATGAGGGCTGATTCCAGGCGATTGCTTGACATGATTTCATTCACATCCACGCTCGCCAAGTAGCGTACCACTTCCCGGGTGGCGATTTGCTGGAGCAGATTGGAACTGTCCTCGTGCTGATACACCCATTGCGTCAGGTTTGTGATCTGAAATTGAACCGGGATGCTGACCGTGATGAGACTGACGGGCGGAGCTTTCCGCCCGCTGGTCGCAGCCAACGCTCCGGTGGTGGGTTGCGCGCGACTCGCCACCAGGAAATTCTCCTCCTTTGCATGCGCGACCGTCCAGAGGACCACCTTCTCCTCGTGTTCGTCGGCTTCGGGAACACTCCCGACATGGATGGACTGAATCTGCTCCGTACGGTAGCGATAAACTTTGTCCACGGGCCAAGGCAATTTCAGATGGGGGCCCGGTCCCAATACCATTCCATCCGCCAGCGGTTTGCCGAAGCGTTCGAGTAAAGCCTGCTCGCCCGGTTCGATGAAAACAACACTGGTGGACAACAACAACGCGCCGAGTTGCAGCAGCAACAGCCAGCGCACGGCGTTGCGGAAGAAAAGGAAAAACCACGTCTCGGAAACTTTGAACCCAAACTGGTAATCGAGAGTTTGCGCCGCCGTCGCGACCAGACCCTCCGGTTGGGCAAGCAAACCGACCAGCCGCGAATCGTAAAGCGGGCGACCCACCTTCCCCTTCACCCGAGGGCGATAGATTTCAAACACCAGCGCCGCGAGCGTTTCGGCGGCCACCAATCCGAGCACCACCACAAAGGCACGGGCCACGTAAAGATCGGTCTTCGGAAACTCGCTCTTGAGTCCGGCCAGGGCGGCGGCGCAAAAGAAGCAAAGATAGGCACCCAGCAGCAGATAACTCGCGCTGGGCCGCAGCAGCCGGTGATTCTCCAGCCGAGCAATCGTGGCGGAAAAGCGACCGATGAGAAACAGGATGAGCGCCAGCAAACCGAACAGCGCCAGCGCCAGCAAGTCCTGCTTGACCGGCGGAGGGGCGACGAGTTTCGCCAGCCAACGCCACAGCAGGTAAGCCGCCGCGCCTTGCAGGAACAGCAGCACGACCGTGAAACCGGGCACGAAGAACCGCTCGAACTGCTGCCGGGAGCGCTGCGCCGGAAATACCTCGGCGTCCCGGCCTTCAAACAACGTCGCACTGCCCTTGGATCGCGCGAGTTCGTCGAGTTCCAGTTTTTCGAGCCGCTCGCGGTCTTCCAGGCGCATCTGAAACCAGCTCACGAACGCCACCAGCGCGCCGAGGCCAAGGAATGCCGCCGCCACCTGGCCGGACAGCGAATTGGTGAACCGCGCGATGCCATAGCCCGCAGCCGCCACGGCGAATAGCGCCAGCAGGTTCACCAGTCCGTTTTTTTGAAGGTTGCGGTCCAATGGAATTAAAAGTTGAGAAGTAAAAGTGCAAAATCAAACGGGGGGGGGAGGGACCGCCGACCCGAGGGTCGGGCCTTTTGAATTTTGCCTTTTGAATTTTGCATTGCTTCAGCTCAGTTCCCGGTCCTCAAACAACGTCACCGCTACCGCCAGCGCCGCCCCGACGTAACCCACGACATAAGCGAACGCCTTTCCCACGTAGCCCCAGTGGAACGTACTCTTTCCCGAATCCAAGGCATCCGCGAGCCAGAAATTCTGCCAGTTCGGTACCAGCGTGTAAAGCACCGACCCCCACCACACTCCGCGTTCCGCCGGCCGGCCGAACAAATAATCCGACATCAGACCCACTAGGAAGAGGGCCGAACAAATAGCCAGCGTCGGGATCATGTCAAAGCGCGTCGAACACGCCAGCGCCAGGGCCGCCAGAATCCAAAGCGCGAATAGAATCAACACCGCCGCCGGCACCAGCCGCCAGTCCACCACGGCGATGTCGTAGGAGCTTTGTTTGTGCGTGGTGAACTGAAAAATCACAAACGCCGCCACCGTAATCATGACGAGCAACGCGAATACGGCATCGCTCACAAACGGTCGGTGCAGGAAGAAATTACTGAATCCGGCCAGCGCATAGCCCAGTACCACGCCGGCGCCAAAGATGCCGACGGCCGCCACGTCCGTGCTGCTGTAGGCGTCGAACGTCATCCGGCTCGCGATCAGCGCGGCGACAAGGTTCACATAGGTCAGTAACGTCAGCGCTACGATCAAGCCGGCGTATTTGGCGAGGAGGAACTGCGCGCGGCCGATGGGCTTGGACAGGACGGCCAGTGCCGTACCGGAGCGAATTTCCCGCGCCAGCGAGGCCGAAGCGCTCAACACCGCCCCAAACAAGCCGGCCAGCAACATGACCGCCAGCACGCTGTTCTTGACCAGCTTCGGTTCGTCACCAAACGCAAAGTAGTAGGGCGTTGCGAGGAAGATTTCAAAGGCCGACGAGGCGGTCAGCAGCAGCAAGAACACCGGCTGGCGGACCAGTTCCATGAACGCGTTGGTCGCGATGGTTATGAATTGTCGCATCTACTGTTTCAGGCGGTTCTCAGCACAAAAGGTTAGGAATCGCCAGTCGGTTTGTAAACCGCTATTCCGCAATAACCAGATCCAAGCCGGAGTCTTTACAGGAGAATAGAACCGGAGTCTTGCAGAAATGTTCAATCTTCGCCGGGGTGACGAATGCAATTCGAAGCGGATTCAAGGCGTTGACGTGACCGATTACCCAATCTCTTGCGGCCCCTTGCCGCCGTTGACGAGAAACAGGACAGCCATGCGGACGGCGATGCCGTTGGTCACCTGCTCCAGAATCAATGAGCGGGCGCTGTCGGCAATTTCGTTGTCAATCTCCACGCCGCGATTCACCGGCCCGGGGTGCATGATGAGCGCGTCCGGCTTGGCCTTCGCGAGCCGGGCCTTGTTCAAACCAAAAAGCGTGATGTATTCGCCGATGCTGGGGAACATGGTCTTGCGCTGGCGCTCATGCTGGATCCGCAGGAGATGAATGATGTCCGCGTCGCGCAACGCCGCGTCCACGTCGTGGGTCACGCGGCAGCCCATCTGCTCGAAAGTGCGCGGCACGAGCGTGGACGGGCCGCAAAGCGTCACTTTTGCGCCCAGTTTGGTCAGCGCCCAGATGTTCGACCGGGCCACGCGGCTGAACAAAATGTCGCCCAGGATGGTGACATTGAGCCCTTCAATCCTGCCTTTGCGCTCGCGAATGGTGAACGCGTCGAGCAACGCTTGGGTGGGATGTTCATGGGCGCCGTCGCCGGCATTGATGACGTGGGTATTCAGCACCCGCGAGAGGAAATGCGCCGCGCCCGCCGCGCTGTGGCGGATGACAATGAAATCCACGTTCAACGCTTCGAGATTGCGCGCGGTGTCCTTGAGCGTCTCACCTTTTTTCAACGAGGACGCCTCGGCGGTAAAGTTGATGATGTCGGCGGAGAGGCGCTGTTCGGACAACTCAAAGCTGGTGCGGGTGCGCGTGGACGGCTCAATAAACAGGTTGACCACGGTGCGGCCGCGGAGTGCCGGCACCTTCTTGATTGCACGTTCGCCAACGGCCTTGAACGCCTTCGCCGTATCGAGCACGGTGAGGATTTCGGCCGCCGAGAGCGATTCGATATCCAGCAAATGGGGGCGATGCCAGCTCATGGTTTTTCCAGCACAACTTCGTCTTCTTTTCCCGTTTCACCAAAGCGCACCTGAACTTTCTCCGCCAGCGAGGTGGGTTGATTTTTGCCAACGAAGTCCGCCTTGACCGGCAATTCCCGATGGCCGCGATCAATCAAGACCGCGAGCTGGATGCATTGGGGCCGGCCAAAATCATTGAGCGAATCCATCGCCGAGCGAATCGTACGGCCGCTGAACAACACATCGTCCACCAGTACGACGGTTTTCCCATTTACGTCGAAAGGGATGACCGTGGGATGAATGGTTGGCGCGGCGCGCTGATCGAGATCATCGCGGTGCATGGACACATCCAACTGCCCGCACGGGACCGGGCTGCCCCAGATACCGGCAAGGAGGGTCGCCAGCCTTTCCGCCAGCGGCCCGCCGCCCCGTTGGATGCCCACCAGCACGACATCGGCGCTCGCTTCGTTGCGCTCGGCGATTTCATGGGCGATGCGGGTTAGCGCCCGCTGGATGGCGGGCGCATTCAGAATGACGCTGGCTTCAGGCATGGTGGAACTCGGCGTAGGGAATGCCGAATGAGGAGGCGCTGGACAAGGCGAAGACCCGGCGGGAAAAGGGTGAAGTCGTTGGTGCGAGCGGGTTCGCCGGGTTAAGAGTTGGCTTCATGCGCTTCCTTGGCGACCTCGCGGGGCCGCGTTAAAGGAGCTGGGCTTCAGTGGGGTTGGTTCGCCGTCTGACGGGTTTTGCGCCATTTGGAACGGTGCTTGACGATCCAATCGGTCAGCGCCCGTTCAAAGCCGATGTCATGCCCGGCTTTTTCCGACTCGATCCACTTGTGTTTGAGAATCTCCTCGCGCTCGGCCTGAAACTCGCGATAGAGCGTGGAGTTCTTCAGCAGGTCGCCGGCCGTTGGTTCTTTCGTTTGATCCGACATAGCCATTACGAATTTGGTATGCAAAACTTACGCCGACCCCCGGCGTCTGACAATAACCTTTTAATTCCATTCTTCCTACCGGGTAATAAAACCTCCCAAACCATCTGCAACCTTGTTCATCCCGAAGGCTTTCCGCGAGTTGAGTGAAAATCCTTCCCCGTAGGCCAATCCGCCGTGTAACCTGTACCAAGTGCCGGCGGCAAGAGCGTCCCGCACAATCCCATAACGAACACGCAAGCGGGCTTTTGCCCTGTGAGTGCTGTTGATTCTGGCGTTTGGCACCGATCCGACCCGTGTGCAACGGAGTTTAGGCGATTCGTGGCTCGGACTGCCCAGGACCGCGCGCTGGCACGGCAACGATGGCCCAAGGCTATCCCAACTGCCAAATCGCGCAAAACCAAATCACATTCCTTTAGCCAACCGCGCTACGTATGCCCCGTCTACGCTGTCGGCGAAGGGCGTCAATGCCCGTTCCCGTTCCAACCCAAAGCCTGTGCTTGCACTCAGAAATTCGCTGACAACCTCGCCATTTTCCTCGGGTTCCAGGCTGCAGGTGCTATAAACCAGCACCCCCCCGGGTTTAAGGAGCGTTGCGGCCTGCCGGAGCAAGTTCAGTTGGGTCGTCCGGAGCCGGCTGATTTCTTCTGGCTGAATGCGCCAGCGCAAATCCACGCGGCGACGCAACACGCCGGTGTTGGAACACGGAGCGTCCACGAGCACCTTGTCGAAGCTGGTCGACTGCGGTGGGAGAGGTGGCGTCGTGACGGCTTCCACACACGTTACTCCCAGTCGCGTGCAGTTCTCCCGCACGAGTTGCAACCGTTCTTCCGCGAGGTCGCACGCGACGAGGCGACCTTCGTTATTCATCAATTGCGCCATGAACGTCGTTTTGCCTCCCGGCGCGGCGCAGAGGTCGAGGATGGATTCGCCGGGGCGCGGATCGAGTTCCCGTACGGCCAGCAGCGTGCTGGGGTCTTGAATGTAGAATTTCCCTTGCCGGAAGCTGGCCAAACTCGCGAGTGGCGGATGTGATTTCAATTCAAACATCAGGTTCTCGCCGGTCCAATTGCGCGTCAGGAAATCATACTCCACCCCTTCGTCGCGCCATTGCTCGACGAGTTGACCTGCATCGGCGCGGAGTGTGTTGACCCGGGCGTAACGCTTTGCCGGCGCATTGTTCCATTCGAGCAATGAACGCATGCGCTCGTCTCCCCATTGTTTCAGCCAACGCGCCACCAGCCACCCGGGCTGTGACCAGCCGAGCGCGGGTTGAGTGGTCTTGAGTTCGGTCAGGAGGGCTTTCGTCGCGATTGCTTCGCGGAGGAAACCACGCAGAACGGCGTTCACAAAACCGGCTTGCGCCCCATACCCATCGCGCTTGGCCAACTCGACCGTCTCGTGAACGGCAGCATGGTCCGGGATGCGGTCGAGCCAGAAAATTTGGTAAAGTCCGAGGCGCAGCAAGTCCTGCAAGCCGGGTTTCTGGGTTCGGCCTTGGGTCTTTTGCGCAATCAGCCAGTCGAGTGTGGCCTGCCAGCGCACTACCCCGAAGACCAGTTCGTGGCACAGCCCGCGATCCGCGGCGGACAAACCGGCCGGGGCCAGCGCGCGTTCCAGCAGCGTCTCGGTAAATTCATCACCCGCCCGGCGATGCGCCAGAACGCGGGCCGCGTAGTCTCGAGCGTTGCCAATGGTAGGATGCATGCGGTTGGTTTCAGCAGCCCCGAGACATCAGCACCACGGCCTTTACGCGGCCGGTCGCAATTTCTCTTGGTTTTTGTCCGTTCACGTCGTTAAATGGTGTCACTCTGGGTGGGAGACGCAAAATTAGCGATTATTTTATGAGAGAAGAATTTGAAAAACTGGCAGTGGCGGGAAAAATCGAAGGCCGACAGGTCGAACCCCTCGTCCAACTCACCAACAGTGGCTTCTGCACCCACCGCAGTTGGGGGTTTGGTCGGATCAAAACCGTGGACACCGTTTTCGCCAGATTCACCATTGATTTTCCCGGTCGCGCCGGTCATGCGATGGATCTCGCCTTCGCCGCCGAATCCCTCAAACCCATCCCCAAAGACCACATTCTCGCCCGCAAAGCCGCCGACCTCGAAGGTCTCCGCCAGATGGCCGCGCTCCACCATCTCGATCTCATTAGAGTCGTCCTCAACAGCTACCAGGGGCAGGCCACCCTTGAGCAAATCCAGAGCGTCCTCGTCCCCGACGTCATTCGTGACGACTGGAAAAAATGGTGGGAAACCGCCAAGTCTGAAATGAAAAAGGACGGCCACTTCGTCGTCCCCGTCAAGAAAACCGCCCCGATCGAGTATCAAGCCGCCGAAACCTCGCTGCTCGACCGCCTCCTGTCCGATTTTCGCGCTGCTAAGGGCCTCAAGGCCCGCCTTACCGTAGCCCAGGAGTTTACCCGCAGCGAAGTCGAATTATCGCATCAAGCCGCTGCCGCCCGCGAAATCATCACCCTCCTGAACGCTGACATTCCTTCCCACATGCGCACCCAGGCCGCCGTCGCCCTCGAGGCCGT
>Ga0154020_10007216_pt1 | contig 12991 bp, 10 predicted proteins | sample Klosneuvirus_201_FD_109709 | JGI IMG/M metagenome (GOLD analysis project Ga0154020, IMG submission 109709) | Active sludge microbial communities from wastewater, Klosterneuburg, Austria - Klosneuvirus_20160825_MG | ecosystem: Engineered > WWTP > Aerobic digester > Activated sludge | place... | reverse complement strand
GTCGAGAATCTGGTCAACGACGAGATCCGCGCCAATGCAGAAGCCGAAATCCGCCACATGGGCTATGACGAGGCCATCGAATTCGGCGCCATGGCGCTGTTTGGCGAAAAGTATGGGGACGAAGTGCGCGTGTTGCGCATGGGCGATTTCTCGACCGAGCTGTGTGGCGGCACGCACGTCAGCCGCGCCGGCGACATCGGCTTGTTCAAGATCCTTGGTGAAGGTGGCGTCGCTTCCGGCATCCGCCGCATCGAGGCGATAACCGGTGCCGCTGCCACCGCTCACGTCGTCGAAGAGGAGATGCGTCTTGGCGAAATCGGCCATCTGCTCTCGGCCCAGGGCAACGAAGTCGTCGACAAGCTTCGCCAGTTGCTGGATCGGCAGAGAAAACTCGAGCGCGAGCTGGAAACCCTAAAGGCCCGCGCGGCAAGCGCCGCAACCGCCGACCTCGCAGATCAAGCGGTCGATGTCGGCGGCATCAAGGTGCTGGCCGCACGCATCGATGGCCTCGATGCCAAGTCCTTGCGCGAGGCCGTGGACAATCTCAAGCCGAAGCTGGGTGATTGCGTGATCCTGCTGGCTGCGGGAGCGGACGGCAGGATTTCACTGGTCGGAGCGGTCGGCGGTGCCGCGCTCGGCCGCATCAAGGCCGGCGAAGTCGTCGCCCACGTGGCGGCTGCGATCGGTGGCAAGGGTGGTGGTCGCGCGGACATGGCCCAGGGCGGCGGCAATGACACGGCGGAGCTGGCCGCTGTCCTTTCCGCATTGCCCGCCTGGATCGCTGAACGAACCGCCTGAGTGCACAACGTGGCGGGTGATTTCCGCGGGTTTCTGCAACGCCGGCTGTGGCGAATCGTCATGGCCTGGCCGCGGTACACAAATTCGATCCGGGTTTCATTGCGCGAAACCGGCGTCATCGCTTAGTATCGCGCGGTCCTGAAGATGCGTTCCTGCCGGTTGCATGGCAATCGAATCATTGACGGGACGAAGGCTGCGAACTGGGGGGAACGGGCCGCGAGTTCAGCTAGGGAGGCTGAATTTGGTCCCCGGACCTGACGCCAGGATGCGCACGGGAATTGCGTGACTGGTAGCCAGGCTGGATAGACGAGAAAGTTTCAAGGAGCAGACAACATGTTGATTTTGACACGCCGGGTTGGCGAAACCCTGATGATTGGCGACGAAGTGACAGTCACCGTGCTTGGCGTCAAGGGCAATCAGGTTCGCATCGGCATCAACGCACCAAAAGACGTATCGGTTCACCGCGAAGAGATTTACCAGCGCATCAAGCGTGAGCAGAATCCGGACGATGATTCCGCTGCATCCGTCAGCGAGTCCTGAGCTTTACCGGGCGACGTGTGACCGGTATGCTTCGCGTCCCGTCGATTTCCGGTGATCGGCGAGATGCACAAGGATCGCAGGGTCCAGACAATTCCGGGGAGATGGCCGAGTGGTCGAAGGCGCGCCCCTGCTAAGGGTGTATAGGGTCAAAAGCTCTATCGAGGGTTCGAATCCCTCTCTCTCCGCCAGATACGCAAAGAGCCCCGAAAGGGGCTTTTTGCGTATCTGGCGGAGAGAGAGGGTGCAGGAGAGCCCTCATGGGTTGACTCCGGGCGTCCCGCCCTTCGCCCTTCGGGCCATCGCCTTCGGCAATGTTCGCTCCGGCATCCTGCCTGCGCAGTGACAAAATTGTCAGGAACGATTTTGGACAGCCGAAGGGCTGGCCCGCAGCGCGCAGCGCGGAGGGTGAGTCCCATGGCTGGGACGAACATATCCCGCGCCACGCGACCCAAACCGTTCAACGGAGCAGCTCGGCAAGGGGCTGCTCCTGCGTATCTGGGGGCAACCATGTCCCCGATCAGGAGTTCAGGGGGTACTCTGCGCCACCTGCAGCATTTGCTTCGCATGCGCGAGCGTTTCCCGGGTAATCTCGATGCCGCCCAGCATGCGGGCAATTTCGTCACGGCGGGACTTGTCATCGAGGCGGTTGATGCGGGTTTCGGTACTGTCGCCGTTGGCCGATTTGCTGACCTGCAGATGGGCATGTCCCTGTGCGGCGACCTGGGCCAGGTGGGTAACGCAAAGTACCTGGCGCTGACTGCCGAGGCGGCGCAGTTTCTGTCCGACGACCTCGGCGACGGCACCACCGATGCCGGCGTCGACCTCATCAAAGACCATGGTGCCGACATCGTCGAGGCCGAGGGCGGCCACCTCGATGGCGAGACTGATGCGCGAGAGCTCGCCACCCGACGCGACCTTTCGCAGGGCGCGCAGCGGTTGCCCGGGATTCGCGCTGACCATGAATTCGCAACGTTCGGTGCCGTTGAGCTCGGGCTCCCCGCTGTGGATGGTCTCCAGTTCCACGCCGAATCGGCCACCCGCCATGCCGAGATCACCAAGCAAATCGCCCACGGCCGTGCCCAGTTTTTCTGCCGCATCGAGGCGCGCCTTGCCCAGCTTCTTCGCTGCCGTGCCATATCGATCCTGCAACTGGCCGCGTTCCTGTTCGAGGCTGGCCAGCTGGGCGCCGGCACCGCGCAGTGATTCGAGTTCCCCACGCAACGCCGCACCATGCTCGTGGAGATCGGCCATGCCGACCCGGTGCTTGCGCGAGAGTTCGTGCAGTTTCGCGAGTTGCGCATCGAGCTCGGCATAGCGCTCGGGGTCGAGATCCAGTGCGCTCTGGTAGCGGCCCAGGCTGTCGACGGATTCGTCGACATGGATGCGCGCGGCATCCAGCAACTGGCCCAGCGGTTCGAGCGCGGGATCCAGTGCTGCCAGGCGCAGGCTTTCAGAGTGGGCGCGCGAAATCAGCCGCGAGATGCTGAATTCGCTGTCGCCATCCAGCAAGTCGGCCAGGCCGGCGCAGCCTTGCAGAAGTTGCCCGGAATTGGCCAGCCGGCGATGGCTTTCCTCAAGCTCGGCGAGGGCGGGCGCAGTCAGCGCATGGGCATCCAGTTCCTGCACTTGATGGCTCAGCCATTCAATGCGCTCGGCGTGGTCTTCGCCACCGGAAATATCCTTGATGCGCGCAACCACGCCACGCCACTCGCGTGCCAGCGTTTGCACCGCCAACAGAGCTTCGCCATGCGCGCCAAAGGCATCGAGCAGGGCAAGTTGCTGGTTGCGCTCCAGCAGCGCCTGGTGTTCGTGCTGGCCATGGATTTCGATCAAGCGTTCACCAAGCGCCTTCATCTGGATCAGGGTCACCGGACGACCATTGATCCAGGCGCGCGACGTACCCTCGCTGCGAATCACCCGGCGCAACTGGCAGGCCCCCTCGTCATCGAGCTCCTCGTTGCGCAGCCAGGCCAGCAGATCCTCGCGCTTGCCGAGATCGAACTCGGCGGAAAGCTCGGCACGTTCGCAGCCATGGCGAACCAGATTGGCTTCGGCGCGATTGCCGGCGAGCAGCAGCAGCGCATCGACAAGCAACGACTTGCCGGCTCCGGTTTCCCCGGTGACCACGGTGAGGCCGCTGTCAAAGCTGATTTCGGCTTCGCCGACGATGGCGAAATCCTTGACGTAGAGCGATCGCAGCATGCAATTACCTTGGTGATTCCGCCTGGATTGTGCGCATCGCCGTGCATTGTCGCAATTCCCGGATCATCCGGTGAGATTGCAATTTCTTCCGCTGTGGTCGGCAAGCTCATCGATTCGCCTATTGCCTGCGCGTTACCGCTGTGTATGCTGCCGGGATGACAAGTTCGGGCCATCACGATTCGCTGGACGCGCGTTCGCGCTCCCTGCTGCGTACCTTGATCGCGCAGTACATCGCCGATGGCCAGCCGGTCGGATCACGCACCCTGGCCAAGTCGTCAGGGCTTGATGTCAGTCCGGCGACGATCCGCAACATCATGTCGGATCTCGAAGAGGCCGGTCTGGTCGCGGCCCCGCACACCTCGGCGGGGCGCATTCCGACGGCCCAGGGTTACCGGATGTTTGTCGACAGCCTGCTCGAGATGCGCCCGCTGGGCGAGCCGCAGGTCGAACAATTGCGTCGCGAGCTGCCCACGGGGGCGGCGACGCCGGCCCTGCTCGGCAGTGCCAGTGCCCTGCTGTCCGAGATCACGCGCTTTGTCGGCGTGGTCAGTGTGCCAAGGCATGACGAGTTTCCATTCCGGCACATTGATTTCGTGGCCCTCGATGGCAACCGCATCTTGGTCATCCTGGTGTTCACCGACGGTCAGGTGCAAAACCGTGTCATAGAGACCCAGCAGCCGTATTCGGCGGCCGAACTCGAACAGACGGCGAATTATTTCAATGCCCATTACGCAGGCATGCGCCTGGACGAGATCCGCCGCCGGCTGCTGCGCGAGATGCGCGACGAAGGCGCGCGCCTGAATCGCCTGCTGGCAAATGCCGTCGAGGTGGCGCAAGCCGCGTTCCAGACGCCGGCGGACAGCGACATGCTGGTCAGCGGGCAGACCAACCTGATGGGCATCAACGAGCTGTCCGAAGTCGATCGACTGCGCGATTTGTTCGATGCCTTTCAGCGCAAGCGTGATCTCCTGCAATTGCTCGAACGTTGCGCACGTGCCGATGGCGTGCGGCTGTTCATTGGCGAGGAATCCGGCTTTGCCGCGCTGGGCGGCTATTCGCTGGTCACGGCACCTTATGGAGTGGGCAATCGCGTCCTCGGCGTCCTCGGTGTCATCGGGCCGACGCGGATGGCCTATGAGCGGGTCATTCCGGTGGTGGCGACCACCGCCCAGCTCATCTCGGGCGCCTTGAACCGGTCATCCGTGCCCCCATAGGGTTGGCGGGGCCGGGAGATCCGCGGCAGGCGCAGGGTGCTTGTCGCAAGCGGGCGTTCCGATCCACGCATTGAATGATGATTGCTGTGTCGACTGGCCACGGTGCGAAGGTGCCGGGTCGTTCTCATGTTTCTGGAGGCGAGATGGAAAATACCGACCCGACGCGGGACCCTGCCGAGCAGGAATCGATCGATGAATCGACCTTGGCCAGTGGTGAGGAAGCGTTGAGCCAGTTGATGGCCGATTACGAGATCAAGCTTGGCGAAATGCGCGAGCTGGTGCTGCGCGAACGCGCCGAACTCGATAACCAGCGCAAGCGCCTGCAGCGCGATCTCGACCAGGCGCGCAAATTCGCCAACGAGCGCCTGCTGGGCGAGCTGCTGCCGGTGATCGACAACCTCGAGCGCGCGCTGGCAGCCGACGTGGCCGAATCAGGTGGCATGCGCGCCGGCGTCGAGATGATCCTCAAGCAGTTGCTTGGCGTGGCCACCTCGGCTGGACTGATTGTCGTTGATCCGCTTGGCGAGCCGTTCGATCCGGAGCGCCACCAGGCCATGAGCCTGGTCGAGGGCAATGGCCAGGCAACCAATACGGTGGTCGCCGTTTTCCAGAAAGGCTACGTGCTCAACGATCGCCTGTTGCGCCCGGCCATGGTCAACGTGGCCCAGTAGGCCCCCGGATCGGCGAAGTTGCGACAAATCCCTTGTCGCAACGCTTGAAAGCCGACACAACACCCCCAGTTTTTGCGCCAGTGGCCGCTGCGGCCGAAACCGATATTTTTGGGAGAGAGACAAATGGGCAAGATCATTGGTATCGACCTCGGCACCACCAACTCGTGTGTCGCGGTCATGGAGGGCGGTAACGCCCGCGTCATCGAGAATTCCGAAGGTGATCGCACGACGCCATCGGTGGTTGCATTCAAGGATGGCGAAGTCCTCGTCGGTGCCACGGCGCGCCGCGGTGCGGTGACCAACCCACAGAACACGTTCTCGGCGGTCAAGCGCCTGGTCGGGCGCAAGTTCACCGATGCCGAAGTGAAGAAGGACATCGGTCTTGTTCCGTACAAGATCATCAGCCACGACAACGGCGATGCCTGGGTCGAGACCGCCGATGGCAAGAAGATGGCGCCGCCGGAAGTCTCCGCGCAGGTGCTCATGAAGATGAAGAAGACCGCCGAGGATTATCTTGGCGAACCGGTGACCGAAGCGGTCATCACGGTACCGGCCTATTTCAACGACAGCCAGCGCCAGGCGACTAAGGATGCCGGACGCATTGCCGGCCTCGAAGTCAAGCGCATCATCAACGAGCCGACTGCGGCCGCGCTTGCCTATGGCCTGGACAAGAAGGGCGGCGATCGCAAGATCGCGGTCTACGATCTCGGCGGCGGCACCTTCGACATCTCGATCATCGAGATTGCCGAAGTCGACGGTGAAAAGCAGTTCGAAGTGCTTGCCACCAATGGCGACACCTTCCTCGGTGGTGAGGATTTCGACAAGCGCATCATCGACTACATCATCGACGAGTTCGAGAAGCAGCACGGCGTGGATCTGCGCAAGAACCCGATCCAGTTGCAGCGCGTCCGCTCGGCGGCCGAGCGCGCCAAGATCGAACTCAGCTCGCGCCAGCAGACCGACATCAACGAGCCCTTCATCACCCAGGTCAACAACGAAGGCGTGCATCTGGAGATGCGCCTGACCCGTTCCAAGCTGGAGTCGCTGGTCGAGGACCTGATCAAGCGCACCATCGAACCCTGTCGCACGGCGTTATCCGATGCGGGCCTGAAGGTTTCCGACATCGCCGAGGTCATTCTCGTCGGTGGCCAGACGCGCATGCCCAAGGTGCAGGATGCGGTCAAGGATTTCTTCGGCAAGGAGCCGCGCAAGGACGTCAACCCGGATGAAGCCGTGGCCATCGGTGCGGCGGTGCAGGGCGGCGTGCTCTCGGGTACGGTCAAGGATGTTCTGCTGCTTGATGTCACCCCGCTGTCGCTGGGCATCGAGACGCTCGGTGGCGTGTTCACCAAGTTGATCGAGAAGAACACGACGATTCCCACCAAGGCCTCGCAGGTGTTTTCGACTGCCGAGGACAACCAGAACGCGGTGACCGTGCATGTGTTGCAGGGCGAGCGCGAACAGGCCCGTTTCAACAAGTCGCTGGCCAAGTTCGACCTGGCCGGCATCGATGCCGCGCCGCGTGGCATGCCGCAGGTCGAAGTCACCTTCGACATCGACGCCAACGGCATCCTGCATGTCTCGGCCAAGGACAAGAAGACCGGCAAGGAACAGCGCATCGAGATCAAGGCCGGTTCGGGCTTGTCCGATGAAGAGATCCAGCGCATGGTCAATGATGCCGAGGCCAATCGCGAGGAAGACAAGCGCTTCCAGGAACTGGTCACTACGCGCAACAAGGCCGATCAGCTCGTGCATTCGACCCGCGCGGCGCTAAAGGAGCACGGTGGCAAGGTGCCGCCGGAGCAGATGGGTGGCATCGAGGAAGCTCTGGCGGATCTCGACAAGGCCATGAAGGGTGACGACAAGGCACAGATCGAGGCGAAGATCGCCCGCGTCGAGGAAGTCGCGCAGTCCCTGCGCGCGGCGGCATCGGCCGGATCCCAGGCGGGCGCCGACGGCGGCGCACAGGCCGGTCCGGGCCAGCCCGAGGATGTGGTTGACGCCGAATTCACCGAAGTGAAAGACGACCAGAAGTGAATCCGGGTGGCAGGGCGGGGCGGCCAGCGGCGCATGATGGCCGGTTGGCGTTCCGCCCTTCACGTTTTTCCGCCACTTTGATTCCGGTTGCCGTCCCACCATGACCACAAAGCGTTGCTATTACGAAATCCTCGGCATTCAGAAGACCGCGTCGGATGACGAACTGAAGAAGGCATTCCGTCGCCTGGCGATGAAGTGCCATCCGGATCGTTGCCCGGATGACCCGCAGGCGCAGGAGCGCTTCAAGGAAGCCAAGGAAGCCTACGAGGTGCTTGGCGACAGCCAGAAGCGTGCGGCCTACGACCAGTACGGGCATGCGGCCTTCGAGCATGGCATGGGCGGTCGTGCAGGCGGTTTCAACGGCGATGTCGGCGATATCTTCGGCGACATCTTCAGCGACATCTTCGGCATGGGCGGCGCAGGCCGCGGGCGTCCGCGACGCGGTTCCGACCTGCGCTACCTGATGGAACTGGATCTTGAGGAGGCGGTCTTCGGCGTCGAGAAGAAGATCGACGTGCCAACCCTGGTGGCCTGCGGTGAATGCGCAGGCAGCGGTTCGCAGGATGGCAAGACTTCCACCTGCACGACCTGCCGCGGCCATGGTCGCGTGCGCATGCAGAACGGCATTTTTTCCGTGCAGCAGACGTGTCCGCATTGCGCCGGCACCGGCAAGACCGTGGCCAATCCCTGCCGCAGTTGCAATGGCGAGGGGCGCGTCAATGACGAGCGCAGCCTGGAGGTAAAGATTCCGGCAGGCGTCGACAACGGCGATCGCATCCGCCTGAGCGGGCAGGGAGAAGCCGGGCCGGCAGGCACCGTGCCGGGCGATTTGTACGTCGAAGTGCATGTCCGCGAACACCCGATCTTCACCCGCGAAGGTGACGACCTGTTCTGCGAAGTGCCGATCCGCTTTGGCCAGGCAGCGCTGGGCGCCGAGCTTGTGGTGCCGACACTGGGCGGCGAGGCGACCGTCACGATTCCTGCCGAGACACAAACCGGCAAGCTTTTCCGCCTGCGTGGCAAAGGCGTAAAGTCGGTGCGCAGCGGTCGCACCGGCGACCTGCTCTGTCGCGTGGTGCTGGAAACGCCGGTCAAGCTCACCGAGCGGCAGCGCGAATTGATCGAGGAACTCGAAACCACCTTCGTTGGCGAGCACGCGCAAACCCATTCGCCGCGCAATCGCAGCTGGGTTGATGGGGTCAAGCAGTTCTGGGATCGCGTCACCTCCTGAATTTCTCGCTCATCCGGATCGATGCGGTTTACCCTGATCGTCCCGAGGCCAGTCTGGAATGTGCGCAATGAGCGAGTCGACACGGATCATCGTCAATGGTGCCGCCGGACGCATGGGCCGCGCCGTGTCGCATGTGATTGCCGGTGCCGCTGATGTCGTCCTTGCCGCCGCCCTGGTACGACCGGGCAGTGCGATGCAGGCGACGCCGACCGGCTACGCATCGGCTCCCGCCTATGTCAGCGAAGTGCCTGCGACAATGGCTTTCGATGTGCTCGTCGATGTTTCCGGTGCCGCGGGTTTCGATGCCGCGTTGCGCCTGGCCGTCGAGCGTTCGGTCGCCTTCGTCAGTGGCTCGACCGGTCTGGATGCACTGCAGATGCAGGCATTGCATCGTGCCGCGGAGGATATACCGGTGCTCTGGGCAGCCAATTTCAGCGTCGGTGTCGCCGTGCTGGCGCATCTGGTCGGCGAGGCGGCGCGGCTGTTGCCGGACTGGGATATTGAAATCATCGAGGCACATCACCGGCACAAGCGCGATGCACCCTCCGGTACCGCGCTGATGCTGGGGCAACGTGCTGCCTTTGCGCGCGACATCGACTTTGCCGATTCGGCGACGGATCGTTGTGGTCCGCGCAGCACCGGATCGATCGGTTTTGCGGTCAGCCGAGGTGGCGACGTCATTGGCGAACACGAAGTGCGCCTGCTTGGCTCCGGTGAGCGCATCGAACTGGTCCATCGCGCCGCCGATCGCGAAATCTTCGCTCGCGGAGCAGTCAAGGCCGCCAGTTGGCTGGCCCGGCAAGCGCCCGGGCGTTACCTGATGACGGACATGCTCGGGCTCGGTCGCGCCTGAGCGGTCTTCTATTGGCCCGGATTGAACGGAGTCGCTTGGCGAGCGAGTCCGCGTCGCGCAGTGCGCAGCGCACGCGCGTCGCGCTCGGCGGCATTGCGTGCGGCAATCACCGGATCAACCGATGGCACAGGCGTGGCGGCATGATTGACGCCGGCAACGGTGGTGGTGCCGCTGGCAGCGGGATCCAGCCAGTCACGCAACCGGCTCGATGGCGAAGCGCCGTCCCAGGCCGCCGAAAACTTGCCATAGCAGTCGATGCCGTTGTCCGGATTGGAGCCGGAACACATGGCGGTGCCGCCCGACAACACGCCGATCAAGCGGCGTCCACGGCCGCTGGCATCGGCCGAGGGAATCCACAGGCCGGAACCCGAGGAGCCGCCTTCGGTGGTGCCCTGGTCGTAGGGGCCGGTCAACCAGTGTGTGTTGCTGGCCAGGCCACCCGTGCCGATGCAATTGTTGGTGGTGATGGGGGCGCTCGGGCTGTTGGTGACCTTGGCCACGTCGCCACGCGGATGATGCAGGCCGATGCTCGATGACGGGGCGATGTTCTGTGCATCCCAGCCGGCGTGGAACAGGTTCCAGTCTGGATTCGGTGCCTGGTTCAATTCGACCAGGGTGAAATCGGCATCGGCGCGGCTGGCGCGCAAACCCGCACCGGTCTGGTTCTGCGCGAACGACCAGCCCGTGGTGATGACGCAATCGGCGGATTGGTAGTTCCAGTACAGGCGCATGCTTGCCGCCTCGGTCTGGGTTGACAGGCAGTGGGCGGCGGTCAGGACGTAGTTCTTGCGGTCTGCCGGCACGTCGTTGAGCAGGGTTGCCGTGCAGATATAGGTGAAACCGTCATCATCGGCGCGGAATTCGTAGTAGGCCAGGGCGCGCTGCTCGGCGGTGTAAGGCTGACCCAGCGGACACACCACGTTGATGTTGCAGGCCCCGGACGCCCCGGGCTGGCCGATCTTGCCCTGTGCCTCGAACAGGTTGCGGAAGCCCGCGCCGACACTGGTCAGCGTGATCAAGTCATTGCTGATCCCGGCACCGACAGGCAGTCGCAGTTCGATCGTCGCCCGATCGCCCGGAACCATCGGTATCCACAACGGCATTGCATCGGCATCGGTGTACGGGCCCTCGTAATAATCGCCGGCACCAATCACCCAGAGCGCGGCACCTGCGGGCAGGCTGCCGCTCTCGAATCCAAGGTGCAGGTCGGTGGCGCCGGGCACGCTGACCTGGATGCGCCAGAGCAGGCGACCGTCTGCCAATGTCTGCCATTGCCCGCTGGAGCCCGGCTGCAGGTGAAGCCTGCGCTCTTCGGCGATGGCCAGGCGCTTTGCATGGGGAATGTCGCTGCGCTGCAGCTTGGCATCGTCGACGGCGCGCAGGGCCGTGGCGTCGATGGCGGCGAGGCGGATATCCGCCGGCGGCATGCCCCGCTTGGCCACATCGCCAATGCTCCACGGGGTTTCGCCACGGCGTGCTTCGGCAGCCGTGCAAAGCAGGGAAAGTGTCAGCGCAGCAAAGGCCAGCAGGTGTCGGTTCATGGCAATCCAGGCTCGGTCAGTCGAGATGCGAAGCATCATCCTTGCGTCCGGCACCGATGCGTCGATCGATGGCGCCGAACAGTTTCTTGAACAATCGGGAGAACTTGCCGCGTTTGGTCTTGCGCAGTTTCTCATCTTCGCTGGTCAACCATGCGACCTGGATCACGCGGCGCTCGCCGGCAAACGGCAAATGCCCGTGGAACGAGTTCTCGCTGCGGCGGAAGGCGGCAAAATTGCCGTACAAGGGGCGCAACTCGGGGCAGACCATGTCCTCGATGCTGTCGGCCCGATTGAGGAAGCGCAGGCAGCCATCGCTGGTATCCGGCCAGCTCTCGTTGAGATAGAGCAGGGCTGTGGCGATCTTGGAGCGGCTGTCGGTATGGATGGTGCCGTGGCGCTTGTTCAGGGCCCGGCAGATCGTCACCAGGGTCGGATACTGACCCAGTGACTCAATGCCGAGTTGCGCACCAATCGTGTCGGCGACCTTGGCGCTGGTCAGTTCCTCGATCAAGAGGTTGATCGAGGGACCGCAATCGACGGCTTCATGCGGGAAAAAGCCCGCCCCGGGATAGCGTGGAAAGTCCGCCGCGAGTTGCGCGCGCGCAGCGTCGTCCAGCAGGCCGGCGCTGGTCATGAACGAAAACGGCTTGTGGCGGATATGCGTGTCGGCGCTGTCGAATGCGTCGCTTTGCAGGAACTTCAAGGCGCTCATTACCGTTTCCGGACGATTGTGGCGGCAATTCTATCCGGCTTTGCCCCGCGCGTTCCGCGTTCAGGCGGCAAGGGTGGACAGGCAAGCGGCTGATGCCTATCATTCCGCCTCGCCTCGACTCCACTTCCGCCCATGCCACGGACTGGTCCATTCCAGTCTGCGGGTTTCGTCGCATCCATCGATTGGATGCCATGTTGCAGGGCCTTCTTCAACCAGGCGAACGCATGTTTCGACCAGCCATACTTGCCCTCGCCGACGGTAGCCTGTTTCGTGGCCGTTCCATCGGCGCCGACGGCAGCACCAGCGGCGAAGTCGTGTTCAACACGGCGATGACCGGCTACCAGGAGATCCTCACCGATCCTTCCTACGCGCGCCAGATCGTCACCTTGACCTGCCCGCATGTCGGCAACACCGGCTGCAATTCTATCGATGTGGAATCCGCACGGGTGCAGGCGGCGGGGCTGGTCATCCGCGACCTGCCCCTGCTGGCCAGCAGCTGGCGCAGCGAGGAATCGCTCGATGCCTACCTGCGCCGGCACGGCGTGGTCGCCATCGCCGATGTAGACACGCGCCGCTTGACCCGCATCCTGCGCCAGAGCGGCGCCCAGGGTGCCTGCATCATGGCCGGAGAAAATCTCTCCGCGGATGCCGCGATTGCTGCAGCCAGGGGATTCCCGGGGCTGGCCGGCATGGACCTGGCCAAGGTCGTCAGCATCGCTGCAACCATGCCTTGGGGCACGGGCACCTGGGATCTCGACCGGCAACAGGCCAACACCAGCCAGGCGCGCTTTCGCGTCGTTGCCTACGATTTCGGCATCAAGTACAACATCCTGCGCATGCTTGCCGATCGTGGCTGCGCGATCAGCGTGGTGCCGGCACAGACAGCGGCGGAGGAAGTGCTGGCGATGCAGCCTGATGGCGTATTCCTGTCCAACGGCCCGGGCGATCCGGAACCTTGCGATTATGCAATCCGCGCGATCCGCACGTTCATCGACAAGCGCGTGCCGACCTTCGGCATCTGCCTTGGCCATCAATTGCTCGGCCTCGCCGTCGGCGCACGCACGCTGAAGATGAAGTTCGGCCACCACGGTGCCAATCACCCGGTCATCGACCTGGCCAGCGGGCGCGTCATGATCTCCAGCCAGAACCATGGTTTTGCCGTGGACGAGGCGACCCTGCCCGAGCGTGCCCG
>Ga0154020_10007213_pt1 | contig 12992 bp, 13 predicted proteins | sample Klosneuvirus_201_FD_109709 | JGI IMG/M metagenome (GOLD analysis project Ga0154020, IMG submission 109709) | Active sludge microbial communities from wastewater, Klosterneuburg, Austria - Klosneuvirus_20160825_MG | ecosystem: Engineered > WWTP > Aerobic digester > Activated sludge | place... | reverse complement strand
CTAAAATAGCCTCATGCCAGTTGAATCAAATAGATATGATCCCACAATCCATGGTGAACCAAATACATTCATCAGCGATCTTTCGTCAGAAGATCCAAAATTCAACTTAAGAAAAAGCTCAGTACTCGCTGCAGCTTTTACTCCATTTATCAGAAGCTTTGAGGAACAAATGAGTGATTATCCCCCTTCTCAAGCAGAAAGTATTAAAGAAAATACAGAAATTGGAATATATGATTACCATCGCGCAAGTACAGCCGTTTCTGAGGTTTTTGATAGCAAGATTGATAACTCTTCTACATATTTCTCATCATTTTCAAAATCAGCTGAGAGTAGGTATTTAGGTAATAAAAGCTTTGATCACCCCTTAGATTCACTAGTAATTGTACCTGTGGGGTTATATGGGGAGAGGTTTGCTAAAGCTACTGCAATGTCTGGCTCAGTACTCAGTGAGTTAGCAGGTAGAATGATGAAAAAAGAATCAGAGAAACTCCTTCAGTCCCCTTATGAGAAAATAATTCGAGAGGACACATTTACGCGTAGTCCCCATACGTCACTTGCTGAAGGTATCCAGACTATAGCAGCTGGAATTGGTTTATTAACTTCCGATGGAATACCCGGATATAATGATGATCCCATTAAGGGAATGCAACAACTCATCAACCAAAAAGTTTTTCAACATTTCGCAGCCCAAGCACCAACAGGGATTATTATACCAATGACAATTGTAGGATTACGGTTCAAAGAACCCTTAATTTCAGATGAGGACGGTAACTTGAAAATTAATAGTCAACTCAAGGAAATATTTAAAAAAGAAAAACAAGTAAAGTTAGAAAAAAAAGGAAGAGGAACACTCAGCGAAGGATGCCCTGTAGCAAGACCAAATATTCCTGAGGTAACTATATTTGGAGAACCAGCAACCATCCCCGAATCAGGAGTCCAGACTGGTATGAATGTATTTATGGATTATTTAAAGTATTATTATTCAGAAGAATCTTACTAAAAAGTTATCTAAATATTTCGAGAGCCTTTACCCAGTGTTCATTAGCTTCCTTTTCTGCCTCGAGAAAAGTGATTTCATCATCGCTTATGTAGCGTATCGCACCTGCTAAAGCATTAAGTGTTGCCTGTTCATCAAAGTCAGGAGAATGAAGGAGTCTATTAAAATCAACCTTATCACTTTCTTTCACTTCACGCAGCTCTTGTTGGACTCTGTCTTCCTCAGTCATTACATTTAGTCTGACTGCACTTAATACCTTTGCCGCTAATAACCCTTCAACACTAAGCGCTTCAAACTCATGAGAATGACCGTCAATATCTTTTAGTGTACGGGTAACAACCTTAATATCTGTATCAGAAGAATAAATATCTAACTCTAGTCTCCTTAGCATTTCCCATTCTTTAAAAGGTGCTTTCTCACGGAATTCCAGTGATGTCCCATCATCTTTTACCAACTCCCAGGGTGTTTCCTCAATTAAAAGCCTTTCTTCTATTCCTTCTTTTATAGAGGTATTTAAAGTATCGTGAGGAGTGATCATTATGCCATCCATATCGCCATGAAATCTGCTGATCTTACCTCCAACAAGTGTATCGACTGCATATCCCCCTGTTAGAGCGAACGTGTATCCACAATCTTTGGCAAATGTACGAAGCGTAGATAAAGTTTTTACGTCACTACCCATTTTATCCAGCTGTTCATAGGATAAAGTTAACTCTGCTTGCGCCTCAGGCGCTTTTGATAATTCTCCAAAATCACTCATACTAATTTTTCCATCTCTCCCCAATTCTTTCCTCTTTTTACATCAACTTCAATCGGGACAGAAAGCGGATAGACTTCACACATGATTGACTTTATTTTTCCAATCAACTCTTTAGTTTTTGCAGAAACTTGTCCTGAGCTCGTCGAAGGATCTGGAACTTCAAATACCAAATCATCATGAATTTGAAGAAGTAACTTTACATCCTTCTCTTTAGATAAAATATCTCTATCAATATCAATCATCGCTTTTTTCATAAGATCTGCAGCCGTTCCTTGAATCGGATAATTCATCAGGACTCGGCGAGTAGAGTTATCAATAACTTTTTGTTGAGGATACTCAAAAACGTAACGCCTTCTCCCTAGCATCGTCTCAACAAAACCATCAATTCTCGCTTGTTTGAGATAACTCTCATAGTACGTCTGAATTTTGGGATACGTTGCATAAAATGTATCAATAAAGCCTTGCGCCTCATCCACTGCTATCGTAAGCCCAACGCTGAGACCATAACTACTCATACCATAAATAATTCCGAAATTGATTGTCTTTCCCACCATCCTTTGTTCCTTAGTTACAGCATCATAATCAACATGAAAAATCTGGCTCGCTGTTATTTTGTGTACGTCACGATTGTTATTAAAAGCGTCGATAAGCTTTTCCTCCTCAGTAAGATGGGCAAGTATTCTTAATTCTTGTTGAGAGTAATCGAATGACAAGAGAATGTTGTCTTTACCTGCGATAAAACATGATTTAATTTTTTGACCAAACTGAGATGTTACAGGAATATTTTGAAGATTTGGATTTGATGAAGAAAGTCTACCCGTACTAACAGCTACTTGATTATATGTGGTATGTACACGATTCTTTTTATCTACCTTATCAATCAAACTTTCAACATACGTTGATCTAAGCTTCGTCAATTCTCGATAATTAAGAAGATCTGAAACAATTGGAAATTGATTGGCAAACTTTGCTATTTCTGTTTCGTTGGTTGCGTATCGTCCAGTCTTTGTTTTAGATAATGGAACGCCTGCTTTTTCGGCTAGAAAGTTACCTACCTGAACACTGGAGTTAAGATTAATATCAAATCCAACCTCCTTCTTAATTTTTTCGTCCAAAATAACTATCGCCTTCTCAATTTCTTCACCCACACTTCTCAAAAGCGTCGTATCAAGCTCAATACCATGTAATTCCATTTGTGCCAGAATACGAACTAAAGGCATTTCAATTTCTGTAAATAATTTGTGTAACGCAGGGAGTGCTTCAAACTTTTTACGCTGAAGCGTGGCTAATTCATCGAGAGATGTTACTTTATAGTCTCTAAGCGCACGTTCTTCAGTGGGAATATAGCGACCATCAGAGAGAAGGAATTCTGCCACCATACAATCAAATATACGGTCATTCTTATCAAGATTTTCAAATTGAGACTTAAAGTCCCATACTGCTTTTTCCATGAGAGCGATTATAGTATACAGTAAAAAAACTTTCACCTTTTGATACAATTAGGGAATGCCTAAAGTGCGTTTATCATGGATTGATATCTGTCGAGGTATTGGTATTCTTTGCGTTATCTATGCGCATGGTCTGTCTGAGGATAAGCTCCGATTTCTTTTTTATTCATTTCATATTCCGCTTTTCTTTTTTCTCTCTGGTGTAACTCTCCATCACAAACAACACGAAAATACTCTTCAAAGTCTTAAAAAAGCGATCAAAGGAATTCTCATCCCCTATTTTCTTTTTGCATTCATATGTTATGGATTTTGGCTTATTCCCAACATTCCCAACTTTCAGTTATCAGGGTTTACACAAATAGTAATTAATATTTTCTACGGTAATGGGAGCGGCAAACAATTTTTTTATAACGCTGTCCTGTGGTTCCTTCCTTGTCTTTTTATTACCCGTCTGCTCTTTACTGTTTTAACTAATGTGAGTAATAAAACTAGAATACTTTTTCCTCTTTTAGTCATATGCTCAATAGGAGGATATATCTTAGCTACGTTTTATCCGCAGCTTAAACTTCCCTTTGGAAGCGAAATAGCTCTGAGTAGCGTTGTATTTTTAGGCTTAGGCTATCTCTATAACAGTAAGACAAAAGTTAAAGAATTATTTGAAAATAGAAAAGTCACCTATGCGATTTTGTTCACTGTCCTTACAGTTATTTTCGCAAGTCTTAATTTTTATCTAACCGGACACCAGGTTGATATGAGACTTAATCGCATGGGAAATTACTTTTTATTTTATTCGAGTGCAGTCTCTGGAATCGCCATGTGTATTTGTTGGAGCTATATAATACGAGCAAATAAAATTTTAGAATTCTTAGGAAGGAATTCAATGATCTTATTTATTTTCCATCTTATTATCTTTACGTATATTTCAAAAATTCTCTTTATTTGGATAGCTCCAACAACCATTTCGCAGTTTCGAAACCTTTATTTTGCTCCCTTATACTCCCTTATTTCACTCATTGTTATCTGTAGCGGCTTGATGATTTATCAGAGGGTAACTTATAATAAAGCTACGTGAAAGAATCCTCTAAAAAACCTATCTTATCCAATACAGAACTTCGTATTGTTGTTTTTAGTTTGAGCATCCTATCTTTAGGTCTGGCAATTGCTTGGATAGGGCTTATTCTGCTGACAAAATAAGCGCATTTAACTCTTCTATTTATCTTGAAAGGATAATCTGATCTCTTGTTTTTTTGTCACAAATTATTAATACTTAAAAGACGACATGAAGTATATTTTTATTACCTTCTCAGGACTCGGTCTCCCCATCGCACATAAACTCCATCAACAAGGTTTTGAAGTAATGGTTGGTGTCATACAGGACATTAAAGATTATGTTATGGAAGGAGAAATTGCTAAAGAATCTGAAGAGAATAAAAAACGCCGCCTTAAGCTTTTTCAGAACATGCTTCCAATTGAAGATGCCTATAAAGTTGTTGAAAAAATGAAGCAAATAAAAAACCCTGAGGAATGGTTCGTCTTTTTTGAAGAAAATAATCTATTCCGCTGGGCAGACATGGTACGTGATCTAGGCTTTCACGGAAATTTCCCAACGAAAGAAGATTTTCTTTTTGAAGTTGACCGTGAAGGAGCGAAAAATTTTGTAAAAGAACACTATTCCAAGCTCTATACACCAGAAATCATCGAATTCCAAAAGATAGACGAAGGCGTCAAATTTCTCAAAGACAGTAAAGAGATTTGGGTTTTAAAAGGCCAGCATGATAGTGCTCGCACATTTGTCCCAAGTGTTGAGGATCCGGAACTGGCCAATAACCAACTTATCGAAGTGCTGACTAATTTCCCCGACAATTATGAGAGGCTTGGCTATATCCTAGAACGTTTTATTCCCTCAATTATCGAGATGACGCCTGAAAAATATTATTATGATGGTGTACCACTTGGGACTTCAATCCTTTTTGAGAATAAATCATTTGGCAGTGGCAATATCTCGGTCCAAACGGGCTGTGCTGAAGATCTCGTCTTCCCAACAGATATGAATGATAGGATTAATAAAATCGCCTTCCCTCCAATAGTGGATGAAATGGCCAAACAACATAAAGGCTGGTTTATCTGGGATGCGTCAATTCTTGTAAGTAAAAAAGACGGCAAGATGTATTTTGGCGAATTTTGTTCCAATCGCCCTGGCTATAACTGCCTTTTTACCGAACTCGCTCAATGCGGCAACATCGACAATTTCTTTACTAATATCGTTAAAAAAAGAAATCCTTTCACACTGGGAACTGTTGCCTCATCAGTTCGCGTCTTTAATATGAATCACGATGATGACGATGCAGTATCTGCAGATATTCTCGTTAACTACAAACCCGAAGTTGAAAAAGATGTCTGGCTGTGGGATGTGCAACGAAATGCACGCGGTCATTTGGTCTCAATCGGCTCAGATTGGAATCTGGCTATCATAACTGGTGCAGGTAAATCCATTAATGAAGCAGTTAACAGGCTGTATCGCAATGTCGATGGATTTGCATTCGTTGGAGCTTACTACAGACCAAAAGATGACTATGTGTCAATGGACTATACCTCAAGTATTCTTAACCGAATTAATTATGGTGTAGAACGCGGACTTTATCATCTGCCTTTTGATGTCCGCATTGGTGACATTAACGCCACTGTTTAGCCTCCATATTTATCTTATAGTTTTTACTTTTCTCCTTCTTTATGCTAGAATTCCCCTACTCGGAACAAGGCTCTATGACATCTGTGTCAGCCTGAGCCAAAGCTCCGTCTATCCTTCAGCCAACGTGGCTGAAGTCGCACGTTTGAGTTAAAAAGGAGTTAGTCGTGGACTGGTTTTGGGAGGTTATTACCTCATGGCTTGGAACGTCTGTCCGTCCGCCGTATGCTATCCTCGGACCGATATCGGGAGTGCTTGTCACTCTCCTGTTCGGATTCGGAGGAGTCATGCTCGTCCGCCAATTTGTGGAGGGCCATGCGTATCTTTTACGCTGGTGGTCGTTCCGCTTTGGCGACTCGATCGCCATCGGACTGATCTACGCCTTCTTCGCCGGTCGCGCTCTGCGCGACTATGAAGCAAGTGGATGGTACACTCAGCGATGGGTATACCTAGTACTGATCGGGGTGGGTCTTGTAGCGGGTGGCTACATCCTATGGGAAGCTGTGGAGATTCGCTCTCTCAGCACAAAGGATGTTTTCAATCCAAGCGAGCTCTTCCACACGTTCATCACGTGGCCTATCCTCTTCTTGTTGGTCGGAAGCAGCATCGTCCCCATCTGGGCGAGCGATACAACACTTACCAATAAACTTGGGGTAACGCTGGGGCTCGTACTCTACATCGCCTCTGTCGGCTACGACACTTTTTTCAATCCGTACCGGATGGATCCGGGACGATAACTCAACGTGCTCTGAGCAGCCGTGGCAACCGCTACGGCTGCTCACGCACTTACCCCAAGCTCATACAAAGAATTTACATTGTCCTCGACCTTTTCTCATATCAACTATTCATACTTAATTGATCTGAAAGGAGGTGAAAAAATGACACAAATTAAAAAGAAAAACGAACAGTCTCAGATACATTCTGAGTCTCAAGGAAAAAAAGGCGGAGCAGCTGCAGGAGCTTATACTCCAAATAGAGTAGCAGTCGGAACCGCTGGAGCGATTGCTGGAGCAGCAATTGGCTCACTTGCAGCGATAGCGCTCAGTGATAAAAATACTCGTGAGAAGCTTTCAGACATCATGCAAGATTTACCAAAAAAAGCTAATGATACGCTTGATGTTTTAGAAGAAAAGGCAGATCAACTTAATAAAGCTGCAAAATCAAACATTGAGGAGACTCGTAAGCTTACTCAAAAGAATCATTCCGAGTAATTAAGAACGTTAAGGCAATAACTAAGGTGTTGCCTTTATGGTTTGTTCTTGGTGTGAGCTAAATAAAAGTCAGGCAATCATTGGCCTAAAGGTATTGTAGCGACTTTTTAAAGTGGTAACTGAACAGTGAAAGTTGAACCTTTTTGAGCGTCACTTTCTAAGGTTATTTTGCCATGATGGGCTTTTACTATTTCACTTATCAGATACAATCCGACTCCTAACCCTTTAATTGAAGAATTAACTGGTCCCCTTTGAAATCGATCAAATATTTTTTCTTGCTGATCTTTCGGAATACCAATCCCCTCATCAATAACATTAAGAACTGCGTACTTTTTATTTTTGCTCAGTTCTAATTTAATTGGCTTACCGTTCCCATATTTAATTGCGTTAGTTACTAGGTTGGTTACTACCTGCTCAATTCTTATTCGATCCCAATTACCAATAATTTTAGGAGTGAGATCAACAGTTATCTTACTTCCTTCCCTTGATGCCTGCTCTTCAAATCGGCTTAGTACTTCTTTTACAGTTTGGGTTAGATCAGTTTTTTCCTTCTCCAACTCAAGCCTGCCAGTTGTAATTAGTGAGATATTTAAAAGATCATTTACTAACTTACTCAGTCGCTTACTCTGAGAAATAGTACTTTCCAACGATACCATTGTCTTCTCAATTGAAAAATCCGCCAGTGATTGACTCTTTATACTTCTAAGTACTGTTTGAAGCTGAAGAAGCATTGAGGTAAGCGGGGTTTTGAGTTCATGCGAAGCAATTGACAAGAATTCATCTCGTGCTTGTACTGCACTCCGTGCTTCCTGATACAGGGTGGCGTTATCAATTGCGATTGCGACGCGGTCTGCAATCTCTTGGGCAAATAGGAAATCTCTCTTTGTATAAAGTCTTCCTTTACTAAATGAAGCAAAGCCAATTGTTCCTGCTGTCTGATTACGAATTTTGATAGGAACAACTATATTTGAGAGCATATTAATTTTTTTGAAAATGTTCTCCTGATATGTATCTGTACTGCTATCTTTTCCATACGTTTCAGGAACACGGGGAAAATAGATTGGTTTTCCAGTACGTAGTACAGTGGATGTCACTCGCTTGGAACTACTCGTTGGTGGATACTTCTCCCCCATTTCTTTAAACAATCGTTCTTTATCTTTAGTAATTGCTTTTATTTCTACCAAGTTTGTTTTGTCATTATTCCGCTTAATATAAATTTCGCAAATATCTGCAAAAGAAGGAACAATTGCCGAGACAACTTCTGAAAGGGTTTTATGAGGATCAAGTGAAACGAGTTTACTGTTAAGATTAGCCATCAGTTCAAGTTCCCGTTGATTGTTACTTCTTTCAATTGTAGTTGCCAAAACATGCGCCAAAGCTAATAAAAAATTGACATCATCCTTAGTAAAAATTCGCCTCGAACTCGTATGAACACTCAGTACTCCATAAGGACGAGGATGACCTGGTATCACGACACTTAATCCACTTGTTACTGCCTGTGACGTCATCATTTGGCTACCATTAAAGCGCTTTTCTTTTGAAAAGTCGGTAATAATTACTGGTTTTTTACTTTGGAGAGTATAACTGGCCTGAGATCCACTTTTAGCATCTATCAACATTTTTCCTACCACACCTTTCTTCCATCCGATTCCAGAATGAACTCGAAGTAATTTTTCATCAGGTGATAACTCAAAAAGTGCTACAAAATCAACATCCAGTGCCCTTGCCGTAGATCTAACGATACGATCTATAACGATATTAATATCATTTTCTTCAAGACCAAATGCTCCAATTGTCGCAATGAGGGACTGCTGCGCAGCTCTATCCTGCATTAACTCATAATTTTTATTTCGTCGATTAATAAGAAAAAGTATTAGGATAGATTCAAAAATATAGAGAAGATACTGAAAGAGCACTCTTGCAAATGTTGCACTATTAACTTGGATAGACGGCTGCAGTAAAGTAACCCAACTAAAAAGAATGCCAAATATAAGAGTAGCAATTCCGGCTCGTAAACCACCATACCACGAGGTGAGAAGAACCGCTCCTAAGAGAAAAAGAAAAGGAGTGACGGTTCCTAAGATAGCTTTTGTTCCGAAAAAGAGAAATGAAGTAGTGATACAGGAGATAATTACCAGACCATAACGAAAAAATGAAGATCGCCTATTTGTAAACGGGACTGCTTTTTCTAATCGCTCTGTCAGAGGGCTTTTGAGTCTATTCTGCATCGTCTTACGGAAAGTTCCTTAATCGCCACTAGTATACACTAGTACTGCTCAATTGATAAAGTTCCAAATTCAACTCTTTTATTGTTCTGTCGTATGATGCATCTTCTTAATTCTTACAGATTTTCTCGATAGATTATGTATCGAAAATACAAAGCATGAAAGAGCTACTGCCAGAAGGGCTCCCCCGATAACATCACTTGTCCAATGCTCCCCTAAATAGATTCGTGAAACAAGCATAATTACTACATAGGTAACAATTAAAATACTAGAAATAATTTTTAGCTCACGAGACCATGTAGAATTCCAAATGATAAATAATAAAAGACTAGCGATTAGAATTGCTCTTCCGCTATGTCCAGAAGGATAGGAGAATTCAGTCCGCACATGAAACTGATCGAATTGGATTATGCGCTCAGTTCTAAGCATAAATTCAGGCGGAGGTGGATGATTGACTACATATTTACCAAAAAGTTCAAAAACATGAAAAGTCACAAAGGCACTAAAAAGGAAAAATCCTGTAAGGATCTTTCGCCAAATAAGCAGGACAACTACCAAAACTATAATCATGGGTTCAAAGCTGCCAATACTGCTGAAAATAGAAAATATCTCATCAAGTCTTCTGGGGATAATATTCTGAAGCCTTACAGTTGTATCAAAATCAATGCCAGTCAAAAGATTTTTGTGGACTAGATAGGAGAAAACTACAAATAGAAAAAATGAGGCTAGACCTCCAAGAAAGAAGATGAGGTTTTTTCGCATTTGTCTATCATAGCATAGACAAAAAATCGTTTATGAATGTACTAGCCACTGCCCAAGTCTTACCTCTCTATTTTCAGGATCCCAAAACTCTGAGTTATTAGCTAAACTCTCAACTAAAATTGGCTTTATTTCAGTAACAAAACGACTTGTTTTGTAAACTTTTTTCTCAAAGTCTTCTTCACTTATATATTTTCTTTCTCCTACGCTTCCGCTGACGATACTAAATCTATCTTGACTGCGATTCTTATTCGAGGGTGAGATAATACTAAATAATTCCTTCTCATCCTCTTCTCCTAATGCCACCTTACATCTTCCGGCATCATCAAAAGAAATAGTAACTTCACCCTGTGGTAAAAGATCATACAGTATAGGATGAGGTCCTCCATATCGCTTCGTAACTCCAATCCTTAATCCATCATCTTTGTGTTGTAGTCCGACTACGACTCCGTCCGTATCATTATTTATGGTTACAATCCTTCCCTCAGTAAGTTCATGTCTTACTTTTACTTGAACTTGTTCTGAAAAACCTATCTCGGAGTCAGTCGATGGATGTAAGACATCAATTCTAGTTAATTGCGTCGTATCAACTACCCTGTTCGCAATACTAATACTATAATTACTTAAATCAGGATAAGTTGGATGTGATTCGTGAACGGTCTTTATAAATTCGGACATGACTGCAGATTATAACAAAAAGAAGAAAAGAAGATATAAGCTATTCCTGAGTGACGCGTTTGAGGTAAGCACTGAATTTATCTTTTATCTCAGGGTGTTCGAGTGCAAATTCAACAACGGTCTTAAGATACTCAAGCTTGTTCCCGGTATCATAATATTTCCCATCCTTAATTTCAGCCGCCAGAACTCGCTTTCCATCATGTAACATTAACTTAAGAAGATCATTATAATAGAGCTCATCTCCCTCATTAAGATTTTCGACAGCCTGATCAAGATAGTCAAAAACATCAGGCGTAAAAATAGATCCACTGACATTTGCTAAATCTGATGGTGCATTTTCTTTACCTGGTTTTTCAATAATGGTCTTAACATCGATTAGACCATCTCGTATCTCATTTCCTCCGGCAAAACCATAACGCTCATAGTCTTCATCTTTCTTTGCTTTAATACTTGCTAGAACAGAACAGTCATACTCCTCATAGATCTCGATAAGCTGTCTAAATCGGGTTGGAGATGCCTTAATGAAATCATCGCTCCATGTATAAATGAAAGGCTCGTCTCCAACAATATGGCGAACATTAAGAAGTGGAGTTCCATTTCCATACGGTCCTTTTTGACGAACATAAATAAAGTTAGCCATATCAGATATACGCTCTGTCTCTTGAAGAAGAGGTAGTTTTTTCTCGCCGCCCATCCTAAGATTTTCAACTAACTCCATGCTCGGACGATCGAAGTGATCCTCAATAGTTCTCTTATGGTAACCGGTTACTAAAATAATATCTTTTATACCTGCATCTACTAACTCTTCAACTATATATTGGATAATTGGCTTATCTACTACTGGAAGCATTTCTTTAGGCATGGCCTTTGTCTGAGGAAGAAAGCGGGTACCAAAACCAGCTGCGGGGATCACGGCTTTTCTAATTTTTCTTGCCATAGTGAATAAACCTAATAATAGCAGCTGCAACTCAAAATGCAAGAGGTTTTTTGTTCTTATTCGGAGTCTACTTTACATGTCAGTCCTAATTTGATAAAATTATCGCTACCATCCTGAACCTGAGGATATCAAGGGGGAGGGATTTTTTTTAAAGCTGATACGTATGACATCGCCACTTACCTTTGTTCAACAAACATATGATGAATTAAAAAGGGTTGTGTGGCCGACAAAAGAGCAGCTATTTCGCTTAACCTTTGTTGTCCTAGCGATCAGTGTAGTAGTCGGAGTCTATATTGGAGGCATCGACTTTGTCTTAACCAAACTTACGGAAGAATTAGTAAAATAACTATGTCAGATACAGTTCAAACAACACCATCCGAAGAAGAAATTAAAGCAGCTAGTGAGTCTAGTGATGCTAAATGGTATATTATCCACACCTACGCAGGACATGAAAATAAGGTAGCTCGCAATCTCAAACAGCGCGTCGATACCATGGGATTTGAGACTCGTATTTTTGATATCATCGTCCCTACTCGCCAAACAATTAAAGTTCAAGGTGGTAAAAAAGAAGAAGTTAGTGAAAAGATTTTCCCAGGATACGTTCTCGTTAAGATGATCTTGGATGATGAATCATGGCTTCTTGTCCGCACCACTCAAGGTGTAACTGCTTTTATCGGTGCTGGCAACAAACCTACTCCTATTTCTGAAAAAGAAGTTGAGGCAATTCAACAGTTCATGAAACAAGAAGAACCTCTCTACAAAACTGCTTTTGTTATGGGTGAAGCGGTTAAGATTATTGATGGGCCTTTCTCTGACTTCCTAGGTACTATTGAGAATATTGACGAAACACGTGGTAAGCTTCGCGTTCTTGTTAGTATTTTCGGACGAGAAACGCCAGTTGAACTAGATTTCTTGCAAGTTCAAAAGATTTAATTTATAATCGGATTCTCATTGGGAGTTTAGACTAGTTCTATACGTTCGTACCAGTGATTGAATGATCCTCAATAGATCCTCAATCCTGTACTTTCCCATCCAAATATATGGCTAAAAAGATTAAAACATTAATTAAACTTAATATTCCAGCTGGAGCTGCTACCCCTGCACCTCCTGTCGGCCCTGCATTAGGTCAACATGGACTTCCTATCATGGAGTTTGTTAAGGCTTACAATGACAAGACAGCCGATCAAAAAGGTAATATCCTCCCTGTTGTTATCACTGTCTATGAAGATCGTACATTCACCTTTATTACGAAAAAGCCTCCGGTTGCAGAAATGATTAAAAAAGCACTCGG
>Ga0154020_10007212_pt1 | contig 12992 bp, 9 predicted proteins | sample Klosneuvirus_201_FD_109709 | JGI IMG/M metagenome (GOLD analysis project Ga0154020, IMG submission 109709) | Active sludge microbial communities from wastewater, Klosterneuburg, Austria - Klosneuvirus_20160825_MG | ecosystem: Engineered > WWTP > Aerobic digester > Activated sludge | place... | reverse complement strand
TTAATGCCTGCTTCGACAGCTTGCTTAGCAAGAGAGGCTGCACGCATAATATCTTCATAGGATGAATTTGTACAGGAGCCGATCAATCCAACATCAAGGGTGCTGGGCCAACCATTTTCTTTTACAGCCTGTGCAAATTTAGACAAAGGCCAGGCAAGATCCGGAGTGAAGGGTCCGTTGATGTGTGGTTCCAGTTCATCAAGATTGATTTCAATTACTTCATCAAAATACTTATCCGGGTTTTCATATACATCTTTGTCGCCACGCAGATGTTCAGCAACAGCATCCGCAGCATTTGCAATCTCTGTCCGACCTGTTCCACTTAAGTATTCTGCCATCTTTTTATCATAACAGAAGATGGAAGTAGTCGCACCGATTTCAGCACCCATGTTGCAAATTGTTCCTTTGCCTGTACAGGATAAACTATCAGCACCGGGGCCGAAGTACTCAAGAATCTTATCCGTTCCACCTTTCACAGTGAGAATTCCCGCAACTTTCAGAATGACATCCTTTGCAGAGACCCATTCATTCAATTTACCGGTAAGTTTCACACCTATGAGTTTTGGGAATTTCAATTCCCAGGGAAGTCCTGCCATTACATCGCAGGCATCAGCACCACCCACACCAATCGCGATCATTCCCAGTCCACCGGCGTTAACTGTATGAGAATCGGTACCGATCATCATTCCACCGGGAAACGCATAATTTTCAAGAATCACCTGATGGATAATTCCTGCTCCCGGTTTCCAGAATCCGATTCCATATTTGTTAGACACCGATGCCAGAAAATCGAAAACTTCTTTGTTTTTATCAAGGGCAGTACTAAGATCTTCTACAGCACCTGTTTTCGCCTGAATAAGATGATCACAATGCACCGTTGATGGTACAGCGACTTTCATTCTTCCGGCTTGCATGAACTGTAACAATGCCATCTGAGCTGTTGCATCCTGCATTGCTACACGATCCGGATTAAAATCAACATAAGAACTTCCGCGCCAGAAAGGATTGGTAGGTAATCCAACCGAAAGGTGGGAGTAGAGAATTTTTTCAGTGAGCGTGAGTGGTCGGCCCACCAGTTTTCTTGCTGCTGCAATACGCCCATCAAGCTGAGCGTATACAGCTTTTATCATGTCAACATCAAAAGCCATTTTCTGTCTGTTTTAGGGCCGCAAGGTACGAATAAACAGCTTAAAATGGATAGAGATATTCGGGAACTGTTTCAGTTTTTCAGAGAAAGATTGAGAATTCTTCAAAGAAGTTTTCTTCTTCAAATAAAACCGAATTGTACGTGATTGCAGAACTGATTTGGGAAAATTTTTTATTGTTCAATTGTAAGAAAGTCGTTCATATTTCATCCTAAATGTTTTACCGGAACCTAATTTTGTCTTGTTGATGAAGGGCTGAACTATGAATCAAAATTATCTGCGTAATTATTACAGGATCAGGGATAAAGTGTTTACTGTTACCTTCCTGCTTTTTCAATTGGTCTTTTGTTCTCTCTTGCTGTATTATATTCTGAAAAAGAACCAGGTGAACATGGATTTTCTGGGTCAAATTTTTCGTTGATTTTTTTCCGAAAAAGAATTCTCCCACCTTAAAGGCTTGTCAAAAGTTCCAACTATCGGTCAATATTTTGACTTTCTTAAAGTTTTTTAAGATTTCTGTAATAAATCCAATCATTTGAGAAATCGATAAACCCTTGAGAATCGTATGTATTGAAAAGTTTTTTCATGCAAGAAAATTACTCTTCATCGCCTTATTTTCAAGAAAAACCACGAAAAATAATGGGTATTCCGGAGAAAACGGTCTATCGTATTGGCGTGTTTATCTTTTACATCCTTTTGTTTTTTGCGATCAGCCTTGTCACAAAGAAAGTGCAGTTACCTCAGGATGAGCCCTATAAAAACTCATTGCAGGAATCCAAACCCTGAGAATTCAGATCTCCGTCGTGTGCAATCTCTGGTCTGAAGCCACTTAGCTCAGCATAGGCAGTTTTTTGTCCCTAAATGCGTTTTTAGCTTAAATTGGAAATTACGCTGCTTATTCTATCTTTGCACGCTCAAAAAAAATACCTGTACTTAATTAAACTACTTCATTATCCATGCAAAGCAAAGGCGCTGTAAAGTTATTTGCAATTCTTCTGGCACTAGTTTGTCTATACCAGCTATCGTTTACGTTTGTAACACGAGGAGTTGAGAACGATGCAAGAGAATTCGCAAACGGAGATCCGGCGAAGGAAAAGGCCTACCTCGATTCGATCAACACCCAAGAGGTGTACCCACTCCTCGGTCTCACGTACAAAAAATGTAAAGAGAACGAAATCAACCTCGGGCTTGACCTGAAAGGCGGTATGAACGTTACGATGGAAGTTTCCCTCGTCGACCTCATCCGTTCAATGGCCAACAACAGCAATGATCCCACATTCAACAAGGCACTTGTGAATGCTCAGGCTGCTCAGGCGAACAGTCAGAAAGATTTCGTTTCCCTGTTTGTTGATGAATTTCAAAAACTGGATCCGAATGCAAAACTTGCTGCGATTTTCGCAACAAAAGAACTTCAGGATCGAATCAATTTTAATTCCAAGAATGAGGAGGTAAAAGCGGTTATTCAAAAAGAAGCGAATGCTGCTTTTGATCGTACATACCAGATCCTGAAAACCCGTATCGATAAATTCGGAGTAACACAACCGAACGTTCAAAAGCTTGGCAATGGTCGTATCCTTGTGGAGCTGCCGGGAATTAAAGAACCGGATCGCGTTCGTAAACTTCTTCAGGGAACAGCGAAGCTGGAATTCTGGGAGACCTATGATAACCGTGATGTTATCCCGATGCTTGAAGAAGCAAATAAAGTACTTAAGCTTATCGTGAGTACGGATTCTTCTTTGGCAAGTGTTGCTCCAATTGCGATCGACTCAGCAACAATTATTCCTGACACACTGAAGTCGGCAGCACTTGAACCGGATTCAACATCTGCAGATACCTCGAAGAAAAGTTTAATGTCTCAGCTTTCTGATGACAAAAAAGATACTGCCTCAAGCGACACGTCGAATGCAAACAAATCTTTTGAGCAGTTTTCAAAAGAGAATCCTCTTTTTGCAATTCTTCAGCCTTCCACTCAGCCTTCTCAGCAAGATCCGAATCAAAGAGAATACAGCAAAGGTCCTGCAATCGGTTCTTCTTTTGTAAAAGATACCGCGAAGGTTAACAAATACCTCGAAATGGAACAGGTTCGTTCCAAATTCCCGCGTGAATTCAAAGCTCTCTGGTCGGTAAAACCTATTGACAAAGAAGGTAAAGTTGTTCAGTTGATCGCAATTCGTATGCCGGCACGTGATTTTCAGGCTCCATTGGATGGATCTGCAGTTGTCGATGCACGGAAACAAAAAGGTCAGTTCACTGACAACTGGGAAATCGGAATGACAATGAATGCAGAAGGTGCACGTGTTTGGAAACGTTTGACACATGATAACGTCAATAAATCCATCGCCATTGTACTGGATGACTATGTGTATTCATATCCGAACGTAATCCAGGAAATTTCCGGAGGTAGCTCAAGCATCACCGGACAGTTTTCTTTGGAAGAAGCGGATGACTTATCAAATATTCTGAAAGTAGGTAAACTGCCTGCACCTGCGCGTATCGTTGAAGATACAGTTGTAGGTCCAACACTCGGACAGGAAGCCATCAACTCCGGATTGCTTTCTTTCGTGATTGCATTGATCCTTGTTCTCTTGTTCATGGTGTCTTACTATAGCAATGCAGGACTCGTTGCCGATATCGCACTCTTTGCCAACGTATTCTTCATCATGGGAATCCTGGCTTCTCTGGGCGCTGTACTCACACTCCCGGGTATCGCAGGTATCGTACTTACAATAGGTCTCTCCGTGGATGCGAATATCCTGATCTTTGAACGGATTCGGGAAGAACTTGCTCTGGGTAAGGGAATACGTCTCGCCATCAGCGATGGATTCAAACATGCCTATTCCTCAATCATTGACTCGAACATTACTACTCTTATCCTTGGTATCATCCTGTACATTTTTGGATCAGGTCCGATCCAGGGTTTTGCAACAACGCTGATTGTAGGTATCCTCACATCACTCTTCTGTGCGATCTTCATCAGTCGTTTGATCTTTGACTGGATGCTTGGTAAGAACAAAGACATCCGTTTCTGGAACAATGCGACGAAGGGTGCCTTTAAAAACATTCACATCAATTTTGTTGGCAAAAGAAAAGTTTATTATGCCATTTCCGGTACTATCATCGCAGCCGGTATTGTTGCTTTCATGTTCAAAGGCCTCAATTTCGGTGTTGACTTCCAGGGAGGACGTTCTTATGTCGTACGATTCGACAAGGAAATTCCTACAGTGCAGGTGATCGACGCCTTAAAAGGCCCACTCGTGAAAGCTCCGGAAGTAAAAACTTTTGGTGCTTCAAGCCAGGTGAAAATCACAACGACTTACCTGATCGATGATCAAGCCATAGATGTTGAACAAAAGGTGAGTGATAAAATCAACGAGGGTTTAAAAACGATTCCTGGTTATACTTACACTATACTTAGTTCACAAAAAGTCGGACCAACGATTGCTGACGATATTAAATCGTCTTCTGTCTGGGCAATTCTCGTCGCTTCCATCCTGATGTTTATCTACATCCGGATCCGGTTCAAAAAGTGGCAATATGGACTTGGTGCCGTTGTCGCATTGCTGCATGACGCCATAGTTGTACTCTCATTCTTTGCTATCTTCAATGGAGTCCTTCCGTTCTCTCTCGAAATTGATCAGGCCTTTATCGCAGCGATTCTTACTGTGATGGGTTACTCCATGACAGATACTGTCGTGGTGTTTGACCGGATTCGAGAATTCGTAGGTGTACACCACCATGCCGGTGATCAGAAGAAAATCATTAACGACGCCCTGAATGCGACTTTGAGTCGTACTATCAATACATCGCTGACGATCTTCTTCGTACTCCTTGCCATCTTTATTTTCGGTGGGGAAGTGATCCGTGGATTCACATTCGCACTCTTGATCGGTATCGTTATCGGAACTTATTCTTCGATTTGTATCGCCACACCAATTGTGGTGGATTTCAGTAAAAAACAGAATATCTGATCGAATCCAGATCCTTACAGGAAATGCCCGTTTGCAATTTGCAGACGGGCATTTCCATTTGTTTAAAGGCTCAGGAAATGTTAATTCCCGAAATTTTGAAAAAAGTACATTTCTGAGAAAATACTACACTTTGTCATGTTAATGAGGATGTTTGATTTTCATAAAGAAAACATCATGCATCATCTTTTTCACTCTATCTTTGTAGGAAATAAATAATCATGACACTCTTATTTCTTAATCTTGGTGGAGGAGAAATCTTTATAATTCTGTTGGTGGTTCTTTTGTTTTTTGGATCAAAGAGAATCCCTGAATTAGCAAAAGGACTCGGAAAAGGAATGCGTGAATTCAAAGATGCGATGAGCGGAATTGAAAGTGAAGTGAGAAATGCAGCGAATGATGCTCCGGCAGCGAAAGCGCCTTCAACGACAACTCCACCTGCTCCAACTCCGGAAGAGCCAAAAAAAATCCAGGAATAACAATTCTTGATTTTGGTTTTTCAATTCATGCTTATTCTCAACGAATATTTTTCGGCCTGAATTGAATTTGTTTCTCAACGTTTCTGAGCAAATTTTTTCGTCACCTCATCGCGCGACAAAGCATTAAACGTCATTTTCCGATTGAGTCCGCCTTTGCGTGCAACGCAGACACCGTAATGCATATCGTGATATCCTTCTTTACGATGCGCGTCGGGATTGATTGAGATCATCACATTTTTTGAAAGTGCATACGGAATGTAACGCCAGTCAAGATCGAGGCGGTAGGGATTTGCATTGAGTTCCAGAACTACACCATTCGCAGCACATGCATCAATTATTTTTTCATGATCGATCGGATAACCTTCGCGGGAAAGGATCAAACGTCCTGTAGGATGACCCAGTATGGTTGTATACGGATTTTCGATTGCCCGGAGAAGTCTGGTGGTGGCTTTAACTTTATCCATCTTTAATCCCGAGTGAATGGAAGCCACAATGAATTCGAAAGACTTCAGAATTTCTTCCGGGTAATCCAATGAACCATCCGTTAGAATATCCGATTCAATGCCTTTGAAAATCCGAAAAGGTGCAAGCTTTGCATTGAGTGTGTCAATTTCCTGATGTTGCTTGAGAATTCTTTCAGGCTGCAAACCATTTGCATAAAAAGCGCTTTTGCTGTGATCACAGATTCCCAGATATTCAAATCCCAGCTCTTTGCAATACGTTGCCATTTCCTCCAATGTATGTGCGCCATCACTATAGGTTGTATGATTGTGAAGAATTCCTTTGAGATCTTTTTCTATGATCAGATCATGGATTTTTCCATTCTTTATCATGTTGAATTCTGATCTTCCTTCTCTCAATTCCGGCTCAAAGTATGGAAGCTGAACACGGGCATAGATTTCAGTTTCATCCGTAGCCTTTTCGGTGAATGTCAACTTGTAATTATCTTTCAATTGTCGGAGATGGTCTTCGTTTCCTGTTGTTTGAAAGAGGAGGGAAGCGAATTCTTCCTTTTTTGTGGTGTATAAAATCAATGGTAATTTTCCGGCAATGGTTACCCGGATTGTTGTGTTTTCCGATTCCAGAGATTCCTTATCAATCAAAGGATGAGAATTGAGGAAGTCAATTAATTCAATCAACTCTTCCGGCACAACAACCATTTCAATTTTTTCCTGAATTTCTAATTTCCTTCGAAATTCACCTGTGAATGAACATTCAAGAAGGACTCCACTGTTTCTTAAATCCTGAAAAATTTGAGTCGCTATGGGTTCAATAACTGCATACAGATACTTTCCCTGATTTGCCTCGGTATATTCAATTGCATGCTTTATTTGCGCTTGTGTTTTTTCTCCGAACCCTTTCAGCTCAACAAGCCTGTTTTCATTGCAAGCATAAAGTAACTCGCCTGTTGATTCAATACCCAGTTCTTTCCATAGCGTCCGCACTTTTTTGGGTCCAATACCTTTGATTGAGAGCATTTCAATAACTCCTTTTGGAGTTTGCTCCAGCATTTCATCCATTTCCGGAAAAGAACTACGGGCAAGAAGATCGCTTATTTTCGCCTGAATTCCTTTTCCAACTCCTTCAATACTCCCGATTTCATCCACACTTAATTTTTCAATCGGAACAGGATGACGCTCAAGTTTGAATGCTGCATTCTGAATGGAACGGATCTTAAAAGGATTCTCGTCGTGCAACTCCATGAGTTGTGCAGTAAGCTTGAACGCTTTTGCAAGTTCTTTGTTGGACATCATTTCAGAATTTCAATGGCAAATGTTTGAATTGATTGTTGAACAGATGTGTAAAAAAAATATTATTATTATTCAATGGTCAAACCAACAGGCATTCTTGCAAGTACACCATTTTGTCGGACTACTTCCTTGAGGTTGGTATAATAGCGGTAACTTTCGCCAAGTTCTTCTTTCACCATGTTACTGCGAACTTCAGTATTTAAATCTTCCATGATCTTTTCCAGAAATTCCTTTTGTTCCGGTAAAGATATCGTTCTGTAATTTTCGAGATTGGCTTTCCTTGCAGCAATATCGATTGCTGTTTGAATTCCACCAATGACATCCACCAGTCCGATTCGAACAGCATCTGAGCCACTCCATACGCGACCTTGCCCGATACTATCAACCGTTTCTTTTTTTATTCCGCGACCCTCAGAAACGTGAGTGACAAAGGAGTCGTAAATCTTGTCGACCTGTGATTGAATAATTTCTCGTTCGTCATTGCGCATTGCCCGGGTAGTAGAACCAATGTCGGCATACCTCGCCGTCTTAGCTGTATCGAATGTGATGCCTAGTTTGTTATTGAATAATTTTTGTGCATTAAACATCAGTCCGAAAACACCAATCGAACCGGTGATAGTGTTGGCTTCGGCAACAATTGTATCCGCAGCGCAGGAAATATAATATCCGCCGGAAGCAGCATAATCACCCATAGAAACAATAAAAGGCTTGGCCTTTTTGGCAAGAACGGTTTCTCTCCAAATGACATCGGATGCAAGGGCACTTCCACCCGGAGAATTTACACGCAACACAATCGCTTTAATCGAAGAGTCCATTCTTGCCTTGCGAATCGCGGATGCCAATCGGTCGGAACCCACTTCATCTTCCTGACCTTTTCCACTAACGATGTCCCCGGAAGCATAGATCACAGCGATTTTCTGATTCGACCACTCTTTTTCAGCTTTCACAAAGGCTTTGTCATATTTTTTCAGAGCGATAAACTTCACTTTTTCTTTTTCTCCCTGTCCTGTTATTTTCAACAGATCAGCATGAACCTCATCGTAATAAGCGATTTTATCAATCATCCCTGATTTCAAAGCACCCTCTGCTGAACGTGTGGAAAAATTATCCGCTATTTCCTGGACCTGATCAACACTGAGTTTTCTGGCCACTGCAAGGTTGCTTACCACTTCTGACCACAAAGATGAAAGCAAAGCATCGATTTGCTCCCGGTTTTCCGGACTCATTTTATCGAGGAGGAAAGGCTCTACAGCACTCTTGAATTTTCCATGGCGGATGATTTCCGGTTCGATCTCCAGTTTTTCAAGCGCACCTTTGAAAAACATCATCTCAGCATGAAGTCCTTTGAAATCAATACCGCCCTGTGGATTAAGATAAATTTTATCTGCGACTGAGGCAATGTAATAGGCTCCCTGAGAAAGATCTTCGCCATAAGCATAAATAAATTTTTTACTCTGTTTGAAATCGACAAGAGCATTCCGGATTTCTTCCACAGTCGACATTCCCGCTTGTATCGAAGACAGGTTGAGGAAAATACCTTTGATCTTTGTATCGCGTTTTGCCTTTTTAATGTTTTTCAAAACATCATCAAGACCCATCGAACGGTCCGGTGAAAAGTTTGCGAAACTAAAACCTTCGAACGGGTTGTTTGCAGTTCGCTCATTGATTTGCTTGTCGAGCGTGATTTCAAGGACTGAATTTTCCTGGATAGAAATTTCAGTATCGCTCTTCACCGAAGAAACGAGCCCGGAGATCACAACCAGTGTAATCACAAGGACGATGAAAAGTGACAGAAAAAACCCCAGCATCGAGGCGAACATAAATTTGAAGAACTGTTTCATTTGTGGAATTTGTTGTTGGATTAAATTAATTCATCAATAGACAAGTAGAGACGTATTGTGATGAAATTATTCTGAAATTTCATCGCCAACAAGTTACATAAAATGTCTGTTTCCTGTGTGGTTTACAATAATTCGTAAAATAACTATAAGGGAATCAAAGCCTTCTGTTTCGGTTTGAAAAACCTTGTCAGTTCCTTATAATTCCAGTAGGTTTGGGTGAAATTATCATGCACAAGACACTGCTGCTGTTGGGAACCAATGTGGGTAACAAAGAAGAAAATCTTCTTGATGCTCGTCGTATGATTGGCAAGGATATCGGAAGAATTGAAATGTTGTCTTCAATTTATGAAACAGCGGCCTGGGGAAAAGAAGATCAGGCAGCTTATCTGAATCAGGTACTGGTAGTTTCTACCACAAAAACGGCCCTTGAATTGATGCAACAGATTTTGAAGATTGAGTCGGATATGGGTCGGGTCAGATTGGAAAAATGGGCGCCAAGGGTGATCGATATTGACATACTCTTCTTTGATAACCTTGTTCTGCATGAGATCGGCCTGCACATTCCGCATCCTCATTTACACGAACGGAAATTTACCCTGGCTCCGCTTGCCGAACTTATTCCTCATTACATCCATCCGGAAATTGGAAAAAGTGTCGGACAGCTTTTGCGTGAAGTAAATGATCACCTGGAGGTGAGGAGAGTAAGTTCAGAAAGGGAGAATGAAAATTAGGAATGTTCATCCTTCATCCGATGAACCTTTTTGAAAAGACAGGTAATGGAAAGTTTGGAATCATTATAAGAATAAAAAAGAAAGCATTGCAACAGCGTCTCAAATACGATTATATAGTAATCGAAGGCAACATTGGTACCGGGAAAACTTCATTGGCAACCAAAATTGCTGATGAGTTTAATACCAAAATTGTATTGGAGCGATTCGCTGACAATCCTTTCCTTCCGCTCTTTTATGAGAATTCCCAGCGATATGCTTTTCCACTGGAATTGTCTTTCCTTGCTGACCGTTACCAGCAATTGAATGATGAAATTGCATCCCGTGAGTTATTTCAACAGCAAACGGTGTCAGATTATATTCTTAGCAAGTCCCTGATTTTTGCAAGTATTACCTTGAAAGATGCCGAGTTTCAGTTGTACCAAAGGCTCTTTCAAATCATCAATCCTCACCTTCCAAAACCGGATTTATTGGTGTATTTGCATAAAGATGTTAAAAATCTGAAGTCAAATATCCGTAAGAGAGGACGCGATTATGAACAAAATATTGCCGATGATTACCTTTTTAGCCTGGAAAAGGGATATTGGGAGTTTTTTAAACAACAGTCAGGAATCCCTATTCTCGTTCTCGATACAAACCAGGTAGATTTTATTGAAAATCAGAGTGATTACGATGAAATACTGGACTTGATCAATACATCCTATGAACCCGGAATCCACCGGGTCATTCTCCGTACCTAGGTCCCTGAATCCCGCATCCACAGCCATTTTTAGCTTGTTTTGTAAGGTTTAAATGATAATTTTGCAACTTGCTTTCATTCATCCCGTTAGGGTTGGTATTGAAATAAATTCATTCGATTATGAGACTCTTTACACGCTTGTTAATGTTCGCTTTTTGTATCGGTTTAACAACCCATACTATCGCGCAGACTGTACATAGCGACAGCATTCGCGTTGATATTAAAAGTGGAAAAATGCCGCGATCCAAAGAATTCAATACCTGGGATCTTACACTTCACGGTGGCATGTGTATTCCGAATACAGATATCGCATCCAGCGATTTAAATGGAAGCAACGCAAAACAGCATCTTGGTTATGGATTAAGTGTAACTAAGTTTTTCTCCCACACCTTTGCTTTACAAGCACAATTTATCCGTGCGAAATTGGAAGGAGAGGACAGCAATAAACCATTGTACAAGTTCACTACCGATGTTGATTATGATATCACCCTGAATGCATTGTTTCAATTTGGAAATGTAGCCTTCCTGAAGAGAACTCCGAATCTTGCGATTTACGGATATGTTGGAATAGGAATGATTAAATTTTCTCCAACTACTTCAAAAGATGGAGGACTGACTTACGGCAATTACTATGTTCAGGATGGCCGTTTGGATAATGTAGATTATAAAAATACAAGTGAACTTGTCATCCCTGTTGGTGTAGGAGTGAAATACCGTATCACAAAAGCCTTCTCATTACATGGCGAATACAGTTTGCGTACAACCAACTCCGACAAACTTGACGGTTGGTACCGCCTCCTTTCAGAAAATGATAATTACAATTATTTTAACCTTGGTCTTACTTACCATTTTGGTGCAAAAGATAAAGTTATTGAATGGGTGAATCCAATGTCTACGATCTATGCTGATTTGTATGACATGAAAGATCGTGTGGATATGCTCAGTGGTGATAAGGACAAAGACGGCGTTGCTGATATGTTCGACCGTGAACCTGAAACTCCCGAAGGAGCAAAAGTATATGGCGATGGAACTTCTGTTGATACCGATGGTGATGGTGTTCCGGATGTAAAAGATTCTGAACCCTTCTCTGCCAAAGGTGCTAAAGTTGATGCCAACGGACATGAAATTGATACCGATGGTGATGGAATTCCTGACAGTCATGACATGGAACCTACAACAGCGAAAGGAAGTCTTGTAACCAATACAGGTGTTACAATTCCTACCGGCCCTGCAAACAAAGGTGGAGCGTCTTCTATCCTTGCTGCGAACGGATATTTGCCATCCATTTTCTTCGACTTGAACAGTGCAATCATTGATCCTAAATACAACGAAACTCTTGCTTCCATTGCTCTCGTTATGCGCAATAATCCGGATATCAAATTTGATATCAGCGGTAATTGTGATTCACGTGCAAGTGATGATTACAATGTGAAACTTGGAAAACGTCGCGCTGAAGCCGTAAAGAGCCATCTCGTTAAAAAATACAAAATCGAAGCCGATCGACTTACAATAACATCACTCGGGAAAAAAGATCCTATCACAAAAGATCATCCGATGAATCGTCGTGTTGATTTTAAGGTCACCGAGTAATTGTGGTATTAATTAAATTAAAATGGGAGTCCGGTTAGGGGCTCCCATTTTTTTTTGGTATAAAGTATAAGGTATAAGGTATAAAGTATAAAGTATAAAGTATAAGGTATGAAGTACGAGGGCCGTACCTAATACTTAATACCTAATACTTAATACCTTTATTAACAAAATCCCAGACCACTATCCCCGCGCACACAGCAACATTAATCGAGTGCTTTGTCCCTTCCTGTGGGATTTCAAGAGCGAGATCGCAAAGGGCGAGCGCCTGATCACTGACTCCGTTTACTTCGTGACCCAGCACATAGGCATACTTCTGGTCCTGCAACGATTGGAATTCATTGAGAAGAATGCCACCTTCAGCCTGTTCGATAGCGGCAAGGATAAATCCATTTGATTTTAATTCTCGAAGTGCATCCTCAACATTTTCAAAATATTTCCAATCAACTGAATCTTCAGCCCCGAGCGCTGTTTTGTGAATTTCGCGGTGAGGAGGTTGTGCTGTAATTCCACAGAGGTAAACAGCTTCGCACAGGAATGCATCCGCAGTACGCAAAATGGAACCAATATTGTTCAGGCTCCTGACGTCATCAAGAACCAGGATTAAAGGTCGTTTCGGGGAGGTTTTGAACTCTTCAACAGACTTTCGACCCAACTCAGCATTTTGTATCTTGCGCATTCTTTATATATTACGGACTACAAAGAAGCAAAAACTTGTTGAAGGAAGAAACAAAATCAGGTGTGGTGGAGACACCTT
>Ga0154020_10007211_pt1 | contig 12995 bp, 7 predicted proteins | sample Klosneuvirus_201_FD_109709 | JGI IMG/M metagenome (GOLD analysis project Ga0154020, IMG submission 109709) | Active sludge microbial communities from wastewater, Klosterneuburg, Austria - Klosneuvirus_20160825_MG | ecosystem: Engineered > WWTP > Aerobic digester > Activated sludge | place... | reverse complement strand
TCTTCCTGCTCGTTTTCTTCTTCCTCCTCCTGTTCCTCTTTGGAAGCTCTTATCTCCTTTCTGATAATATCCCGGATGCGATCCACAAGTATTTCATTTTCCGCACGGATCTCCATAACAACTTTAGCTTTTTTGATAATGATGGATAGCGCAACCATTAACAGCTGCTTTTCAGGGCTGAGTGCCGCAGCTTTCTTTCTAAGGATATGAATAAGCAATGGGCGAAGGAGCGCTTTGTCTTCCTCGTCCAGCTTCATACGCTTCACGTTCTTAACATTCTGCTCATCTATGACCAGAATCACTTCTTCAAAGTCATAGAAATCTTTGTGCTTTCGTATCGTTACAAAGTAACCACCACCCACTTCCAGCACCGTATTATTAATTGTACCGATGATACTGTCAGCCATCAGGCCAGCGTGTTCTAATGGGATAGCAAAGCCTTCTTTTTCTTTGCCGGATTCACCATCTTTTTTTGTTTCTTCCGTTGGCTCGGCATCAATTTCCTGCTCCGGTGCATCAGTCGGTTTCTCTTTAGGTTTTGCTTTTGGTTCTTCCTTGTTTTCAGTTGTGCCTGCGCTGTCTTTTCCTTCCTTTTTGGAATCACCTACATCTTCCGATGTATGCGTTTTTTTTACCACCGGTTGCGCCAATGGGCTGTCGTTTTCTTCCGGTATCGGCTCGAAAGCAATATCCTGTGGATCCTTCTTTAAAACAGTTTCTATAAGTTCCTTTGTGTCTTCCATGATGGGATTAATTAATTTTTCCGATAAAGTCTATCAACCTTGATTCAAGCAGGGTATAGTTGCCCACAAATTTTGCATTGCCTTTGGGCATGGCTAAACGATCTTCCACAGCGAAGCAGCCGTACATAACAATCCGTGAACTGCAATTAAAGTTCAAACCGATTTTAGGGTAAGTGTCCTCCGTGTATTTTCGTAACAGATGAAAACAACACATTCTTGCATCCCGGTATTCACGGACAGTACTGACGAAAAAAAGCTCCTCCTTTAACTCAAATACTTTTGCCGTCAGGCTGACCAGGTATTGAGTTACCATTTTGATCTTTTCACGCTCACCCTGCGTTACTGTGGTATTATCAATAAAGCTGTCCAATAGATATTTGGTTCTGCGAAGGCCAATTTTTCCTATGACCTTATCAATACTGTCTTGCAGTTGATTGTAATTGTTTGCTGTAGCTGTTTGGTTCACGTTTGCTTATTTATAAAGTTTCCGAAATGGAAGGTGCAAATTTCCAATTTGGAAGGTATTTTGACAAATTTTTTTATTCACTTTTAAGAACAAGTTGATAACAGGTGTCGTATTTCCCTCTGTGGAGGCAAAACTTACCAACTAACAGCCTTTTGTTGTCTAAACTGGCTTTAAAGCCCTTTTCCTTCAATTCTGAGGGCAATACAAGGTGTTTCTTGCCATTAAACAGCCCTTCCAGTATTTCTTCGTCTGTGGGTTCAGGAGCCTCAGATTTGGGTTCAGGTTCAGTTTGGACCACTTCCTCCTGAATTTCCGGCTCCGGTTCCAGGATAGGTTCCTCCTGTATAGGCTCCGGTGCTATTTCAGGTTGCTCATCTTCCTCCTGATCGTTATTTTCCAACTGTTCTTCAAAGTGTTCTTCCAGGTCTTCAGCCAGCTCGTGCGAAAGGGTTTCAAGTTTTGCGATTAGCTTTTCTTTGTCCTCATCTGTGGTATGCTGTAAATCTTCTTCCAGCTCATCAAAACCTTTGATACGTTTTTGCAGCATTTCAGGAAGGGTTTGGATATCTAAATTGTTATCCTCAATAAACTGTTGGTGCGGAAATTTTTTCATCGTTATTGTTTTTTTATGGTTTATGCTGTTTGTTTTTCTTCATCGTTAAAACGAGATTCTATAAATCCCGAAATACCCGCAGTCAATACAGAGGTAACTAATACTACTCCAACGGTTTTTAAAAACTCGCTTGTAGGAGGTATCTTGTATGCAAATTTACCTCCCGAACTTTTTCCGAGATTGTAATAGAGCAATGCTTCAGCTGTTCCTATTACAAGCCCAACGGTTGTTATTATTATGGCATTTTTATTCATGGCTTTGCAATATTTGTGATGTGATTATTCTTTTTCTGCTAATAATTCCAGCTTTTTGAACTTTTCTTTTATCTCATCCTGGATGGGTTTTATTTTATTCAATCCCCAAATAGATTTCAGCTCATTCAGAAAATTAAGCACGGCTTTTTGTGTGCGTTGTATCACTGTGTTGTCGTCTTTTAGATTTTTAGGAATAAGCGTTGCTGTTTTTACCAACTCCTGCCGGAGTTTTGTTACCAGCGTTTTTTTCTTGGGCGGTTGAATTTCTCCAGTTTCTATTTTTCGCTTGCGGTCTTCTTTGAGCTTCAAACGGCACATCGCTAAATCGTCCAATACTTTTTCCGCTTTCTCAACAATTTTTTTGGATTGGACTTTGCGTGTTTCCTTTTTAGAATTTTCTTCTATTTCATCGTGGGTTTCCTCTTTGATGCGCTCGATGTCTTCTTTCACCAGCTCAATGGTTTCCTTCCCGATTTCTTCCGCTTCTTTTTTTAATTTTTTATCGCTCGGAAATTGTTCCATATCAGCAAGGGTTTCATCGAAAATGGAAAGTCCTTTGAGTACCCGATCACTCAGGAGCTTCTTCGAGATTTTTTCTTTTTCCAACAGGTCGTATGGATTGTTTTTTAAGGTGGCCATGTGTTTTGTTTTTTGGTTAGTGATTGTATTCTTGTTCAATACCGAGATTTTTCAACAAGCTGTCCCGGTCGGAAAGCGAAACACGAATGATAAACGTATCGCCTTCTGTTTTTGTAATCATCCGGTCGGTAGCTTCCATTTTTTCTATTTCAGTTTCAAATTCTACTGTATTGTAGAATCTAACATCTACCTGGTATTCCTCCGGCTTTTGCGAAGGGCATTTCTGCTCCTTTACAACTTCCTCCCAATTTTCATAGAGTTGCAATTTTACTTTGGTGCATCCTTTCTCTTTCGCCTCATTTAATAGGCTTATCAGAGTGTCAATTTTTGTCTTTACCATGTTGTTTACGTTTTTATTATGCTGCGTTTCTTAATTCTCTGATTTGTTCAAGTCGGTTTCTCATTCGCTTGAAGGATTCCCGGAGCTGTATGATTTTGGTTAAGCGGTCGGCTGTTCCTTCCAATGCCTCTCCTTTTCTTTTTTGCTCGGATTGTTTTGCTTTGGCTTCGTCCGAATTATCATAGATCATCAGCTCACTCAACAGTTTTGGATTAAGAGTGGAAAATTCTTTTACACGTTCTGCTACCGTCTTTGGCTTGTAACCTTTCTTTATCCTGTCTTGGATAATGGTTTGCCCTTTTTCCTGAACAGCTTTGTCTCCGGTCTTTTCCTCCATGTACTTTTGCTTACGTTCAACCTCCTTATCCATTTGTCCGGTTACTTTTTTCAAATCAAAACCAATGTCTAAGCCTCTCGGAGCCAGTATTTGTTCAATGCCTCGTTTAATGGCTGCATTGGCTTTGCGTACCTGGTCATACACTACCTGATCCTGGTAAGTGTATTCGGTTTTCTCATCGTCCAAATAATCTTTGTAGATTTTGAAAATTGTTTCGATAGTTCTTGCTTTGCCTTCTTCTTTCATTGGCTTGTATCGGTTTACCACTTCCTTCACATGACCGATGTTTTTGTTAAAGGTTTCTCTTTGCTCAACAATTTCCTCCAATACACTTTTCTGATTGTTCAGCCCCGTGATTTCATCCTGCAAGCGTTCCCGTTCCTCCATGAGTATTAACTCTGCTAATGCCATAGGATCCGTTATCAACCCCATTTTTAATTCGGAGGGATTAAATTCTTCGAGATTAAGTGCATTGGTCTTGCCTGCACGATACCATATCTCATTGATACGGCTGGTCTTTTCTTCCAGCTTTTGAAAGATGAATGTATCAATGCTATCTTCCATTAATGGATTCACAACACGAATGTTCGCATACATATTTCCAAAGCGCCATATACGTCCTTCGAGCTGTTTCACATCGGTTGGGTTCCAGTCCATCCAGCAGTTGTAAAGCACCGTTGAACGGTTCTGTAAATTGATACCCTCTTTAATGGTTGCACTGCCGATAATTATTTTCACACTGCCGGCCAGGAAGCGTTCTTTGATCCCCTCTTTTTTGGCAGCACTCAAACCACTTTTGATAATTCCTACTTCATCATCTTTGTAACCGACTTTCTGCACCAGGTATTCTTTTATCAGAGGAAAAAAATGTACGCCTGCATTCATGTAGATCACCTGCCCGGATACTTCCTGCTCATTTTCTTCGTGATAGCGTTTCACTGAGCGTATGCACTCCATGATATAGTTTAACTTGGGTGAAGATTCGATGTATTGTGTGTAAGTCGGATGTTTGTCAGGGTTACAGGCGTAGAGGTAGGGGCTGAGTGCGAGCTGACGGGCAAAGGACATTCCACGTAAAATCCGTGTTCCTTCTTCTTCGTCTTCCGACAAATGCTTTTCATCCAATGCTTCGCCTGTACTTTCATCTTCTGAGCCTTCTTCGCTGTCTTCAAAGCCCTTTGTATTGACACAGAAATTGGTAAGGCTTGTTTTTCCGGTTACATACAACTCTACATCATCCATGTATTCTTTTTGCCTTTGTGTCATGGGAAGGTTAGTGGAAATTTGTTCTTCCGTTGGCAAAGGAATTATTTGGTTGCCTTCTTTTTTGTTAAGCAGTGGCAATACAATTTTGTTCGGTCGCTGTATTTTAGCATCCTCTCCGGTTTTGTAGGTGATAAACTTAAAGATGAGCGACTGAAGCGCAATAAGGTTATTAAAGCCCATCACAATTTCTTTTCGTTCGGGTTTCAGCTTGGCGTTAATCACAAGCTCCATGCTGGTTTTGATGAACGTATCGAAAAACTCTTTGATGTTTTTAATCCCTGCTCTTTCTAATTGCTGGTAACCAATGAGTGCCAGTATTGAATAAATTTCAAGCGGGCTATTCGTGAATGGGGTAGCGGTGAGCAACAATACATTCCGCATTTTATTGTTGCGTAAAATATACTGGCTTATCATAAAGCCACGCAATGCCGTCATGGATGGTGTACCTGACCTGATTTGATAGGACGATTTGGAACGTGTAGCATTTTCACCATCGCCTTTCACTTCACCCTTCACCTGTGTAAAGGATTTTTTCATAGCGTGTGCTTCATCCACTACCATATAATCAAAACCTAAATCTTCAATATTCACCATTCCACCTTTAATGCCTTTTCCCATGATCTCGTTGATTTTCTCTCCAAGCTTTACCACATCCCGTTTTTCTTCCGTTCCCTGATTCAGAATATCGTACAGTTCGTTACCAATCGTTTTCCAGGTATCATCATTAAATCCAAGCCTGTTAAATCCTTCATAAGTAAGAACCGAAATAGTATTCTCAGGCACAGGTTTTATATTTCCTTTTTCGTCCCTTAACTGGTCGATAAAATCTGTTCCTAAATTGTACAGATCCATCACCTGATATTGTGGTAATAATCCTGAAAGCAATACTTTTCCTTTATCAACTACGCCACGCAGTTCACTTAACCAGTTTTTATAGGTTTGATTGGGAACTACAATGAAGGGACGTTTACATTGTCCGCTTTCCAATGCCTGTGCAAGTGAAAGAATAGCAGTCATGGTTTTACCCAACCCTACATCGTATGCAACGCATCCTGAACCGTGTACGCTGATAAAGCCAATTCCTTCCCGTTGTGCAGGGCGAATAAATAATGGTTTGTTTTTAAATGTACTGGAGCAGGTAAAAGCAACGGGTACTTTGAAGTAATTAATTTCTACATAACCATTGTATTTAGAGTTCCATAGCTGCTCAATGCGTACCTGGTCTTCACGGGTTAATGCTTCTGCAAGAAAGCGTACAAAAAACTGGTCGCCTTCCATTTTTGCATTTTGTTTCAAACGCAATTTTTCTTCTTTGTCGTAATGACGTGAGGGAGTGCCTCCATCGAGGTAATACTGGATAATATTCCAGTCGGTTGATTTTTTAAAATCGTCTTTTGGTAATTCTCTTAGCCATGTTTTAAAGGCTTCTACCAATGAGTTTGTTCCTTCGGCATAGCTACTTGTTTTACTCACATACTCCTTAAAACTGGTTCCGTCTGCGAGCTGGCTGATGCGAATTTCTTTGGCAAAGCCGGAATCGGGTTTGATGAATAAACGATTACCTGTATTGGGATCATTCAACGTGAGCTTGGGTGGCTTCACATTTTCAAGCCCCTCCCATTGGCGGTCGTACTGTTCTTTTCCAAACTCTTTTAAGATCGCTTCTTTGTCTTTCAGGAGCATACTTTGGCGTTCGTAAATGTTCTCGGCATAGTAGAGTACGCTTGGAATAAAACTGCTATTGTGGGAGCAAATAACCCCAGCTTTTAACCAATTCTTCAAATGTTCGGAGGCTTCACCCAATGGAACTACATATTTTGACCATCCGTTTTTATAATCAAGAATTGTTTTCTCATAATTGAATCCTCCGGTTGTACGCTTGTACCATATCCAGGCTTTTATTTCTTCATCGGTGATGCCTTTATTGTATTCTTTCATCACTTCATCAAAGCAGAAATATTCTTCCGGACATCCATCCTCATATTTGTCTTTTTCTCCGTTGAGTTTTCTGATCGCTTTATCTGCATGAGCTTTTTTTGTTTGGTTGATAACACGCTCGATATTTTCTTTTTTCATGGGATCATTCAATATTTGCTGCAAGGGTTCTTTAATTTCTGTTTGCAGGGCTTCGATGGCTTCTTCAGGTACGTCAATGGAAGGCACATCTATACCCTGAATGATGTTATCTACCGTTCCCTTTACTTTGGTTACGGGCTTTCCGAAACGGTCGGTAGTTTGAAATTGCTCTCCCAAGATTTTTTCAGGATATTGCTTAAACCATTCATCTCCGGTTAATAAAGCGAGCGTACTTATTTTTCCAAATGATCCCATAATTTTTTCTGTATTATTTTCCTGTGTTTCTTGAATACCGTGTGTCAAAACATTTTGACTTTCCAGGTCTAAAAAAATATCACCACGATCCGGTTGATAGTCATTTTTTTTGTCGATGTGATAATCATCGGGCACTATGGGCATCAGAAGAATAAAAGCTGTGGTGAGGCCGGCAATATCATTTATCCTGCTCTGTGGTGCAATGAGTATGGGCTTATTGTATCTGATAAATCCTAAATCAACCTGACTATATCCTAACCGGGCAAATGTTTCTGCGGAGCTTAACAGGTTGGAAAGATTGATTCCAATATACTGTTGCCTATCGTAGCGAAGTATCCCCTTGTGTTCTTTCTTGCTTGTCATACCGGCTTTCAGTAGAGTGTTGCAAAAGGAACGTATTATATTTATGCTAACTGTATTGGTTACATTTACTTCTTTAGGAAGTATGGCTGCGTAATCAGGAAATTTACCTTGAATAACAGCTTCATCCTGGTCTTCTTTTCCCAAGGCTTTAAAGCAAAATTTTGTCACGCAGTAAATTCCTTTTTTCTTCGGCTTTATCTTATTCAGAAAAATAAGTTTATGGGCATCGGTAGCAACAATTCCGCTCCCGTCAAAATTGGCTCCCATCATGTTGGGGCGTAATTCATCTCTGCCCAAAAAATCTGCTACCAACTGTTGCAAACCTTTGTCTTTGGGATCAGCATCCCATTCGATAGCTTTTATTGTACGTAGCTTTTTATATTCATCAGGAATCAGGTTCCATAGATTTGTGCTTAGTTTTTCCCTGAATAATTCTGAACTTATCAGATCATACATATTCAGTCCCCAGGATTTTATTTCTTCCCGGTAACCGCTGCTATTGAAATAGCCAATTAACTCGGGAAGTTTTTCAATCTGTTCTCCTTCGCTGATTTTATCATAAAGCTCTTTTACCGGAAATTGACCTTCTACCTTATTTTTTAATGTTTTCTGCTCGGTTTCTTTTAATTCGGGATAATCTTCCAGTCCTTTATCTGTCGGCTTATAAACCGATACATTGGGAAGCTGGTTAAGTTCTGACAAGGTATTAGTTGAAAGCGGTTGATCCAGTTTCAAAAGCTGGTACACTTTCTCTTTGATTTCTTCGGGATGATTGAGATCACCTTCAGGAAAATAATTGTTATTGCCTCCTGAATAATCTTTCATGTGTTTGATACTGCGGTATAAAATACCGGACTGCATCCCGTCCTTGTTCATGGAAATATAAATTCCTTTATCGGGCGAGAACATTCCCATAAGGCGTAGATCACCGCTTACTGCCGGCCCAGCCTGATTGAATGCAACATCGTACTCTTTTAATCCTAAATATTCAGCAAGCTCTTTGAATGCCTTTTTTCCAATCCTTCCGAAGGATTGTTTTACTTCTCCATCCTGCATATACCCGTCAATTTGGTCATGCCTGAAAAGGAAAGAGGTAAACTTTTTCAGAGTTTCTGTGCTGACTTTTGTATCTGTTGTTTTCATGTTGTCTAAGTTTTATTCCCGTTCCTTTATCCCTCTATTTGCATCCCGGACGATTGAACGGAACATTTTGTAACCTTGCGCCATTGTTAAAGTATGTGCGAAAGCTCCTGCTCAATAAGGGCAATGGCAGAACCTAAACCCATACCTTCCTCCGCCACATACCGGATAATCATGTCTTCCAGTTTTGCTTTGCCTTTGTCCGTGCCTTGCATTTCGCATACCTTCGGCCATAAGAAGCGACTACACTCTTTCAGTTCACCGTGAATGAGCTGTTTTAATTCTTCAATCTGGTTGTTATCATTCGCCATTGCTTTCAAGTTTAATGTATTGATGTCTGTTTTGTTTTTCTTGTAAAGAACCCCTGTTCCCATTAGGTAATTTGAAATCATATTTATTTATCTTTTTTATCATTTATTTTTTTCTTAATAACAGGATGTCGGTTCCTATATCTGTTGTTTCAAAGGTTCTGATGGGTAAGCGGTACGCATCCATTAAATCCACTTTGGAAGCAATCTTTTCTTTGACCTTTGCTGATTTTACATTGTAAGCAAGGAAGCTGCTCGGAACAACAAATACCAGCAGTCCGCCTTTCTTTAGTAAATCCAGTCCACGCAGAATAAAATACTGGTCATACTCAGTTGCGCCTGTCCATTGCTTTTCACCCATTCCTGCATACTTGCCGGTAAAGTCTCCATAAGGAGGGTTGCCAATGATCAGGCTGTAACGGGGATGGTCGAAATCATCTTTCAGGTGAATGTTGCCTGCAAAGAATAAACTCTCAAATGATTTCTCGTTAATGTGTGCGTTGGGATAAAGGATTTGTGCTATCCGTGCTGAAAAGTGATTGGTTTCAAATCCAAAAACGATAGCATCCTTAGGTGCGTATTTTAAAAAGTTACCTGTGCCAACGGACGGCTCTAAAACTGAACCTCCGTCATATCCATACTTGAATGCCATGCCCCACATTTTTTGCACTACTATATCGGGTGTATAGTATTCGTACAACACGCCTCGTCCAGCAGCGCCTTCTTTAATTAAACCACCGGAGCCGGTATATTGCCGGATATAATTTTTTTCTTCTTCGTTGAACGAGCTGCCTTCTTTATCTTTCTTTTCAATGAAGGATTCTATCTCATTATTGAGTTCGTGCTGACTTTGTTTTTTCATTTTTGATGGGGCTTGCTTTTCAATATGCTGGGGTAGATCCACGAGCTTTTGTGAATCAGCGAACAGTAGGTCAACCAGGAAAGTCATTACCGGATAATCGTCCTTATCCGTCATATCATTATCCACAATCATATTGTCCACGTATATAGCGATCAACATGGCTTTCCGTTTATCTCCGCTTTTTCCAACGGTTACATACCCTTTTTCATAAGTGCCGAGTGGTTTTCTTTCTTTGAATTTTGCGGAAAGCTCCTCTGCAATATCTTGAAGGTTATCTAATGGCAATTTTTCCAATTTGTCTTCAATGGCTTTGCGTAAGCGTGATTGGTTAAATTCCATTCCGTTTATAACGGCTTTGTTAACCGGGTACTTATTATCTTCTTTTGTCCAGTAGGTATCTTCCAGGCCTTTGATAATTCCTGCGGACACATTGGCAACATCATCCGAAAACAAGTAGCCCTCAATCAACTTTTGCGCTTTCTTTACATCTGCATCTTTGATGGGTGAACCTCTCAACGGTTTCATTTGACTTACACTGAGGTTGTATTTATATAAGAAATCACTCAACGGATGTTGCTTGTCAGAATAGAGTTCTGAATTGATGAAATCCAGTTTACGTTCAAAGAGTTCTCCGTCTTTCCAAAGCACTTTGAAATAAATTATCTTGTCCTTTTTCCAGTCGTGCTTTTTAAGAAAATCATTGGCATCATTCCAGTTTTTTACGATGCGGGCTTTTGAATAATCCGCTTTCCCGTCTTTGTCCTTCGTGGTTAATTGAATTTCCTTTACCTGGATTTTTGCTGTTGTTACTGATGGTGCTTCAAGACTGATTTCGTTTTCCTCTGCAAAAGCTCTCAACGCCTGCAATGCAGCATTTAGATTTTTTGTCTTTTTTTCTTCATTGCCAAGTATTGTGTCCTTTGCAGTGAGTAAAACTTCGAGCTTTACCTCATGTAGTTTCAAAGCATCCTTCAACGCTTTTTCTCTTGTAGAATAAGATTGCCCTTCGATATTTGCTCCAAACATTAATCCTTCAAAGTCTCCGAATTTTTTAGAAGCATCGAGGCCCAATTTGTAATCACCATTATTAGTTTTTACTATGATAATAGCTGCTTCATATTGCGCTGACTTCGGCATAGGGATTTCAATCCTTTCATAATTCTTTCCCGCTGTTTTCTCGGTATAAACTCCTTGTTCGTTAGCTAATGGATCATGATGTGTTTTCACTGTTGCATTGGATTTTTCAAGTGGATTATCAAGGTAATGCTGAAGAACCTCCTTGCTGTCGTTCAGATTTTCAATGGTATGAGCAATATCACCTGCGAGCTTTTTAAACTCCAATTTTGGTTTACCTGTTTTGGAATTGACCAATGTTTGCCGTTCTCTTTTTTGTTTTTCAATCAGCTCATCAATAATTTCCAATCCTTTCTGTGCATCTGCAATAGGACGGCAGTGTTCCGCAACTGCCCACCATTCGTTACCTTCTTTGTTATTGTCTGAAAGAATTTCCCCAAGCGGTTCAATGCTTTCATAGCCGAGATAAATGTTTATATAGGGATAAATAGTATCTGTGGGATAGCCCAATTCTTCGAACATTTCTTTACCACGTTTCTCCCATTCATTGAGCATAGCAGACCGACCAACATCAATTCCATAATCATTTGGATGCGCCATCTGAACCAGCTCAAACATTTCCAATGCAGATGCTTTAGAGAGATTTTTTTCGTTGATCTTTAACAGGTGAGGAAAATTATTTTTAATAATCGCCTTCATATCATAAATCGAAAAATTATTCGCCAAAAAAGGTTCTTTTGCTCCGGCAGGTACAAGCACATTGGGTAGAAAAGTATCACCGGACTTTAAATCTTCCGCAATTGCCTGTTGTGGAAGCGAAGTATTGTTTTCTGTTCCGGTAATTTCATCTAATATTTCCTGTGGTATTTTTCCTTCTGCAATAAGTTTATCCATTTCACTATCGGGTTTTAGAGAATAGCCAAATAATTCATCTGCTTCTTTGAAACGCTCTTGCCTTTCAGCTTCGTTACGTGATCCTTTGAGATTATTTACCACATAGCCCTTAATTGCATTTGATTTTGCTTTTAGTGCATTACTTACTGCTTCGTAGAAGCTACTGTCTTTAATGCCGGCATAAGAGGGCTTTTCTTCCTTTCGGAAATACTCATCAATCAATTCATCCACTACTTTGGTAACTGGCTCCTTGTGATAGTTTTCAATGGCACGATTATCCAGCACATTGGTTGTTACATAATCCCTGAAACTGCTTATTTCATTTTCTCCTTCAGGTGAATAACCTTTTTGCTTGGCTTTGTCAACGATGATTTCAAACAAGTCGTCATTGAAAATTAAAGTTTCGTCCTGTATGAGTTGTTCCGCTTTGTTCATCTCTGCTTCCAACTGCTCTATTTCTTCGTTCAGAGATTTTTTTTTGTCGTTCACGCCTCTCTCACCCTTCAGTTCTTTTAGCTGCTTCCTGAGTTTTTGAATTTTCTCCTTGCGGGGATTTTCAATGTGATCCCTGAAATATTCCATTGGCTCAACATAGCGGAATGCCAGGTCAATCACCGGAAGGTTTTTATCAAAGGCTTCCTGTGCGCTGAATGGCCTTGTAAATCCTTGCGCTTTGAATTGCTCAATGATTTCTTTTTCTTCTTCGGGTGTGTGCATTCGGTTAATACTGGAATGTGTAGCTGTATCATTGCGAACTTTATCAGAAGTAGTTACTGCCTCATTTTCGCTTTCTTCTTTTGATAAATCAATTCTATGATTCTGTGCGAGGATATTACTTAACCATTGGTTAAGAAACTTGTTTAAGTCTTTTTTCAATGGCAGGTTCACATATTCCTTTCCATCACCTTTGTCGGGATAGACCTCCTTATAACCGAATTGATCCTGATAGGTCATAGCTTCAGCAGCTTGCAGTTCAGGAAGTATTCGTATCTGCATATCGGGATCGGCAACCATATCTCCGTTCTGCTCAAAATAATGAGATAGAGCGATAATGTAATTCCCGTTTTTATCCTTGCCAACGTAGTCATAGTTCAAGTCCATCAGTCCGCCTTTAGGATCCTTTGCTGATTTTCCATGATACTTACCCTGCCGGATATGTTCTGCCAGATCGGGAATTACATTGTTCAGTTTGTTGTAAATGGAAGAATACGGCTGTGTTTTAGGAACTCCGTGAATTTTGGTGTGGAGTTTATTTACCGCTTTCACCATTGCTAAATGATGGTTCCAAACTCTTTCTTTGTTTTCATCATTCAGGTCAATCTTATTTTCTTTCATCCAATCAACAAAATCAACATACGATGTGTG
>Ga0154020_10007210_pt1 | contig 12995 bp, 12 predicted proteins | sample Klosneuvirus_201_FD_109709 | JGI IMG/M metagenome (GOLD analysis project Ga0154020, IMG submission 109709) | Active sludge microbial communities from wastewater, Klosterneuburg, Austria - Klosneuvirus_20160825_MG | ecosystem: Engineered > WWTP > Aerobic digester > Activated sludge | place... | reverse complement strand
GGAACGTGGGCCGCAGGTCGTGCGGTCGCTGCGGAGCTGCGCGGCAACGGGACCCCGCCGATTCGCGTCGCCGACTCCGCCGTGCTGTGATCTGCCACGAGCCCACCGGTGGATCACACGTCGATCGGTCCGGCTGCCAGGATGGCGCGGCATGATGAGGCAGCTGCGACAGCGGCCGGGCTGCGACGATCGGTGCGACAGGTCGCCCCAGGCCTTTCGGCCCGCTAACCTCTCGGAATCTCATCGCTACGATCTGGCCCCGAAGCCGCACAAGAGGCTTCTCGCCGCGGTTGCTTACCGCGCGAACCAAGGAGCCTGCCATGACCCGCCTCGAGACCATCGCCACCCGCCAGAAGAAGAGCTTTGTTCGTGACGTCGTGTTCGCGACGTTCATCGCGCTCGCTGCGGTCGTCTCGGTCGCCTCTGTGTCGACCGCCGTCCAGGCGAGCACGCAGGTCGCCCAGCGCTAACGCTGTGTTGTAGGGTCCGGCGCGATGCCAGGCCCCGTTCACGTCATCGACCACCCGTTGGTCCAACACAAGCTCTCGCTGATGCGCTCGAAAGAGACCAGCACGAGCACGTTCCGCAACCTCCTTCGCGAGATCAGCATGCTGCTCGCGTACGAGGTGTGCCGGGACTTCCCGATGACCACGATCGACATCGAGACACCGATCGCGCCGACGAAGACGCGCGTCCTCGACGGCAAGAAGATCGTGCTCGTCTCCATCCTGCGCGCCGGCAGCGGCATCTTGCAGGGCATGCTCGACATCCTCCCGTCGGCGCGCGTCGGTCACATCGGCCTGTATCGCGATCCGAAGACGAAGCTGCCCGTCGAGTACTACTTCAAGATCCCGGACAACATGGCAGAGCGCGACTGCATCATCGTCGACCCGATGCTCGCGACCGGAAACTCCGCCGTGCAGGCGATCACGCGCATGAAGGAGAGCGGTCCGCGCTCGATCAAGTTCGTGTGCCTGCTGACCTGCCCCGAGGGCCTCGCCACGTTCCACGGCGCGCATCCCGACATCCCGGTCTACACCGCGTCGATCGACGAGCGCCTCGACGAGCGCAGCTACATCGTCCCCGGTCTCGGCGACGCGGGCGATCGCCTGTTCGGCACGAAGTAGCGGTCAGCCGATCTCTTCGGCGTACGTCATCACCAGATACATCACGGCCTCGACGCGCCCCACGTTGCGATACGCGTGCGGCGTGTCGGCCTCGAACAGGATCGAGTCACCGGCTTCGAGCTTGTGCGTGTCACCCGACACGTCGATCTCGATCGTGCCCGCGGTGCACACCAGGTTCTCGCTCGTGCCCGGCGGATGCGCATCGGCGTCCTCGACGCTGCCCGCTGCGAGACGGAGCTCGTAGAACTCCACGCGGCGCGGCTCGTCGAACGGAAACAGCGCGCGCGACGAGAACGTGCGGTCCTTGCTCGTCAGGATCTTCGATTCGTTCGAGCGCAGCACGAGCGCACCGGACTGCGTGCGCGCGCTGATCAGCGCCGAGAACGTGACCTCGAGTGCGCGCGCGATCTTCCACAGCACGTTGATCGTCGGTGCGGATTGGCCGAGCTCGATCTGCCCGAGCATCGCGCGCGAGACTCCGCTGATCTGCGCGAGCCGCTCGAGCGAGAGCCCGCGCCGCGTGCGCAAGCGGCGCAGGTTCGAGCCCACGACAGGCGCGAGATCCGTCGCCTCGGCCGCGGTCGGCGCGTTCGTCGCGGGAACAGGAGTCGTCGGCGCGGTCGACGCGTCCTCGGCCTTCGAACCGGCCGCCTTCTTGGTCGCAGTTTTGTTCTTCACCAGGCCCAACGCGGGCCAGTATCTGTTATCGCGGATGACGCGTCAATCGACCCCATGCGCGACGGAGCCCGGTCCCGCGTACGCCGACTCGCCGTGGAGCGTGGCATCGAGGCCGTTGTTCTCCGTCTCCGCGTCGACGCGCAGACCGATCACGAGGTCGATGCCCTTCAGGATCACGAACGTCACTACCGCCGACCACGCGCCCGCCGCGACGATCGCGATCGCCTGCTTGTTGAACAGAGCGAGACCACCGTCGAAGCCGCCGTATGCGGCCCGCGCGAACAGGCCCGTGAGTAGCGCACCGGTGGCACCGCCGATGCCGTGCACGCCGAACGCATCGAGCGCGTCGTCGTAGCCGAGCTTGCTCTTGAGCAGCACGCCGCCGTAGCAGACCGTGCCCGCGATCGCGCCGATCGCGAGCGCGCCCATCGGCGTCACGAAGCCCGCCGCCGGCGTGATGGCGACGAGTCCCGCGACCAGGCCCGACGCCAACCCGAGCGTCGTCGCCTTCTTGATCCGCATGCCTTCGACGAGCACCCATGCGAGCGCGCCCGTCGCGGCTGCGAGGTGCGTGTTCACGAGCGCCAACGACGCTCGGCCATCGGACAGCGAAGCGCCGCCCGCGTTGAACCCGAACCATCCGAACCACAAGATGCCCGCGCCCAGGATCGTCATCGTCAGGTTGTGCGGAGGATGGCGCACGGCCGGGTAGCCTTTGCGCTTGCCCAACATGAGCGCCACGACGAGCGCCGACACGCCCGACGACAAGTGCACGACCGTTCCACCCGCGAAGTCGATCGCGCCGAGCTTCGCGAGCCATCCACCCGCGCCCCACGACCAGTGCGCGATCGGGTCATAGACCAGCGTCGCCCACGCGACGGTGAAGATCGCATACGAGCTGAACTTGAACCGCTCCGCGTACGCGCCGCTGATCAGCGCGGGTGCGATCACGGCGAACATGCACTGATAGATGAAGAACGCGAGGTGCGGTGTGGTCGTCGGTGCAACCGCGTTCGCCGCACCTGCAGCTTCGACGCCGACATTCGACATGCCGAAGAAATCGAGACCGCCGATGACCCCGTGAAAGCTCTCGCCGAAGCACAGCGAGTATCCGATGACGGCGAACTGCACGGTGACGAGCCCGAGCGCCATGAAGCTGTGCATGAACGTCGACAGCACGTTCTTTCCCTGCACCATGCCGCCGTAGAACAACGCCAGTGCCGGGGTCATCAGCATGACCAGTGCGGCCGAGATCAGTAGCCATGCGGTATCGCCGGAGCTCATGCCGTTACCCTGACCGCAGCCGTGTTTCCGGCGCGTAACGCACTTGCTAAAGGTAGTGACTGAACAGCCTTTGGCCGGCGGAGGAGCATTCGTCCTACACGGTATGCTCCTGGGCGTGCCCGAGCCCGAAGAGCCCGAACCGCACGACCTGCCGCCGATCGGTCTGAGCTGGACCGAGTACCTCGAGCAGTGGGTCGCGGATCGTGGCGGTTGGCTCCCGCTCGCCGACCAGCTGATCTCTCGCGCACAGACCAGCGTCGAGATCTCGCTCGATCCCCAGACCGTCGAGCGTGGTCTTCGCCGCCTCGCGCGACGCGGTCACCTCCCGGGCGGCCAGTACGGTCGTTGGATGATGCGGTTCTTCGGCGTGACCTCGCCGATCGAACAGTGGGTGCGGTGGCTCGGCACCTACCACGCGCGATTCGCGGATCTGCCGAGCGGCCTGCGCCTCGAACAGCTCGCGCTGTGGAACCGCCCACCGGTCTCGGAGTCACCGCTCGCGTGCTGGATCCACATCGGCATCGCGTCGGTGCATCAGAGCCGACTCGATCACGCCACGTGCGAAGCCTGGCTCGCGCGCGCCGAGCTCCACGCAGCGCAGGCCGGCCCGCTCGCGGCGATCGAGATCGCCTTGTTGCGCGCCGAGCTCGCGATCAGCCGCGGTGATCACGTCGCCGTCGAGCAGCACGAGCGCGCGCTGTCCGAGCTCGTGCGCACCACCGCGCTCCCGCCCGCCGACGACGCGCCGTACCGCGCCCGCCTTGCATCGATCAGCGCCGCTCGTTACACGCGTCCGCCCGAGGGCATCGAGCCGGACTTCGCCGCGGCGCGTTCCTGCTACGCATCGATTCCGGACTCGCCGATCGCCTTCGCTTCGTTTCGCAAGCACAACGGTCTCGCGTACTGCGCGTGGAAGCTCGGCGATCTCGACGAAGCTATTCGCCTCGCCGAGCGCGCCGTCGATGACGCGGGCGACGGTGGACTCGTTCGCATGCGCGTGATGGCGCTCAACATGCTGAGCCGAATCGTGCCCGGCACGCGCGCGACCACCGTGCACGAGCGCGCTCGCCGAATGGCTGCGCTCCTCGAGGACGAAGACCTGCTTCGTCGCGTGGCAGCCTCCGCGCCGACCGCCGCCCCGTGACCTCCGAGCGAGCGAACGCGTCCTTCGCGTCGTCGAGGATCACGCGTGCCTCGGCTGCATCGCCCCACCCGATCACGTTCGTCGCGCCCGCGCCCCAATAGTTCTCGAACCACACTTCGAGGATGTCGATCGCACCGGGGTATTCCATGTCGAGCTCCTCGAGGTGCTCGAGCTTCGAGAAGCCATTCTCGAGCGCCGGCTCGAGCGGCACGGCGATCAACTTGTCGTCGCGTTCGTCGTCATCGCCCATGAGCAACACGCCGATCACTCTCGTCGCCGCCACGTGTCCGCGCTCGATGCCGCGTCCGAGCACCACGATGTCCAGCGCATCGCCGTCGGCGGCGAATGTCCTCGGCACCATCCCGTAGTTCACGGGAAACGGCAGGTAGTCCACCTCGCGCGGCTCGCCGGTATCGCGATCCGGTCGCCAGTGCATCCATCCATCGGCGTCGTCGACCTCGAACTTGCCCGTCGTTCCGCTCGGGATCTCGACGACAGCGTTGACCTCGCCATCGATCTCCGCGGGATAGCCACGAATGTAGTGGCGCGGTCCCACGATCGTCGTCGCGTCGGTCGCTCGCGCACTCGCATCCACCGGTGCCCCACCGACCACCTGGCGACGAGGGACATCGCCGCATTCACACACCATCAGTCCCGCGATCCACAACGCATGCAATTTGCTCACGCCTTGGAGGTATCGCCCCGCGCGAGATCCGGCCAGGACACGATCTCGGACATCTGCCATCGAAACGATGCGACTCAGCCGCCGCCCATCGCGAAGAAGGCGATCGCACCACCGGTAGCGACGACGAGGATCGCGATCACGACGAGCAGGATGGGCGACTTCTTCGAAGCGGGTGTCGGAGGCAAGCCAGGTTGGCTGTGCGGCCCCGCGGGGTTCATCGCGGGTCGGCTCGAGGCGGCGAACTGCGCGGGTGGTGTGACCATGTGCGGATCGACGGAATGCGCAGGTGTGTTGGATCCGTGACGCGCGTCGGCGTCGGGATCGGTAGCCGCTTGCGGAGTCGGTGGAGTCTCGCGAGGTCCGAGGCCCATCGCGGGATCGATCGGCAATGCCCGTTCGGATCTACTCGTGTGTGGGTCGGGCGTTGCGGACAACGCGACGCGATCGAGAGGTTTGCCCGTGCGTGGATCGATCGGCGTCGCGGTGATCAAACGTGGATCGGCGGGGACAGGTTTTGCGGCCGAGGGAGTCGCCGTGCGGACCGGACCGGCGCGCAGCGGCGAGGATTCGCCCGTCGGTGTGCGCGAGACCGCCGAGTGGCGCACGGGAACACCGACGGCGGGTGTCGCGGTGCGAGCTTTCCCGGACGATGCGCCATCCCAACCGAGGACCGTCGACGAGGACGTGTCGTTCTCGGGTGCGTCGTCGGATCGCGTGGGAGCCGGCGCGGCCGCGCGCGGAGGCGCGAGCATCGGCGACGGCGCGAGGGTCTTGCCGAGCGATTCTTCGAGAGCTTCGCGCGTGGCGGCGGCGGACGGATAGCGATCGTCGGGCGATTTGGCGAGCAGGCGCTCGATGACCTTGGCGAGACCGAGCGGGATATTGGTGAGCCGTTTCGCGGGCTCGCTCGCGTGCATCGCGATCAGCTCGTGGATCGTCGCCCCTTGGAACGGGAGCTCGCCGGCCGCGCAGAAGTGAAGCAGGCAGCCGAGCGAGTAGAGGTCGGCGCGGGCGTCGGAGGGTTGGCCGGTGACGACCTCGGGCGGCATGAACGCCGGCGAGCCGAGCAGTGCGCCCGCGTTGGTCATCGTCGCGGCGGCCATGTCTTTGGACAGAGACTTCGCGAGCCCGAAGTCGAGGACCTTGATCAGGTCGCGACCGGTCGAGAGGACGATGACGTTCTGCGGTTTGAGATCGCGATGGATGATCTGGAGTTGATGCGCTCCCTCGAGGGCGTCGCAGATCTGTGCGCCGATCCGGACGATGCGCGCGGGTGCGAGCGGGCCATCTTTCTCGACGACGGTGTCGAGGGTGCGACCGGAGACGAGCTCCATCACGAGATAGAACAAGCCGTCTTTGGTCTGGCCGAAATCGAGCACGCTGACCGCGTTCGGGTGCGAGAGGCGCGATGCGATCGTGGCTTCGCGAAGGAAGCGCTTGATCGTGACCGGCTCGGCGACGAGCGACGGCGTGACGACTTTGATCGCGACCTCGCGCCCCGCGACCGAGTGTTGCGTGCCGCGGAACACCGTGCCCATGCCGCCTTGGCCGAGCTTCTCGACGATGGTGTAGCGACCGTCGAGGTCGCGCCCGATCAACTGCTCGTTCTGCTGCGCGATGCGAACGAGGCGCGAGTTATCCTGCGGACAGCGCTCGCCTTCTTCGAACGTGCGTTCGCACAACGGGCAATACAGATCGCCGACTGCGCCCGTTTCAGCGCTGACCCCCACGAGCTCGATGGTAGCAGGGCCACGCCCGAGGCGGCTAGAACCGACCCGCGAGGCCCACGCCGGTGGGCTCGATGACGACGGCAACGGACTGCTTCTCGACGGGCGTGCGCGTGACGATGTAGACGATGCCGGCCGTCAGGAGCACCGCGCCCGATGCGGCTGCGATCACGCCCATGCGACCGCGCGAGGTGGCGCGGTCCTCGAAGCGCTGGAAGTCGCCGTACGTGGTGGCGCTGGTCTTGTCACTGTCGGCGGAGCTGGCTTGGGCGAGAAACACGCCGCCCGCACCGAGCCCGATCGCTCCCAAGCCGATGAGACCGAGGCCGACCGGGTTCAGCCACTTCGACGGCGGGCTCGGCGGTGTGTCGCGGCGCTCGGGTGGTTGGCTCGGCGTCGCGCTCGGTGATTCGATCGGCGCCGACGTCGGCGCTGGTGTCGGCTCGGGTTCCACGGATTTCTGTGCCGCGATGATCGTCTTGCACTCGTCGATCTGCGTTTGCACGGCGGCCTTGTTCGCCTCCGGCATGTCCATCGTCAGCAAGCGACCATAGAGCTCGACGGCTTTGTCGCAGTGGTTCAGCTTGCGCTCGGTTTGCGCCCACGCGTACAGCGTGTCGGTGTCGGCTTCGAGCGTGAACGAGCGCCCGAGCGCGTCGCTGGCGCTCGCGTAGTCGGCTTTCTTGTACGCGGCGACGCCTTTGTCGAAGGCGGCACGTGCTTCGGCGCCCTTCGGTGCCGCGCTCGCGGTGGTGGCGAGCAACGAGGCCGCGATTACTGCCGTACGGGCAAGAACGGCGAGTCGGCGTTCCATTCGCTCTCCTTCTTCGGTTCGGTCTTCGGCTCGGTCTTCTTCACGACCGGCTTCTCGATGGCCTTCTTCGGCACCTTCTTCGGCGCTGCTGCTTTCTTCACGGGCTTGGTCGGACGCTTCGCTTCGACGCTCGTGCGCTCGACCTTCGCCGCGACTTTCGGCTCGGCCGCCTCGGTCGTCGTTTCGATCGTCGGCTCGGCATCGGGTCGGGCTGTCGGTTCTGGCTCGACCGTCGTCGGCGTCGTCGGGTCGTCGAGCACTGCCTGGTGTTCTACGCCGGGCTCTTCCGCCGTCGGCAGTTCGACCTTCGGTTCGACGGGCTCGATCACCGGTGCGTTGCGTGGCTTCGCTGGCTCGGCCGACTTCGCGCTCGTCGATGGCGTGGTCGCGTCGGTGCCCGTGAACACGATGAACGCGGCGATGCCTGCACCGGCGAGCAACAGGCCGAGCGCGATGAACAGCGGCGCGCGGGACTTGCGATCCACGCGCACGAACGCGGTGTCGTCGTTGCGCGGTACGCGTACGCGCTCGGTGACGTCCGCGGTTGCAGACGTCGCGATCGGTGCCGAGTCCATCGCCGGATTCGAGACCAGCACGCCCTGTTGAGGCGCGTTGAACGCTGGCGGCTCGATGGCCGCGGCAACGACGTGCTGCGCGACCGGCGTCGGCGTCGGTGGCCGCGGCATCGAAACAGGTGGCGGCGTCGGTGCACGTGGCGATGGCGTCGGTGGGCGCGGTGTCGGTGCACGCGGCAACGACTGCAACACCAGCGGGCCCTGTCCCGGCAGCGTTCCCATATCGGGACCGAACGGGTTCTCGCCGGGAACGGTCTCTCCATTGTCCTCGGGCGCGAACGGTTCGCGCTTCGGCGCGGGCAATGCGGTCACGATGTCCGTGGCTTCGTCGTCGGCCGAGGGCCCCACGACCGCGAGCGGTGTGGCGACGACGGGTGCCATCGGGATCTGCGCGAGGCGCGCTTCGACCTGCGTCTTGCCGCTCTCGACGAGCGTTCGCACGACGTGTTGCTCGACGAAGAACGCACCCTGCGCGCGCGCCTGATCCCACTCCTCGAGCCGCGCGGGGAACAGCGTCGACATCAAGCGCGCGAGGACGAGCGGCGAGATGCGCAGCCGATTGTCGTGCGCGAAGTCTTCGATCTCTTTCTGCAGCTCGAGCGCACTCGTGTAGCGCTGCGCGGGATCGCGAGACATCGCCTTCAGCACGATCGCCTCGAGGGCCGGCGCGTACGAGGGAACGATCGTGCTCGGCGGCGGTGCGTCGACGTTGACGATGTTGTTGAGCACCGCGTACTCGTTCGTCTCGATGAACGGCAAGCGGCCCGTCGTCAGCTCGTACAGGATCGTGCCGATCGAGAAGATATCGCTGCGGCGATCTAGCTTCGCGTCGCCTTTGCACTGCTCGGGCGACATGTACGCGATCTTGCCCTTGAGCCCGCCGCGCGTATTCGCAGGCGCACTCGCGCTTCCGGCCGCGCGTGCGATGCCGAAATCGACGAGCTTCACGCCGCCGTCGTAGCTGACGAGCACGTTCGACGGCGATACATCGCGATGCACGACCTCGAGCGGTCTCCCGTCGGGGCCGGCCTTCGTGTGCGCGTAGTGCAGACCGGCGCACAATCCCGCGACCAACGTCAGCGCCGCATCGAGCGACATCGGGACGCCGTTCTCGATGCTCGCCACGTGAAGGCGACCGAGGTCTTCGCCGTGGATGTACTCCATCGAGAAGAAGTAGTCGCCGTTCTCGACGCCGATGTCGTAGACCTGCGCGATGTTCGGGTGATGAAGCGTGGCGGACAATCGCGCTTCATTGAGGAACATGCTCACGAACTGCTGGTTGTCGGCGTACTGCGGGAGGATCCGTTTGACGACAACGAGCTTCTCGAACCCTTCGATCCCCATCGTGCGCGCGAGATACAACTCCGCCATCCCACCGACCGCGATTTGGCGGATCAGCTCGAACTTGCCGAGCTTGTCGCCCGGGGCAAGAAAACGCGGTCGTACTCCGGGGATAGCCACGCAGCGCCCGCCTTTACGATAGACGAAAACTGGGTGCGGTGCAGTACAATGAATCGATGGCCTTTGGGCGTGTCGCCGTGGTCGTTGCATGTGCCCTCGTCGAGGGATGCAGCCCTTTCGGCGGAGGCGCATTTCACTGTGCGACCAGCGACCAGTGCTCGGGTGGCACCTGCGAGCCTTCCGGATCGTGCAGCTTTCCAGACTCGACGTGCCCGTCGGGAAAACGCTTCGGCGAGCTCGGGGGGCCTCTGGCCGGCATGTGCGTCGGCGACGTGCCCGGTGACGGTTCGATGCTCGACACCGATCCGCTCGACGACAGCGACATGATGGTCGACATGTCGACGACTGCGCCGTTCTGCGATTCGGCGGGTGACCCCACGCTCGTCGGTTGCTGGGAGTTCGAGCAAACCGCGAACGACGCATCGGGCGATGGCAACAACGCGACCGCGACGAACGTGACCTACGCGACCGGCAAGGTGGGCCAAGCCGTGGTGCTGCAAGCGAACAGCTTGCTCGTCGTCGGCGATCGCGCCTCGCTCGAACCAGTGCACCTCAGCGTCGAAGCGTGGGTGAAGCCCGCGATGACACCACCGGCGTCACCCGGGCGCTGGGGCATCGTCGATAGCGACGGTGCCTACGGCATCTTCGTGACGAACACGAACATCCTGTGCACGTTCAACGGCTCGCTCACGGTCAACACGGTGCTCGCCGTCGGTGTGTGGACGCACATCGCATGCACCACGGATGGTGCAACGGTCCGCATGTACATCGACGGCATCCCTGCACCGACCACGGCTGCCGGCGCTCCGCTCAATACCGGCAACAACCAGGGTGTCGTGCTCGCCGGTAACTCACCGAACGGCGACACGTTCGTCGGTACCGTCGATCAGTTCCGGATGTTCGACGAAGCGCGCTCGCAGGCGCAGATCTGCGAAGCGACCGGCCTCTCGACCTGCAAGTGACTCGCAACGTCTAGTGCCAATCTAGCGCGCGTGCTTGTTCGCGAACTCGACCGATCGCGACCACGCGAGCTTGCACGCATCGGCGTCGTACACCTCGGGGCGCTTCTCGTTGCAGAACGCGTGTTGCGCTTCGTAGACGTACATCTCGAACGGCACCGAGACCGCGGCCTTCACCTTCTCGATCATCGGCACCTTGACCCAGTCGTCTTTCGTCGCGACGTGCGCTTGCACGGGCACGTCGATCTTCGACCACTCGAGATCGCCCGGGTAGCCGTAGTACGAGATCGCGCACGCGAGGCCGCGCACGTTCACCGCGGCGCCGAGCGTGAGCGCGCCGCCCATGCAGTAGCCGGTGACGACGATCTTTCCGGTCGAGCGCTCGTGGTTCTTGCCGTACTGGATGCAGTGAGCGATGTCCTGGAACCCCTGATTCCAGTCGAACGCCTTGAGCCACGCGTTCGCCTCGGCGGCGTCTTTCGCGAGCTTGCCGTGATAGAGGTCCGGCACCACGACGACAAAGCCCTCCTCGGTCCATCGCTTCGCCTGCGCGAGGATGTTCTCGTTGAGGCCCCAGTACTCTTGTAGGAGCACGACGACCGGCGCCTTCTCGTTGCCTGCCGGTAGCTCGACAACTGCATCCACGTGGCCTTGCTTCACTCGCGTCATGCGGTGCTTATACTGCGCGCCATGTCCGGACCGAAAGGCGCGAGAGGTCGCAGATTCGAGGGCGTGCTCGATCCCGTCGCCGCGCAGATGAATGCGTCGGTCGACTTCGACCAGCGCTTACTCCCGCACGATGTCGCGGGCTCGATCGCACACGCGCAGATGCTCGGCGCTCGCGGGCTGATCAGCGCCGACGACGTTCGCGCGATCGTCCAAGGCCTGCGGGATGTCGAGGCGAAGCTCGCGAGCGGCGAGCTGCCATGGGATGCCGCGCTCGAGGATGTTCACATGAACGTCGAAGCGCGGTTGATCGATGCGATCGGCGATGCCGGGCGCCGGTTGCACACCGGACGCTCGCGCAACGATCAAGTCGCGACGGATCTCCGGCTCTATGCGCGCGACGCGGCACGGCGTATCGCGGACGCCCTCGACGATCTCGCGCGCGCATTTCTCGCGCAGGCGAAGGCGCACGTCGACACGTTGATGCCGGGCTACACGCACTTCCAGCGCGCGCAGCCGGTGCGGCTCGCGCATCACATGCTCGCGTACGTCGAGATGCTCGCGCGCGATCGCGGTCGCATCGACGACGCCGCGCGCCGCGCGAATATCTCGCCGCTCGGCTCCGGGGCGCTCGCGGCGACGACGCTGCCGATCGATCGCGAGATGGTCGCGACGGCGCTCGGGTTCGCGGATGTCACGCATAACTCGCTCGATGCCGTCGGTGATCGCGACTTCGCGATCGAGCTCGTCGGCGCATGCGCGCTGATCCAGGTGCACCTGTCCCGCTTGGGCGAGGAGCTCGTGTTGTGGGCGAGCCAAGAGATCGGCTTCGCGCGCATCGGCGAGGCGTATTGCTCGGGCAGCTCGCTGATGCCGCAGAAGATGAACCCCGATCTCGCGGAGCTCTTGCGCGCGAAGAGCGGCCGCAGCGTCGGCTCGTGGGTGACGCTGATGACGGTCGTGAAGGGCCTTCCGCTCGCGTACAACAAGGATCTCCAAGAGACGCAGGAGCCGCTCTACGACGCCGTCGAGACGGTCCTCGCATCGCTGGCGGTCGCGCGCGGCATGGTCGCGTCGCTCGTGTTCGACACCCAGAAGCTGCGCACCGCGATCGACACCGGGTATCTCGTCGCGACCGAGCTCGCGGACTATCTCGTGACGAAAGGCGTTCCGTTCCGCGAGGCCCACGATGTCGCGGGCCACATCGTGCGCACCGCGAGCGCGCGCGGCGTCGAGCTCGCGGCGCTGACGCTGACCGAGCTCCAGGAAGCGCATCCGTCGTTCGAGGTGGATGTCGCGAGCTGGCTCGATCCGCAGAGCGCCGTCGATCGCCGCGATGTCGTGGGCGGTCCGGCGCGCACGCGCGTGCTCGCAGAGATCGATCGGATCTCGGCGGCGCTCGGTGTACAACCGCCGGCGCCATGACGCCTCCCGGGTACGCGACCTTCCAGTACAAGAACGACGAGCTCCACTGCGAGGGAGTTCCGCTGTCGAAGATCGCCGACGAGGTCGGCACTCCGTTCTACGTCTACTCGAAGGCGGAGCTCGTCCGATCGTACAAGACGTTCGATGCCGCGCTCGAAGGCGTCCCGCATCGCACGTGCTTCGCGGTGAAGGCGAACTCGACGCTGGCGATCCTGAAGGTCCTCTCGGATCTCGGCGCGGGCGCGGACATCGTGTCGTACGGCGAGCTGTTTCGTTGGATGAAGGCGGGCGGCGCGGCGAACAAGGTCGTGTTCAGCGGCGTCGGCAAGACCGTCGAGGAAATGCGCCTCGCGATCACCGCGGGCATCGACGCGTTCAACGCGGAGTCGGTCGAAGAGATCCACGTGTTGAACCAGGTTGCCGGCACGCTCGGCAAGACGGTGCGCGTAT
>Ga0154020_10007209_pt1 | contig 12996 bp, 11 predicted proteins | sample Klosneuvirus_201_FD_109709 | JGI IMG/M metagenome (GOLD analysis project Ga0154020, IMG submission 109709) | Active sludge microbial communities from wastewater, Klosterneuburg, Austria - Klosneuvirus_20160825_MG | ecosystem: Engineered > WWTP > Aerobic digester > Activated sludge | place... | reverse complement strand
GATTCTGCGATCCCGAACGAGGTCTCGTGGTGGCATGGTCGGCAAACGGATTCTGTGGAGAATGGCAACACCAAAAACGGAATCGAATGATCAACAATGCGATCTACGAAGATCTTGGCCTGAATTGACGCAACAATTCGGCAATCTCTATTTGCACCTCTGGAACTGAAAACCAACTTTCAATGAAAACGTATCTTGTCACTGGTGGCGCGGGTTTCATCGGCAGTTGCTTCATCCGCCGAGCTGTGGCGCGGGCCGATGCGCGAATCATCAATCTCGACAAGCTGACGTATGCCGGGAATCCGGACTCACTGCCAATCGATGCGGGTTCTCTGCACGAGATGGTCGTTGGTGATATCGGGGATGCGACACTTGTTCGTCAGTTGCTGGAGACGCATCAGCCATCAGCCATCATCAACTTTGCGGCGGAGTCCCATGTCGATCGCTCCATCGACGGTCCGCTGACATTCGTCGAAACGAATGTGCTGAGCACATGCAGGATGCTCGAAGAAGTTCGCCGCTACTATGCGCAACTTTCAGAATCGGACAAGAACACGTTTCGTTTTCTGCATGTTTCGACCGACGAAGTCTACGGATCACTGGGCGACACCGGCCTGTTTACCGAAGAAACTCCATATGCTCCGAACAGTCCGTACTCCGCCAGCAAAGCCGCTTCAGATCACTTTGTGCGAGCCTACCATCACACGTATGGCCTGCCGACACTCATCACCAATTGCTCGAACAACTATGGCCCTTATCAGTTTCCTGAAAAACTGATTCCGCTGATGATCCTGAATGCCATCACGGGCAAGCCGTTGCCGGTCTACGGCGACGGGTTAAATGTGCGAGACTGGCTGTTTGTCGAAGACCATTGCGCCGCGATTGAGCGTGTGCTTGACGTCGGTCGCATTGGCGAATGCTACAACATCGGCGGTCTGAACGAACAAACGAACCTGAGCATTGTGAAGATGATCTGTGCCACCGTCGATCAACTTCGGCCTGGCCTCCCGCACAGTCCGTGCGAAAACCTGATCACTTACGTCAAAGACAGGCCCGGACATGATCGTCGTTACGCCATCGACGCCTCAAAGATCGCCAATGAACTCGGCTGGACACCACAGCAGGATTTCCAGTCCGGCCTGGAACTTACGATTCGCTGGTATCTTGAGAACCCGGAATGGGTCGGGCGGGTGCAGAACGGTAAATATCGTGGCGAACGACTGGGACTTGGCGGCTGATTCAAGGCCGTGTCGCGATGGCGTAGCAGAAGTCGTGAGACTTCTGATCCGAACTCTCACGAGTTCGGCTACAAAAACCACCATTTCCCCTTTCTTTTGCGGGTCTGGCTGGTCTCCCTCCAAGAAAAGCACGAGGCAAGTGGAACCGAAGCCTTGCAAACTTGTTCACATCCTTCACACTCCGCACCCTGAGCAAACTACGACCCCTACTCTTTTTCATCCCACCTGCAGGATTCTAATGCAAACGAACAGCCTTCCATCGATGTTGAAGTCATTCGTTTTGTTTCCCTTTTTCTTCGTCGTGGCCACGCTGCTGCCGCATCCGGTTTTTGCGGGAGAGGCGGACCTCATTATCCCGTCGCTCGATCGCCCCATTGCGCTCGGAATGAGCGGACAGACACTGCTGCTGGCTGGCCTTGTGATCAGTGTGATGGGCCTGATGTTTGGGATCTGGATCTTCGCGCGTTTGAAGAATCTGCCGGTCCACAATTCGATGCTGGAAGTCTCGGACCTGATTTATGAGACCTGCAAAACGTATCTGATCACTCAGGGCAAATTCATTCTCGTCCTGTGGGGATTTATCGCCGCCGTGGTCGCGGTCTACTTCGGCAAACTGGCTCTCTATCGTGACCCCGTGACTCACGTTGAATCACAGGGATTTCCGCTCAGCCTGGTAACCATCATCCTCGTCTTTTCTCTGGTCGGAATTGCTGGCAGCTATCTGGTCGCCTGGTTTGGAATTCGCGTCAATACCTTCGCGAACTCTCGAACGGCGTTCGCCAGTCTCGCGGGCAAGCCGTATCCCTGTTACGCCATTCCGCTGCAGGCCGGGATGAGTATCGGCATGATGCTGATCAGCGTCGAACTCCTGATCATGCTCTGTATCCTGCTCTTTATCCCAGGCGACTATGCCGGACCATGTTTTATCGGCTTTGCCATTGGTGAAAGTCTGGGGGCTGCCGCGCTGCGAATTGCCGGTGGGATCTTCACGAAGATCGCGGACATTGGCTCAGACCTGATGAAGATCGTTTTTGGAATCAAAGAGGACGACGCGAGGAACCCTGGTGTGATTGCCGACTGCACGGGCGACAACGCTGGCGACTCTGTCGGACCAAGTGCCGATGGTTTCGAGACCTACGGCGTGACCGGCGTCGCGCTGATCACCTTCATTCTGCTGGCAATCAATCCAAAAAGCGTTGAGACACTGTCCGGTGGTATCATCGGCTTCCACGAAGGACTTCAGGTTCAGTTGCTGGTCTGGATCTTCGTGATGCGTGTTATGATGATCATCGCCTCAGCATTCTCGTATTTCGTCAATGAAACAATCTCGCGAGCCAAAAGTGGTGACGCGGACAAGATGCATTTTGAAACGCCGCTGACGCAACTGGTCTGGATCACGTCCATCGTGTCCATTCTGATGACGTACGCCGTTTCCTACATCACAGTCGGACCATCTGCGACGACCGGTCCACTGGCAGGCGATCCGTCGCTCTGGTGGAAACTGTCCTCAATTATTTCCTGCGGAACTCTGGCTGGAGCCCTAATCCCTGAACTGGTCAAGATCTTTACTTCAACCGAATCTGCCCACGTGGACGAGGTCGTCCGTTCGTCCCGCGAGGGCGGAGCGTCGCTCAATATTCTCTCGGGCCTGGTCGCCGGAAACTTTTCCTGCTACTGGCTGGGAATGAGCATCGTCGGCCTCATGACAGCCGCGTACGTCGTTTCACTCTACGGTCTGGGAGCCTTCATGCAGGCTCCCGGCGTGTTCGCGTTTGGCCTGGTGGCATTCGGTTTCCTCGGCATGGGTCCCGTCACCATCGCGGTCGATTCCTACGGCCCGGTCACTGACAACGCTCAGTCGGTGTTTGAACTGTCGCTGATCGAAACGGTGCCCAACATCACCGAGGAGATCGAACAGAAATTTGGTTTCACACCCATGTTCGAACGTGCCAAGCATCTGCTGGAAGAAAACGACGGAGCGGGCAACACATTCAAGGCCACAGCCAAACCGGTGCTCATCGGAACCGCCGTCGTGGGTGCCACGACAATGATTTTTTCGATCATCATGAACCTCACGGGACAGCTTACCACCGATCTGGACAAACTCTCACTGCTGCACGCCCCGTTCATGCTCGGACTGGTGACGGGCGGCGCGGTGATCTACTGGTTCACCGGGGCCTCAATTCAGGCCGTCACGACCGGAGCTTACCGCGCGGTCGAATTCATCAAGGCCAATATCAAACTGGACGGTGTGACAAAAGCATCGGTGGAAGACAGCAAGAAGGTCGTCGAGATCTGCACGATCTACGCCCAGCGAGGCATGTTCAACATCTTCCTCTGCATCTTCTTTATCACCCTGGCGTTTGCCTTCGCGGATCCATTTTTCTTTATCGGATACCTCGTGTCGATCGCCATTTTCGGCCTGTACCAGGCGATGTTCATGGCGAATGCCGGCGGTGCCTGGGACAACGCCAAAAAGGTCGTGGAAGTTGACCTGAAGGAAAAAGGTACGGACCTGCACGCCGCGACCGTGGTAGGCGATACCGTCGGCGACCCGTTCAAGGACACATCTTCGGTCGCCATGAATCCGGTGATCAAGTTCACAACTCTGTTCGGTCTGCTCGCCGTCGAACTAGCCGTGAGTATCTCGAAGAATCAGACGTCTGCGGACTTCTACGAAAGCACGGGCCTTTCGATGAACATCGTAATCGCCGCAGTGCTGTTCATCATCGCGTCGGCCTTCGTGCATCGTTCGTTTTACGGCATGAGAATCGGCGGCAAGTCTGCGGCGTAGCCGGGTTCATCAGAATTCGGATCGCGCGATTCCGCAGCATCTCCGAACTCTGAGGAGTTCGGCTACAACTACACTGTACGCGGTCAGGAATGATGCTATGGACTTTCTTGCGATTGTCCCCTCTCCCCCCGCAATTGACTTTCCCACTTGACACGTTTTCCACGGGGGGAGAGGGCTAGGGTGAGGGGGAAGAATCCACTGTTTTCTCGTTCATCATATGAACTCCAGGTCAACCCCCTCATCCGGCCTGTCGGCCACCTTCTCCCGCTTGCCAGGGGGAGAAGGGACATGAAAAACGTTGACTTTGAAAGTACCTCATTCCTGACCGAGTGAAGAATAAATCCCCATCAGTTACTCTAAAGCGAGCACCGCCATGTCCGACAGCTTTCGCACTCGACTAAAACGCGGTGACCGCCTGTTGGGGACAATGGTCACGCTGCCAACAGCATCGACAGCCGAGATCCTGGCAGACGCAGGATTTGACTGGCTGTTTATTGACGGCGAACACGGCCCGCTGGAGACATCACATATCCTTGGCATCCTGCAGACCGTCGGTCATCGCATCGCCTGCATCGTTCGCGTCCCGGCCTGTGACGAAGTCGCCATCAAGAAGGTTCTCGACCTCGGTGCCACTGGCATTATTGTTCCGCAAGTCAACACCGCCGAACAGGCTGCGGATGTCGTCCGATTCTCGCGCTACGCACCCGAAGGGAGCCGCGGCGTAGGACATCGCGGATATCATGGACTCGTGGATGTCATCGGGAAGTGTGGCCAACCACACAGGCCCACGAATTCTTGAAAGCCCACTGAAACACTGCGATTCGGCCCAACGGGCCACAACAGGTCAGCCTGGGGCAACGCCCCAGGTTTTGATGACAGCAATGCGTTTTGCCCTGAAAGGGCTACACAAGACCGCATTGTGGAACCCTTTCAGGGTTCGTGTTCGGATGGCACGTGAACATGGGGCGTGTGCATCCCGACGTGGGACAGTCGAAGCAGGACAAGTGTCTTCAATTGGCGTTGTGATTCGGGCAGAGGCGGTCATTCCGTGGTGTTTTCACTATGCCAAAACGCCGGATCGAAGCTCGATCCGGCGTTTTGTGTTTAACTAACCGAGGGATAGTCAGGCTTTGTCACTGAATTGAAAACTCTTCCAAGTGGATGTTCGTCTTGGCGAGCTCGTCGAGCTTCGCTTTGTAGTCCAGTGTCGGGTCTGTGACTCGAAAGCTGCACACATGATTGCCTGAGTCTGTCTCGATGTCGGTAATACCGTCAATTTTTGTTAGATCGCCTCGCACGGAGGCGGCGCAGCCGCTTCAGGTCATGTTTGGCACACTGAGCGACACAAGAACTCCCTCAGCGACTGCGGAGGCAGGAGCATCGGCGATGGGTGCATCGGCTGCAGGTGCAGCCTCCCCGACATTCGTCTGAGGCGCTTCAACGGATACGGGATCTGACTCAGAACATCCCGCCATGCCAGCCACCACTCCGGTGGCCAGCAGCATTGGTACAAATCGTTTCACAGAAAATCTCCAACAAAAAAACATTTCACAAACTTGTTCGTGTTCCTCGACATTCAGATTTGGCCCTGAATTTGAAGATCACACCAACCCGACACGCAAACGACACCCTCAGTCTCGCTTGCGTGTACTGTTGCCGATCACGGAGCATTCTATCCTGCCGTTCAGTTCAAAGACAGGTAAAGTTTGCCCCGCGAAAAGAGCAACCGCCTGACATCGCCAGGATCATTTTCCGTCTGCCGACATAATGCGGATTTCGTCTGCAGTCAATGCTCGGTCGAAGACGGCGATTTCGTCGAGTCGGCCTTCCCAGTTATCGAGGTTGTCGCTGCGACCGCCGAAGTAGAACTGCGGTTGGTCGGTGGAATTCATTACAGGGAGGGTCTGCCGGATTTCGGGTTCTGAGTTGCCGTTGAGGTACACCGTGACCTTGTCACTTTCACGAACCATAACGACATAATTCCACGTCCAGCGTTCGATCGTTGTCTTTCCAATTAGCGGTTGCTGCTGTGTTCCGTTTCCGTGCTGGAAAAGGATTTTCCCCGGCGAGGTTTCCGTGCCGCCGATTCCGAGGTGGTCGCCGTGGGGACTGAGGCCGTGGTTGTGGTCGTGGGACATCAACCAGCCAGCGGTGCCGCGCCCATCGTTTGGCATTCCGTTCCAGATCCACATCGACACGGAATAGTTGTCTTTCAACTCGGGCAGGCGAACACTCATTCTGCCGCCTGCGAAATGGGCGGCGCGGTTGGTTTCGTTGTCGAGACAGAACACTTCAGAACGGGCACCGGCGAGAAAGAACACAACGCCCGGTTCATAGACAGCGTCGTGATGATGTGGAGATGAATCAACAGCGTGCGGCCCGGCCATTTCGTCCATCCGCCACCAGGCAAGCGGCTTTAGGTCCGCGATCGCCTTTGCGGCAGGGCCTTGAGTCTGCACAAATGGGCGTCGCGGCTTACCAGTGACTTCTTCCAGTAACTGCAGATCGGCTTCCACAATTTTCGGTTCGGCTGTGACTTCGAGTCCCGCTGAACGGGCGGCCCAGGTGTTGTAGCCGCCGAGCAGATGTTGCTCTGGAGGCGGAATGTAGCCATCGCCGCCGTTGGCCAGTTCGATCACCATTGTCTGCTTGAGTGGTGACTGTAGTTTCAATTTCAATCCGGTCAGTGCGTACGTTTCATTCGGAGTCATCGCGATGGCAATGTCGCCGACACGAAGTGCCTGGACGACGATTTCCGTGGATTGCAGTTTGTGCAGAATGACCTGTTCGCGGGCGTAAACTTCTTCTGTTGTCTTTGGCAGATTGTCACCGAGCTTTTCTACGATGCGTTCGGCCCATTCGAGCGTCTGTTTATTGGGGACGCGATAATTCATCGGCAGTCGTCGTTCGGCCATGCCAAGTTCCGAAGTCGGCGAGTACTCAATGGAGCGATACGCATCGAGGGCGATGTTGAGCAGTCCTTCGGTGTACTCGGTCACTGTGGGACTTTGCAGCGGAGCATCTGCGGGCAGATTGTAGTCGCGTCGCCAAATGTCACCGCTGCAGCCCTGAGACATGATGGCGACGAATGGCGGAGCTTCGGCGTTCGTGGTGGCAGGTGCAACAACTTTTTCCTGAAAGCCATTGCAGAAGAGTCCGAAGTAATCGGGATGCAGGGCTTCGACACCTGAAAAATAGTGCATCGAGAAATTCGACAGTGCTGCGATCGGACGACCGTCCGGTGACCGGAACGCAATCATTGACAGGTCAGGATCTTCAGGTCCAGATTCGCCGGTGACAGTGTCCGGATTCGCTCCGGCGTGCATGTTGGCTCGCAGGGTTGGGTTGCCAAATGGGTCCGTGCCTATCCGATCTGGACGAATAATCCAGCGCCGGAGCGCGGTGTAATCGGCGGCGTTGCGTACGGCCCATCCCAATTCGGCGGGCTCCAGGTGAGATTCCGCCAGAGCGATGGCTTCCGCCAGTCGGTCACGTAGAAAGACGACGTAGTTTTCGTCCAGTTCGGTACCGAGGCACCCCATCGATGACGGTGCAGTGTGCGTGTGCGTGGCCGAGATACACATTTTTTCCGGTCGAATCTTCGTCCGCTGGGCCGCGAGTTGTTTCGCGTCGTCAAGAATCACGCGACCGATCATGCAGCTGTCCACGACAACGATCGCGATGCGTTCCGTGCCGTTGTCCAACACAATCGAACGCGCGTAGAGCGGCGCGACGACCTTGTCGGCAGATCGACTTGTCATGCCTCCGTTGACCAGCACCGGAAACTGCCGTGGTGTGACGTCCACGATCGCGGCACCGGCTTTCAAGTCCGCGTGTGCCGCTGACTGTGCCAGGGTCAGGCACGTCAAAAAGAGAGCAAATGTCCATGCTTTGTTCATTGGTCGTTCCTTTGTAGAACAATTGTCCTCAATTGTTCCTGTTTGACGGGTTGATTAGGGAAAAACGGAGTAATCTGTGCCTGGATGGAATTGCGGCGATGTCGCACTGGCAATGCGTTGTGGTGGGCGAAGCGGGGTCTATCGAACAGTTGGGACAACTGTTCTACACTGTTTTCGCTGCCATGCAAACTTACCGCGATAGATTATTTTTGAGTGATCGCTCACACTCCCGTCATGAAGCCAGGTAAAACATCTTTTGAGACGCCAGAACCATCAGGATCGATAAGCCTTCGCTGTGGGTCCATCTGGATCCTGACTCTCTTCTTATTGGCCAGCCAGTTGCCAGTCTTCGTGCAGCAATCACTGACGCCGGATACTGTGCTGTACGATCTTCAGGCGCGGTGCCTGCTCAATGGTGGTGTCCTTTATCGTGATATTCTGGAACCCAATTTGCCGGGTATCGTCTGGGTTCACGCCCTCGTCAGAAGTTTGATTGGCTGGTCCTCACCCGCACTGCTTGCATTTGATTTGGTCGTCGTGCTGGCGATTGGTTCGGTACTGGCAAGACTGGCGAGAATCGGGTGCGGACGCTCCGACAAGTCACAGACAGTGCTGGCGCTGACAATGCCGGGCGTGCTGTTGTTCTATCTTGGCACATCGGAATGGTGTCACTGTCAGCGAGATACGTGGATGCTGCTGCCGTGTTTGATCGCCCTTTTGATCCGAATCAAAGTCATGCGAGAACTTCCCATGATTACGGATCGGACGCCCCGCTTTACTGCTCAACAGTTTGCATGGGGGATTTTCGAGGGAGTTTTCTGGGCTGGAGCATTCTGGCTAAAGCCTTTTATCGCGGTTCCCGCAGTCGTCGTTCTGTTGGTGTCGGTACGTTATTCAAAGAGTTTTGGATGCTGGGGCCAGCACACGCTGTCAGTTATCATGGGAGGGCTGTTGACAGGCTCATTAGGCGTTTTGTGGATGGTTCGGTCCGGCTGCTGGCCCTATTTTCTGGATCAGCTCACGCAGTGGAACGGTGACTATTTTCAGTCCGGTCGAACGCGCTGGACGCTGGATCGTTACATCGCACACGCGATGCGTTTTCAGCCCTGGATCTGGCTGCATGTTGCGGCGATTGGCATCAGTTTAAAACAACTGTTCGGTGATTCGAGAAAGGCGCAAGTCAGTCAATCTGCGGCAGGATCTTCGGGGAGCGGTTTGTTGAGCGCTCTGTACCTTGGCTGGATACTCCAGGCGTTCCTGCTGCAGCAGTTCTTTGATTACATCCATGTTCCAGGCATCTTGCTCGCATGGGCGATTTGTGTCCGCAGTGTCAGCGTGTCGCTGGCTTCGGAGGACGTCCCTGCGGCATGGCGGAAGCTGGCTCTTCCGGTGATCGCGGTATTCCTGTGTGTCGCGCTAATTGCTTCGCCAGTGTCTTCCTGGAGTCGAAGGGAACTGTGGTTGCAGTGCATACATGCCTGTTTCGGATCTCCATTGTCACCCGAATCACAAGATCAAATTGCTCAGATTCCATTTCCGCGATGGACTGAACTGCAGCCGATGATTAATCATATTCACGAAACAGGAATCACGGATGGAACACTCATCGCCTACAACGGAAATTTGATACACCTCTATCCCGAGTTGGGATTTCAGCCCGGAACTCGATTCGTTTACCTCGATGTGCTGGCGCGGTGCTTTCCTGATCGCCGCACCGAAATGATCGAGGCGGTGGAAAAATCCGGCGCTCGATACGTGGTGAGTGACCTGAGGGAAGACGGCTGGAACGGCGAGTTACCTGATGCAGTGCTCTTGCCTGAATTCGTCTCGGAGAGTCAAACAATGAATTGGTTTCCGTACAATCAAACACCGTTGTTTCGATCCGGTGGCTATGTACTGTTCCGCATTGAACGGCCTGTGGAGTGTCTTTCAGGCGAATACCTGCCGCTCGCGAACGCCCCTCAAAACTTGAAACGGCGACAATCTCCGTGATCTGATCAATGATCCTGCTCGTTCGCTGATTCCTCATTGGACCCGCGTGCGGGGATTTGTGAGAACTGTTCGAGGACATTCCCTGACCGACACTCTGCGATGGATTGCTCCATCAAACACTCCATTCGTGAAGATTGCATTCATGAAAGAATCCATCAAAGTCGTCAGTACGGCGATTCCAGGAGGTCTGATCACAGGATTTCTGTGGTTTTATGTGAATCGGTTTGTCCCTCAGGCAGGGGCCGGGTTTCGGGAACGCCAAAGTTGGCCACTCAACAATATCTATCTGTGTGTTGCCATTGGAGCCGTTGCTGCAGTGGGCTCAGCGTCGATCGCGGCCTGCTTCAAGAGTCGTCGGCGTCAGGCGATGGAGGCCGTAACGGCACTGGCCGGACTCAGATTCCGTGGAACCGTGGATTGCAATGAACTCCAGATTTCAGGGAAACTTAATGTCCTTGACAACTGGGCCGAGGGGTCAAATTACGCTGTCGGGCAGATCCGCCAAACAGAAGTCCAAATGGTTGATGTGCAAACCGTTCGTACAAGTCCAACAATCAATTCCGGTGGTCATGAGCACGGTAGTCAAAACTCGACGGCAACGGAAAATCAAACCGTTTATCTCTTGCCTGCCGGTGATCGTCCGTTTCCATCGCTGAGCATTCTGCGTAACAGAGGTCTGGGGTGGGTCAGCAGTTTGCTGGGGTTGCAGGGAATCGAGTTTCATGCGAAGAATGACGCCGCGTCGGAACAGGATCGCGCGACACTGGATGAGTTTCGCAAACACTACGTCGTGACTCAGGGGCCTGTGCTGAAGTCGCAGCGGCATCCGGAATACGCTGATGAAGAAGCGACGCTCTTTCAGGAACTCGAACAGATCGTCAGCATTCCATTGCTGCGGAATCTGCTCGATCATCCGGAATGGAGCCTCGAATTTTGCCCCTCGCATATTGCCATCTGGAAGGCAAAGAAATGCGTGAAGCCGGGCGAACTGGCACAGCAGTTGAATGAAGTCGTCGAGCTGCATCGACTGATCGTCGATGAAACGCCGGGTTACTCGAACAGCATGCTGGAAATTCGAGGATCGGCAAAGATGGAGATCGACACGAGTGTGACGAAATTTGTGCCTTTGGCAATTGGTGGCTGTGCGGGAATGTTTCTGGCGTTTGCGCTGTTCATCCCGGTCTTCTTTCTGCTTGCTGACACATATCCATGGGTTGTATTTGTATGGCCAGTGTTTGGAATGGGCGTGATGGTCACATCGGCATTCGCAGCGACGCGACTTGCCCGTCGCTGGAAGAGCTGAGTCTGGAGGCCGTATGTCGTCTGGTATCGTCACTCGATTTGCGCCCAGTCCGACCGGGCTACTACATCTTGGACATGCCTATTCTGCTCTATTTGCATTTCAGGCTGCTCGTCAGCACGGTGGTCAGCTGATCCTGCGTATTGAAGACATCGACTTCTCTCGATGCCGACGCGAGTTTGAGGATGCGCTGTTCGAAGATCTCGCATGGCTGGGCATCGAATGGGAAACTCCGGTGCGTCGGCAATCGGAACATCTAACTGAGTATGCGGTCGCTGCCGAGTCAGTGCGAAATCGTGGACTACTGTATCCGTGTTTTTGCACGCGGAAAGATATTCAACGCGAGATTGAAGCTGCTGGCGGTGCCCCGCATGGACCCGAGGGGCCATTGTATCCGGGGTTGTGCCGCAATTTGTCAGTCGATGAACAGCAGTCTCGCATCGCTGCTGGTGAATCCTTTGCGATGCGACTGAATCTGGAGCGAGCGATCGCAGAGATCGACTGCACGCTGGAATGGTTAGATTTGAGTCGCGGGGTTCAGAAGGCTCAGCCAGAAATTCTGGGAGACGTGGTGCTCGTCCGCAAAGACATCGGCTGCAGTTATCATCTGGCTGTTGTGCTGGATGACGCTCTGCAGGGAATCACATGCATCACGCGCGGCGAGGACTTGTTTGAAGCAACGCATGTGCAGCGATTGTTGCAGGCGCTGCTGGGACTTCCGACACCGGAGTACCGTCATCACCAATTGATCTGCGATGCCTCTGGCCGACGGCTTGCCAAACGGGACGAAGCCGAAACACTGCGGTCACTCAGGGCGCGCGGAGTTTCCGCTCAGCATGTGTGGGAGCAGCTTGGATTCCCCGACATTATTCTCAACTGCTGAGGCAATTGAATCAGGTTCAAACTTCAGACTTGCAATTCATCGATCGCGGTCACCAGGAGCGCCTGTCGAGTCAATTCGTCGAGGCGACTGGCCGACTCGATTGCGGAAATCGCCTTGCTTGCTTTCGCTGGGATCGCGCCGAAACGTATGCCCAGAATCAGCAGCAGACTCTCACGTTTTCCCTCGACGACACCTTCAACTTTTCCTTCAGCCTTGCCTTCAGCTTTGCCCTGGGCCTTGCCTTTTTCGACACCAATTTGAATGAGATCTCGTCCGGACTGCGTTTCCGTAAGGTCTGGTAGTGCTCCAACAAGCATTTCTTCAATCTCCTTTTTGCCTTTTGTGCGAAATCGCTGTCGATTTGCGTCAAATCGAAGAACCATTCCGGGCAGACTTCCAGAATCTTGTAAACCTGACGATCTGTTCTCATGGGCTCCCGTTAGTCCTCAACCGGTATGGCTGTCTTTTTCTGAGTCGTTTCTGCAGGCACTGGCCGAGCGGGATCCGGCAGCAGTGGTTTGTTCCTATAATAGACTTCCAGTGTCAGCGTCGCCAGGCAGGTCGTTAGCAGTCGCCCACCTGACTTGCTGTAGTCTGCTCGATCAGTTGGTGCCCAACTGCCTTTCGCCGGCCCGTCGGTCGTTTCCTGTCTCGCGATAAGCTGGTCGCGTACACGTCCATTCCAGCGATCCCATTCGTCGCCGCCCCAGTTTTTCATGACCTGCGTGGCAAAGTAGTTCGTGTAATAGTTTTCCGTGGAAGTGCTTTTGTCAATCAGCGCGATACCAGCCCGCATGTCGCCGTCGTCGCGACCCCAGCCGAGATACATGCGACTGAGCAGCGCCATCGATGTGACCGACATGGCGTAGGTTTTCTTTTCGACTTCATAT
>Ga0154020_10007207_pt1 | contig 12999 bp, 14 predicted proteins | sample Klosneuvirus_201_FD_109709 | JGI IMG/M metagenome (GOLD analysis project Ga0154020, IMG submission 109709) | Active sludge microbial communities from wastewater, Klosterneuburg, Austria - Klosneuvirus_20160825_MG | ecosystem: Engineered > WWTP > Aerobic digester > Activated sludge | place... | reverse complement strand
CGCTTTTGCCATGATGCGGCCACCTCTCATGCCGCAATCTGATGTCGATTTTCTCTGGGAACATTTACGTTCAGTCGATATGATTGAGTCAGATCACGCACCTCATACTCTTGCCGAGAAAGAGTCTAATAATCCACCAAATGGTATCCCTGGTTTAGAAACCACACTACCGCTTCTTCTTACAGCTGTTTCACAAAATGCCATGACACTTAATGACGTAAAACGACTTTGCTATGAGGGCCCAAGCAACAGATTTGCTATAAGCCAAGGTGAGGATACCTATGTAGAAGTTGATCTGGACGAAGAATATGTCATAGAACAGGCAAATTTATTTTCTAAAGCTAAATGGACTCCTTTTAATGGGTGGAAAATGAAAGGAAAAATTAAAAAAACTATTCTTCATGGAGCCACTGTCTTTGAAAATGGGAAGATAATGGCTTCTTCCGGATCAGGGCAAATTCTGAGTTAATTCATGATATTATTAATATATGAGTAGTTCGAATTCAGCAATTATCGAAGTTAAAAATCTTGTTAAGAAGTTTGGTGATTTTACCGCTGTTGATGGAATATCTTTTGAAGTGGAGGAAGGAGAAATATTTGGCATTTTAGGTCCGAATGGAGCAGGGAAGACAACCACCCTTGAGATTATTGAGACACTCCAAAAACAAACTGAAGGTCAAGTTCTTGTTGACGGAGTGGATACATTAGTTCATCCTTGGGAAGTGAAATCCCGTATTGGAGTGCAACTCCAATCTTCAAATTTTTATCCTCAACTGACGCTCGTTGAACTCCTTAAAATGTTTGGAGCTATGTATGATGTAGAGGTCGATCCAATGGCTATGCTTAAAAAAGTTCAGCTTGAAGATAAGGCAAAAAGTTTTGTTGATAAGCTATCTGGTGGTCAAAAACAACGTTTCTCGATTGTCTCAACGCTTGTCAATAATCCTCGGGTCATCTTTCTGGACGAGCCAACGACAGGATTGGATCCACAGGCACGTATTAATCTCTGGGAAATGATCGGAGAGATAAAAAAGTCAGGTACCACGCTTGTTTTAACGACTCATTATATGGAAGAAGCAGAGCAGCTCTGTGATAGACTGGCTATTATGGATCACGGAAAAATTGTAAAAATCGGAACACCAAAAAAACTAATTGATGAGCTTATCAAAACGGGATTTAAAAAAGAAGTCAAACCTCAATCGGCAACACTCGAAGATGTCTTTATTCATCTAACCGGAAGTCATCTAAGAGACGAATAATCTATGGCTAAAACATATAAAAAACCAGGACAGTGGAAAGCTTATCTTATGATTGCTTGGTACGCTTTTCGTGCCCAAACACGTAATCCTGCAACATTTGCTTTTGGTTTTATTTTTCCGATTGCGTTTATTAGTATTTTTGGATTGATTGGTAATAATCCTGAAAAAGTTACAATCGGAATTCCTAAAGATCAACCAAAAACAGTTATTGAGCAAACACTCCAGAAGCTCGATTTTATTACTCTTAAAACAGATACCAATTCAAACTTAGAGAATTCACTCCAAACAGGAAAACTTGGGGGAATCATTGAAGTAACTCAAACATCTCAAAAAAGCTATCATGCTACACTGTTAACTTCATCAGCTAACCCAGTCCAAGCGAGCGAAGTGAAAGGTGTAATTCAAGGAGTTGTAGATAAAACAAACCTCGGTCTCAGCGGAATTACAACACCACCTATTAGTCTTACTCAAAAGGAAGTCGCTGGTCATCCGTATCGGTATATTGATTTTGCAGTTCCAGGACAAATAGGCTTTGCACTTTTATCTACGGCGATAATGGGAACTGTATTTGGCTTAATTTATCTTAAGAAAGCACTTATCCTTAAAAGAATGTTTGCGACACCAACAAAAGCGTTAACAATTTTATTGGCACAAGGAACTAGTAGACTTATCATGGGACTAATCCAAACTGTCCTTATTCTAGGAGTCGCAGTACTTCTTTTTCATTTTTATCTTCCCCATGGTTGGATTACATTTCTTGACCTTATGCTAATTTCGGTCTTTGGTTTGGTCTCATTCTTAGGCTTTGGCTATTTCATTGCAGGAAGAGTAAATGATGAAAATGCTGCCAGCCCACTAACAAATATCATTACCCTTCCTCAGTTTTTATTAAGTGGCGTGTTCTTTTCAACAGAGTCATTACCCGGTTGGGTGCAACCTCTTGCTAATAACTTGCCTTTGTCCTACTTCAATCATGCTGTTCGCATGATTGCCACAGAAGGAGCACCATTGACTGCTACTTTTCCTTATCTTTTAGGTCTGGCCGTCTGGGGAATAGTGATGTATCTTCTCGCTGCGCGAACTTTTAAGTGGCAATAAGCTGAGTTGACAGAAGCACTGATAATCTCTAGTATAAATGTATGGTGCCTACTCTTTTAGATCGTCTTAAAATCCCAGTTCTGACAGTATTTATTTCACTTCTTCTTTTCTTTGTCTTTGTTAAGCTATTTGGCCCAATTCCTTTTACAGTAAATAGTATCAACACGGAAAAATCCGATATGTTCACAGTTGATGGAACGGGGGAGGCAACAGGCAAACCTGATACTGCTCAGTTCACTGTAGGTGTTACCAAAACAGGACCAGCAGTTGAAGATACTCAAAGTCAAACTAATGCTGCAGTCAATAAGGTTATTTCAGCACTTAAAGCACAGGGAATAGAGGATAAAGATATTAAAACTGATGACTATAGTGTCAATCCTAATCTCGACTTTTCAACTGGTAGTCAAAGGACAAACGGTTATACAGTCAGTACTAATATCACAGTTAAAATTAAAGATTCGGATAAAGCTAGCGCGGCTTTAGACGCAGCTACTAAGAATGGAGCAAATATCGTTAATGGCGTCTCATTTACGATTAACGACGACGAACGGGAGAAGCTTGAAGATCAAGCCCGAGCCGATGCTATAAAAGAAGCAAAAGAACAAGCAACAAAAATCAGTAAACAAGCCGGAATTCGTCTTGGACGAGTTACGAATATCGTCGTAAATCCTACAACTCCTGGACCTATTATGTATGATAAAGCAATGAATGCGGGTGGAGAAGTAGCTCGAAGTGATGCAACACAGCTCCAACCTGGAGAAAATAAAGTAACTGTCTCTGTAACGCTCTTCTACGAAACCCTCTAATCAACTTTTTCAGATTTTATTCCTGAATTTCCGCTGTGGAAATTATTATGAACATCACGAAGTTGTTTGTTGGTAATATGAGTATAAATCTGAGTTGTTGCAATATTTTTATGTCCCAACATTTCTTGGACAGATCTGATATCTGCTCCATTAGTAAGTAAATCGGTAGCGAAAGAATGACGAAGTGTATGAACACTTGCATCAACAGGCAACCGAGCTGCACGTACATATTTTTTAACCACACGCTCAACACTTCGAGCAGTAAGTCTCATTTTCTCACCTTCGTCCATATCAATTTCTGACCCTGAATAACGAATGAAAAGAGGTTTATACGTATCCCTCCTCGCAGTCAAATAACGTCCTATCCAATCAGCAGCTCTTTGGGAGATAAAGACAATTCGTGATTTCTTTCCCTTCCCGATAACTCCAAATTCCCGTCTGTCCAAGTTTATTTGCTCGTGGTTCAGACTCACTAACTCTGAGACACGAAGTCCTGTGGAGAAGAGAAGTTCAAGTATAGCCCGATCTCTCAAGCCATCAATTTTTGATGTGTCTGGCATCATTACCAGCCTCTCTACTTGTTCTTTCTCCAAGAATTTCAAACTTCTGCTTTCAGTTTTAGGAAGATCAATCTTTGAAGGCTCCAATGTTGCTATATCGTTTTTAATGAGGTAGCGAAGAAAAGAACGTAGGGCAATAACATAATAATTCTGAGTAACCTTTTTAAGATTTTGGCCATGCCGATCAGTCCTTTTGGCCAGAAAAACCCGATATTTACGTATGTTATCAAGTGTTAATTTCTCAATTGGCTGTTCTGGTAGGTTAGAGGAGTGCCAGTTAATGAAAGTCTCTAGATAATGCCTATAATCACGAATAGTTAATTTAGAAGAATTTTTCTCTACTTCTAAATATTCAAAAAATTGCTCAACGAGTTGGGGTAGGGCAGCCATAATTAAAATCGGAATTGATATTAGTATGCAAGAAAAGGGAAAAGGAGTCAATAATGTGCGACATGGCTAGAGTGTTTTAAGAACAACTAGCTTGGGGAATTGTAACGATCACAGTCGCAAAACCTAAAGATTTGAGAAGAGCAGTGAGTTGATTACGAGCATTAGTAGCAGCAGTATCTAGAATGTGCCCATCGCACGCAGCTTGTCTAATAATTTTGGTAGCTTGGTCACGTGCTTTAGCTTCTAGATCCTTATCTCCTTTAGTCAAAAGACCTGTCTTCCTATCATAAACTCTCGTCTGGTCGTTATTAAGAGTAGCAATTAATATTTTAGGAGGAGGTAACGTTAATCTCACAGCGGTATTATCGATTTGTATATCATTTTCCTTCACTTTAATCATATCTACTCCCGCGATCACATCACCTTGAGCAATTAGAAGTAACTTATCCCCAAAAAGAAATTGCTGAAATATGTTGCCATTTGTCCCCGCATCGATAACTTTTTCAATAGTGAACTGAGCAGTCTCCAAGCGATTAAGACTTTGGACTTGCTTAATAACTGACCGAGAATTCGTATTAAAGACATATTCAGATTTTGGGGAAACCCACCTAAAGATGGAAGCTACTCCGACAATCACTACTACTAAAATAACTAGAGTAATTATTATAAAAATAATTCTTTTTGCCATTCCTAACTTCATATATATTATTATATGAGGATTTTCTCAATAACACAATCTATGCTAGGATTAAAGTATGACTCGCTTTATCCTCGATTCTGGCAACCCAGACGATTATCGTACCACTTTAGAACTTTTCAATAACAACGATCAAACTCTCTGGGGAAGTACTACCAACCCATCTCTTATTGCCAAAAAGCTTGCAGAGGATGGCCACAAACTAACGTTACAAAAAGCATTTGATCTCCAAAAAGACATCATCAAAGAAATACTTACAATTGTTCCCGGTGCTGTCTCGGCTGAAGTATATGCCGATAACTCGACAACGTCTGAGGACATGATAAAGCAAGGAAAAGAGATCGTTAAGTGGGACGAACGTGTAGTCATTAAATTACCCACAACTATTGAAGGATTCAAAGCCAGGACTCAACTAAGAAAAGAAAATGTAGTAACAAATAATACACTTGTTTTCTCTCAGCAACAAATCTATGCAATTTGTCTTCATGAACATCTCCTCCAAAATGAATTCCAAGTTAAAGGTAAGTGGCCTTGCTTTATTTCACCTTTTTTAGGAAGGCTTGATGACATAGGAGAGGATGGTATAACACTTGTTAGAAATGGGATGGAACTAAAAAAGCATTTCACTGAAGAACTTTGGATGCTATCTGCGTCCATTCGAAGCACATCGCATTTGAAAGCTTGCATAGAGTTAGGTAGTGAGCTCATAACTGCACCGCTTAGCGTATATAAAGATTGGCTAGAAGGAAGTGCTCAACCCATACAAGAGCAAAAGTTAGTCAGCCTTGATCGATGGGAGGTTCCAACTCAAGTTAAAGAAATTCAGACACTTGATAATTTTTTCGAGGCAATAGAAAATAAGACCCTAGATATCTCCCATCCCTTAACTGACAAAGGTGTCGACAAGTTTACCAAAGATTGGAAAGCCATACTTACGTAACAATTATGAAAACTAAAACCACATATAAAAAAGAATACGCTGATTGCCTCAAATATATTAATACCTACTGGGATCGTGTCATCCACGAACCTACAAAAAGAGTAATTGACCACCATGTTATAACAATTCCTCATCCGCATATAACTCCGAATCCTAAATGGCTTGGCAAATTCGGCTACATGTTCTATTGGGATAGTTTCTTTATATTTCGCGGACTCATCGGAACTGAACGAGAGTGGATTTTACAAAATCAGGTAGATAATTTTATCTATCTTTTCGAACATTATGGAGTAATTCCTAATTTTAATGCACACGTCTCAATTGGCAGGTCTCAACCACCATTCCTCTCATCAATGATTCTTGATACATATAATGGCTATTATTTTCCAGCCATTAGAAAAAATCGACTCCAAGAAACACTTTTCAATCTTAAGCCACATAAAAAGTGGCTCAAAAAGGCGTTAGACGTGGCAAAAAAAGAATACGAAACAGTCTGGATTGATAAAGAACGACACTATAACCATAGTGTCAGAGACGAATTACTCGCTCGATATGGAGACCGCGACATAGGCTATGCTCACTCATCAGAACTGGAATCGGGATGGGACTTTACATCACGTTTTTATAATAGATGTAATCAATTTTTCCCGATCGATCTGAATGTTCTTCTCTATAAATATGAAAGAGACTTTGCAAAAATTGCCTTTCATCTTGAAGATAGGGAAGAGGAGAGAAAATGGAAAGACATTGCAGCAAAGAGAAAAAAAGAAATTAATAGATTAATGTGGAATGACAAAAAAGGCTTCTTTTTCGATTATTGCTATAAAGATAAAGAGATTAGCGGATTTCTTTCGCTCGCCTCTTTCACACCGCTTTGGGCTGGCCTCGCAACGAAAGAACAGGCAGCAAGAATGGTTGAGAAATTACCTATATTTGAGACAGAATACGGTCTTGTTATAACAGCTGAAGAATCCCTTGCACCTCAGGTCGATCTATCAAATATTCCTAAAAGATTTCGTCCCGCCCTTGAAGCTGTATTAGAGCCTAAGCAATGGGATTACCCAAATATATGGCCACCAGTTGAGTACTTGGCAGTCATTGGCCTACTTAAGTACGGATATGTAGAAGATGCCAAAAGAATAATGGATAAATCTATCAAAGCCAATGCTGCTCTTTTTAGAAAATATCAAACCTTCCTTGAGAAATTTAACGGTGAAACAGGTGACAGAGCTGCTACTTTTCATTACGATTTACAAGAAGGCTTCGGCTGGACAAATGCTGTCTTTTATCGCTATGTCCACTTACTTGATGACATCAACGCGGGTAAAGAGCTGTACAAACAGCCTAAGGCTGAGGAACCACCATTTGGCCTAGCGCTTTTGCATTGACAGTACATTTTATTCTTACTATAGTAAGTAAAACCATGTCAGAATCATCCAACTCAGAAATAGGAAAACAATTCGGACCCCAAGATCAAGGACTTAAAAAAACACGAAATCTAGGTGATAAGCTTAAAAATGGGGAAGGGATAGATTATCTTGAAAAAAAACTTAGTAGTACAACTGATCGCCGATCATTTCTAGCTAGAACCGGTAGCATGTTCGGACTAGGAGCTGCTGCTGCATTATTAAAACATGGACAGGGGAGTACTGAACATGCCACGCCTCCCCCCCAGTCAACACCCACTCCCGAGACAGTAGAAGCTCCTATTGAACTTGAAAACGATATTCAATTTTTATCAAAAGAAGGAGATCAGCTGGAGTATAGCGACGTCGCACAATATTATGATGCTAGTTTTAGTCAGCCTGGGGATGGCCTGGGAAAACCTATTTTCGTCCGAAATGAACACAAGCAAAATTCTAATAAAGTTGAAAAATTAACCGCAGATGAAATGAACGATCATCAAATTGGTGTTATTAGAGTCGCAGGTATAAACCAGGATAATGCCCGGCCTAAAGACAGCTTTATAGATGAAGATAAAAATTATGTTTATGAATGGCTGGTTTTGGTTAGGCTTACTGATGATCCGAAACATCCATACGTCTATGTAAATGGACAAGGAGATGTTACCGAGGACCCATGGTTTATCAGCCCCAACTTTGCGAATCTAAAAGACGATTCTTTACGAGTCATTGACCCTCTCAAACCTGAAGCCCTACAATGACCTACAAGGCCTCTGGAATACAAGAGACGGCCAATTACTCAACTACTTTTTAGACGTCACTACAGTGACAGGATATTTTAGACAATTTTATAGTATTCCTCACATATAACTCCTCCCCTAGAGTGATTTAAGCAAAGGGGAGTAAGGTGTAAATTTTTAGCTTCAAAATGAAGCTAAATTCATCAAAAACAGTTATTTCTAAGCCCATAATGTATATTTCAAGATCAAGGTGACTGAGGAAGGAAAGCTACCTAACGATAATAAGCTATAGATAAATGAATATACATTCGAAATCTGAAAAATTAAACAAGTATGTGTCTTCTCCCAAACCATACTTGACGTCGTAAAAGTATTATTATACGACGTAAAAACTTATCGATCTATCCAGGTAAATTTATCATCATTATCACTTGGGGTATACAGAGATATAGATGGAAGAATTAAATAGTAAATGGTAGCCATAAAACGTGCCTACCCCGATGACTTAATAAAACAATGTTTTGTGTGTAAGCAGCGGTTTCTTCCCTGCCTTGTGATGCCTGTGAAAATTTCTGTGAAAATTAGACTGTCTTAGCACTCCTCCCTAGAGAGCGTCATACTTAATTGTAGGTGTTCATTTATATTGATTTATCAACCTATTTTATATATTTTAGCCTCAAATTATTAATACTTTCGTATTTTTTGCGTAGTACTCTTATGAGAAGGGCTATGCAATTGTATACACGCTCATTTTAGCCTCAACTTAGCTTCAATCTATGCCTGTCTTTTAACTTTGGTAAGCCCTATAGTGTATCAAACTATATCATTTTATTATAGGACTCTCTTCTCTGTCTTGCCACAATCGGTCTCCTCTACTTTCCCCAAGATGTAAATAACATCAAAACAAATACAACAACTACTCCAACCCATACATATTCCCACATCACACTTCTGAATAACTTCTTCTCAAACCATACGTGTGACAGCCCCACTAATGTATAAAGAAATCCTGCAAGGAAAAGAGCTATTACTGTAGGACTACTCGGCCAGAACCATACCCCTATTCCCGCTTCTATAATGCATAGACTGACAATTGCTGCCCAGGCTCTAAGGGATGAAATATTTTTTTGTAGATCATAAGTCCATAGAGCCTGGTATACCAATGGATACGTATAAAGTGCAAGGAGTGGAATTGTAAGAAAAATCCAGAGATGAAGAGAAAAAAGAGTATTTGTTAAAAAGAAGTACGATAATAACGTTAATACAAATGACACTATCCTCGCCCCCGACATCAGCGCAATCGTTCTAATAGCGCCGACTGTAAAAATATTTTCACTTAAAAATAATGAGTAGAGTCCAAATGCATAAAGAGATGTTAGAATAAGTCGTATTAATATTCGGGTTGGAAGAAGAAAGTAAAATAGCGTAAATGCCATTGTGTAGAAAAACGGTAAGATAAATAATCCAATGGAAAAATTATCTTCAAGATCATCTTTAATTGCCCAATATAAAATGAGGTCTGTGAGAATACCTAGAATAATTGCAACCACTATCCCCGCTCTCTCAAACTGAAATTCTGCTAAGAATAAACCAAGAGATAAAATAATTGTCCCTAATACAAACGTTTGTCTCTTATCTATTGCTAAAAATATTCCCTTCTTCCCTTTTTTAGCCTGGATTACTCCAGAGTTTTTGGTAATTCCCGAATCAGCGGATTTCTTTCTTGTAAAAAACTTCATGTGGTATTCTCTACTTCTTTATATTAAGAGATAGCAAAATTTGCGTAGACTTTTTGGACGTCACCATGATCTTCTAGCTTTTCCATAAAAGTAATCGCTTTTTCTGCTTGTTGTGGATCTATTACATCCTTTATTACTATAGGCTTATATGATATCTCTGAAGATGTAATACTAAGACCACTTTCTTCAACTTTTGCTCTTACGTTACTTAGCTCTTCCGGAGAGGTGTAGATTATTGCGTTTCCTTCCTCTTCTTCTACATCTTCAGCTCCAAGATCAGCTGCTATCAAAAATATCTCATCAATGGTTTTACCATTTTTACCGACTACTATTTGCCCTTTCTGAGAAAATTGATAGTTTACACTCCCTGGGACACCCAATGTTCCACCTGATTTATCAAAAATAGTCTTTATCTCTGGAGTTGTACGTTGCTTGTTATCTGTAATTGCCTCAACAATTACACTAAAACCCCCGGGACCAAATCCTTCATATACTACGTCAAACATCTCTGCGGCGTTTTTTCCCTCTCCTCTTGTGATTGCACGCTCTATTGTATCTTTGGGCATATTCTCTGATCGTGCTGCATCGATTGCTAGACGTAATCTAAAGTTGCCATTTGGATCTGTTATACCTCCACCTTCACGAACCGCCATTGTAATAGCGTTAGAAAGTTTAGTAAAAGCCAAACCTCTTTTAGCATCATTTGCACCCTTTTGTCTCTTAATTGTTGACCACTTTGAATGTCCACTCATATCGTATAGCTGAAGTACAATTATACTCCGTCGCTATTGACTTTTGCAAATAAACTCAGTAAAATTTCATCTTATAATTTCTCTTTATATTTAAGAGAATTTCTCCATGACTCAACTAAAAGCGCAAGCTATTCACACTGCACTAACTGGTGACTGGACAACCTCAATAACTCTGAATCTTGAACTCCTCGAAGAAAACCCTAACGACATTGATACACTCAATCGTCTTGCATTTGCTTATTCAAGTAGCGGCAACTTAAAAGAAGCAAAAAATATTTATCAACGCGTATTATCACTGGACACTCAAAATCCAATCGCTTTACGAAACTTAAAAAGACTAAATGAAGGCGGAGGCAATAAGAATGTAAATATAGTTACACCTGCTCATGTTAGCAACCTGTTTATTGAAGAGCCGGGCAGAACAAAAGTTATTGATCTTCTCAATGTTGCAGATAAAAAAGTAATCACGCCTCTGCGCTCAGGTGAAACACTAAATTTAGCTATCAAACGGATGAAAATTTTTATTCTCGACCAAAACAAACAATATGTTGGTATGCTTCCTGATGATATCGGACGACGACTTATTCGTTTTATTGACGGTGGTAACATGTATGAAGCTTACGTTAAATCTGTCGATGGAAATAAAGTAACAATTTTTGCCAGAGAAACTAAAAGGACTACTAAATTTAAAAACCAACCCTCCTTCCTTTCGTCTGATAGAACAAAATTAGTCGTTAGTTCAAATGCGAAAGCTGGAAAAGATAAACCGTTTGACGAAGACAGCGAGAGTGACGATCAGGATCATCAAGAAGAGTAAGTATCACTCTTAAAGAGAATTTTCCCTTTGTGTAATTCCCTCTTCACTGTACCAACTTCTTTCAAATGCATCACATGACGAAGTGATCTGAAAGCTAATGCAATAGAGATAAAAAGAAGTATTGTTATAATTACATAAAACTCCATATTAAAACCTCGTAGTTTGACTCATATCCTTTCCAATCAAAATGATTATATCAGAGAGTGCAACTGATGAGGTTTGGTTGGTTGGGATTAATAAAAGATTTTGCAGACGATCAAGCGTATAACTTTCTTCACCGTTGTAATTTATTACTGATGCACTTTCAACCCTGTCAGCATTTTTTACCGATATAACATTTATTCCCATATTGGATAGTGCTCTCTCAAGCCGCGTTCCAAGCCCTACAACACCAGTACCGTTAATAATTGACACTGTTTTGTTCTCCTGATCAATTGTCTCATCAAGAAAGAGCTGCTCAAGCATCGTGCTGGAAAGACTTGTATCAATTGGGATATGAATCCTCTCAGATGTAATACTTTGAGGAGAAATATGTTTCGTAGCAAAATGTAATCTGTACAAATCGAAGATATTAAGATTAGACTTGATATTATTTTTATGCCAGGTGGCATCAGTGAAATAGTTCGACAATGAATCGAGAGAAAACGGCTTTGATAGACTTATGTCAGTATCAGAAAGTACACCTACTTCCTTTTTTGTATTTATTAAGTTATTTCCTCCACGTACTTGAAGATGACTAAGTGTTTTTTGCTCCGAATTAACTTCTACAAAATCGACATCATTTCGGTATGTGAAGGCTATAATAAAATTGTGTTTACTGTCATACATACTATCTCTCATAAGGGTAAATAATCTATACCCCAAGGAAAGACCGATCGCTGTTATGACAATAACGCAAAAAAGCAACAAAATCCTCAAACTACTCTCAGATGATTTCTTTGGACTTGGTTTTTTTCTCATGGGCAGAAAAAAATTAGAATGAATTTTTCTTTTTCTTAGAAATTACTTCAGGCATTACAAAAGTTGGCACCGAACCTGTACTAAAGCCAGAAATCGTTTTATCTTTACCTTTTTTTGGTTTTTTCTTTTCACCCTTAAAAAATCCGTCATTTTTAGCCATAAAAGATCACCTCCTATTAGTAAATTATACACAAGAGAGCCTAACTTTACACTATCGGGACCAAATGATCCATCACACTCTCCAGTTCCGGAGGAAGGGGAGCAATAAGTTCCATTCGGACACTTGTACCCGGATGGAGAAAAGAAATCTCTGCTGCATGAAGAAAAACGCGCTCCAAAAGCTTACGATCCTCTCTTTGAGTCTTTCGGCCGGCATATAAAAAATCTGAGAAAATCGGATAGCCTAAATACTGTAAATGCACACGGATCTGATGCGTACGACCTGTAATCGGTTTAAGTTTTACCATAGTAACCAGGTCTCGCTTTTTATCGTTTGTTCGATAATAGTCCATAACTTCATAAAAAGTGATTGACTCCCTCCCCCCTGCTACTACACCAAATTGTCTTCTATTCCAAGGGAGTCTACCAACAGGAACATTAATTTCCCCTTTTTCAGGAGCTACTCTTCCATGCGCTAATGCAAGGTATGTTTTATGGACTTCTCTTTGTTTAAATTGCGATTGAAGGTTAACAAATGCTTTTTCATTTTTAGCTATTAATAAAATACCTGAAGTCTCTTTATCTATTCTATGAACTATCCCCGATCTTCCTTTAAAATCTGAAACAACTTCCTCATCACCTTCACTATCCTCATTTTTTGCTACTATTCCCCCAATTT
>Ga0154020_10007206_pt1 | contig 12999 bp, 9 predicted proteins | sample Klosneuvirus_201_FD_109709 | JGI IMG/M metagenome (GOLD analysis project Ga0154020, IMG submission 109709) | Active sludge microbial communities from wastewater, Klosterneuburg, Austria - Klosneuvirus_20160825_MG | ecosystem: Engineered > WWTP > Aerobic digester > Activated sludge | place... | reverse complement strand
TCCCTTCGGATTGTTAAAATTGTTTCGCCCGCGGAGCAATCCCCGGCGCAACAGATAACGTCGATTGGCCCGCGACGGCGGTACAGACTCGAATACTGGTGCCTCATCGCACCAAATGAAGACCCTGCCCTGCTCGATCATTCGTCGGAAGAAATCGACGTCCTCACCGCCCGTTCCGAACTGCTCGCGAAACGCCGGCGATACTCCTTCGATAATCCGTCGCGCGAACAACAAGTTTCCCGTGCGCGCCTCCTTCAAATCAATCCGGTAACCCGTCGCATGCCGCGGCCGCTCGAAGAATCCCCCGCGCACCGCCCAGGCCGGAGGAGTCTCCTCGAAGTGCGGTCGGACCGGACCCAGCACGCCATCGGCGTTGTGCGCTCGCAACGCGCCCAGCAATTCGCTCAGCCACTCCGCACACGGATATTCGTCGTCGTCTATGAACGCGATGAAATCTCCTTCCGCATGCTCCAAAGTTTTGTTTCGTGCCAGCGCGATGTTCTGCCGCGGTTCTGAACAATACGTCACTTTGAAGGCGGCTTTCGACGCGAACTCGCGCACCACGGCTTCCGCGCTCCGCTCGCGATCGTTGTCCGCAATCACCACCGAGTAAGTGACCGCTCCATCCGTTCGCAGAGCCGAAATCGCTCCCAGCAAACGCGTCAGCAATTCCGGGCGTTTGAACGTGCAGACGCAAATCGTGATATGAGCGAGACGACCAATCATGTCTGCCTCTCCAGCAATTCTCGCTGCATCAATTCGACCGAAAGCCACTTGTGCAAATCGAGCGTGTGATTGCGACGGGCCGAAGTATGATCCATCACGGCTCGCTCGAGCCGCTTTCGATCTACGTACGGTCGCGATAGCGTCCGCGGGTCCAGCAGCACTTCCTTGAGGAACGGCGCCAGCGCGTCGCGATACCAGAGACGGAAGTGATAAAACTTGTGGCGCCCCAGAAAGAGGCGTTCGAGATGCAGCAACTTCAGTCTACCATCGGCTCGCGTCAGCCAATTGGGCATCCCGTAGTCGTAGGCATATTCGGCGCGGAACATGAACTCCTGGTAGAGGTTCTTCGCCCGGGAGAAGACTGGCGTGGAGCGGAGTAAAAGTCCCCGATCGGTTCCGATCGCCGATAGATCCCGGTTGCCATCTTCAATCAATCGCAAAGAAAGCTCGTTCTTGAACTGGTGCTCGGGCGGAACCCGAAACGCGAGCGACACGAGATCATTGTCGAGATACGGCGAACGCAAGGTCAGCTGGGAAGTCTCAACCGACAGACGCGAATGGTGATGCCATGGCACCTGCTTGAATGCGACAAACGAAAGCCGGCGGGGATTCAACTCCTGCGCGTAGGTCTGAGCAGCCTGTTGGAAATGAGGTCGGAAATCCGACGCGAAAAGCGACTGATCCACCGGCATCGGCTTGAAAGCCACGATGCTTCGCAGGATCTCGCCGCCGTAATTTCCCGTCAGTCGCACCGGAGCAATCGCGCGGGCGCGGCGATTCACGAACAAGTCCGGGGAACCGCTCACGTCCATCGCACCGTCGCTGAAGTAGACCGTCTGCGCCGCCAGCTTGGGAAACTCGCGGAGGAAATCGCGCCCGACTTCAATGACCTCGTGGGTCTGCCCGCAAATCCTCGCCACCTCGCGGGCCAATTTCACGTCACCGCAGTCACGATACATTCCCCCAAAGGTGTAAGTCGGCAGGCGCATCGAATCGCACGGCGACCACGCCATGACCATCCGGCTATCCACACCGCCCGTCAGCGAAACACCGACTTTGCCCGCGCCGGAGTAATAGCGTGGCAGAATTCGGGCGAACGTCTCCTTCAGCTTAGCGTAGTAATCCTCCACCGGCAGGGGGCTCTGCTCCTCCCACTCTTCGGGATGAAAATAGGATTTCCGGTTCAGGCTCGCTCCCTGATGAAAGGACCACATCGAACCACCCGGCAACTGTCGGATTCCTTGAAAGAGAGTTCGCTGCTGCAGCGCGCAGCCACACGAGAAGTATTCGCCAAGCGCGACGGGATCCAACCCGCGTAATTCCGGAATCACCGCTAGCAACGCCTTGGCCTCGGAAGCGAACCAGAACGCATCTGACGCTTCGTGAAAGTAGACCCGCTTGAGCCCGTAACGATCATTGAACAGCGTCGCGGTTCCCTCTCGCAGGTCAACGATCACCCCACTGAACCAGCCATTCAACGCGCGGAGGAAAGCCTCCAGTCCGAGCTCCTCGTAGAGATGAACGAGATGACTTGCATCCACCGGGACCGCGTCATGCCCCTTCGCACGCAATCCGGCGACGGCGGAATCACTTTCCCCAAAGTGCTCACCGGAAAAGAACAGGACCACATCGCGACGCTCGTTCCAAACCGGCAGACAGTCCGAAAACGTTCCCTCCTCCGTCACCCAGCCCAGCGAGATTCCGCACGCGTCGTCAGACCACGTTCCCGCCTTGTGAAACGACTCATGACCCATGCGTTGCGCCATGACACGAACTTGAGCGTCAGTGTCACGGCCCGGCGACTTCCGGATGACTCCAGCTATTCCCGGCATAGGGCTCCTTCCGTCGAAGATCTTCGCCCGCCGTCGCTGAATCGCTGAACGAAGTGTTCCGCGCTTCCCGAGTGGCACCGGAATGTGATGAATCGATTCACGAAGAAATGGAGCAGGGTAAGGTTTGAACTTCCGCCTCCGCGACTTGCGCCGCGACGCTCTGCCAATTGAGCTACTGCCCCGTCACAGGCTGCGGAGTGAGTCTCTTGCGCGCATTCCACTTGCCGCGCAATTCCGCCAGCACATCGACCACCTTCTCAGGAAGGATGTCGGCGGCTTTCCGATGAAGCTTAAGGCTCAAGGCGAGTTGTCCTCGAAAATTCAGCGGCACGAAATAGCGGACCACATCCAACCGCTCGAAGGCATGATGCTTCTTGAAGTCGCCGAGGCCCCGCTTACTCCAAAGCCCGTAGTGCAGACAGGAAACGCCGCGTTGCGCACATATCTCGACAGCGCGCGCGATGAGCGCATTTGTCGGCGCTTTGTCTCGATGCGAGATCATCGCGATGATATTCATCAAGTTGGAAACGCCGTTCCCATGCACCAGCTTCACGAAACCGACCAACTCATCCTTGTAGTACGCGCCAATCAGTTCACTGCGGTCCAGATAGCTGCTGTGCTCGGCCTTGATGGTATCGAAATTCTTCCCGTAGTGAGCGAACGGTTTGCCCTGACGCACCGGCGACTCGTTGTAGAGTTTCACGATGCCCTGCACGAACTCGTCGTTGTATTCCACCGGTCGCAATTCCACACCCGCCTTCTGCGCCTTGCGGACCATGTTGCGGGTCTTGTCGCTGATTTGCTTTTTCCACCAGTGCTCGAAAGTCGAAATTGGCACCACGGAGATGCTTTCGAACTCGTGATAGAAACCCGACTTCGGCACGCGGTCGTTGGTATGCTGGAGGAAACTGAAGACGTCCGCCGGCGGGCCGGAGCGTTTCAGCTCGCCGATCGCCACCTGCGGATCCGTGACGTATTCATAGTACTCAGCACGCACACGCGCCACCCGCGGAAACTTGCCGCGAACCACGATTTCTTTTCCTTCGATCAACATGATTCCCTTCTCTCAAGTCCTGTTCACCCAGCGCCGTTCCGCCTACGCATTCACCGCCGCGCGGCCCGAGAATGGTCTGCACAACCGGGACTTCAATCGTTGCATCTGATCGGCACGTCGGTACCGGACTAGTTCCGGCGCCATCGGCCGTTCAACGCGGCGAATCGCGGAAAGAAAATAGCCAAGCCCCAGCGCACAGCCACCCACGATCAACGGCTTTTTGGTCATCTGGTAAAGCACCCGAAAGACTTCCCACAGCGGATGCCCGCCCAAGGCGTAATCCTTCTGACCATCCTTAAACTTCACCTTCACCATGCCATCCTTCGCCGTGCCCATCTTGCGATGATGCCGGTAGAACTTCTCGGTGAAAGTCCGCGTCTTCCAACCCCGCGCCCGGGCACTCCACACCGCGATGACATCGATGCCGCCGCCCTTAACCGGCACGTAGCCTCCGATCGACTCAAAACATTCGCGCCGGAACAACTGAAGAGCCCCGGAGACATGTTCAACACTGGAGAACCGGAAGTCATACTCCATTCCCTCCTCTTTGAACGGCGTGCCGGCGAGACCAAGCTTCGGTTCCTCGGAGAACTTCTTCACCAGGAACTCAAAGTGATCAGATTCAAATGAGATGTCTGCGTCCATGCTCCCCACCAGTTCATATCCAAGGTCTTTGAGCCGCGCGTAGCCAGTGTTGAACGCGTTCACCTTGGCGGCAAAATGACGTTCAGTACGCTCCGGGCAACGCGCCAATTCAATCCAAGGATGGCTCGCCGCGTAACGAAGAATGATGTCATCCGTCCCGTCAGTGGAACCGTCGCTCACGATAATCCATTTGGTCGGAAGCAAGGTCTGCGCGATCATGGATTGAATCGCCCGCTCAATGTTGCCCGCTTCATTTCGCGCAGGCGTGACAATCACGTAGCGCAACGTCGAGGAGACGCATGATGGCGAAGTCATGATGCGTCTCCACTCTTTCGCGGCGTCGGAACTGGAAGCGCCGAGTTCGGTCCATCGAAAATCGTAGCGAAGGCCATGAGCATCCAAGCCTGGGCCCAGCGCATGTACGGAATCTTCACCGTGTATGACGGATGTTTCAGGCAGTAAAAATAACCACCACGCTCGTCCCACAGATTCGCCATCGTCCAGCGCATGACCGATTGAGCGAGCGCGAGGTTCCGCGAGTCCAAATCCTGCAACGCGTGGAGGGTGATGACGCTTTGCGCAACGCAGTGAACGTCGATGGGATACGTCTCGTTGTGAAAGTAACGAGGTGCGCCGTCGTCGCGAAAGAAGTGGTCCCGATAGAACTGAAAACCGAGTCGAACGTTCGGCTCGAACTCACTCGTCCCCGCATCGGCCCCGATGCGCCGAAACGCACAGAGATTGTAGCCGGTGTGAAAATTATCCTTCCACCTTTGCGACGGACTGTCGCTCTCGCCGTAATCCCACGCTCCGTCAGGGTGCTGTCGACGTGCCGAATACCTGGCCGCCTCCAATGCCGGTTCGATAAATCTTCCTTCGCCGGAAAGCCGCGCCACCCGCGTGAACAACGCCGCACCGAGGAGACTGGCGTTATGCACCTCAGCCTTCCACAGCGGCGTGTAACTGAAGCACGCTTCGTTGGCATTGGGCTTCCAATACAGGACATCGAGAATGAACCGGCACGCGCTGACGGCCGCTTCCAAGAATCGAGGTTCAGGATACCGTTCGTAGACATCGAGCAACGCATTCGCCGCGAAGGTCGAGCAGATGATGTTCGGCGATCCGCGCGGCACGAGCTCGAACCGGGTTTGCCACGAGAAATTGTAGCCCCAGCAAGTGTAGGGAGTTCCTTCGGACCGCAACACGAGCAACCGATCTGCCATTTCCACCAAGTCATCGGCTTGATCAAAAACACCCGCTCGCGAAAGCCTGGCAAGCGACGAGATGAATAGCGCAAGTCCCTTCGGATTCTGTGACTTCGGAATCAGGAGTAACGGGCGGAAATTGATCGGACTTCGTTTATTGAACTGGGTCAACGCGAGCCGAAAAAGACGGAAATCGAGAAACGGCAACGCCTGAAAAATCCGGCTGTTCAGCGCGTCGTAAGGATCATATCCCGCCCAGTCATTCGAACGACAGAAGCCCAGCAGTTTCAGCATGGGCTCCCGCAGACCGGCCACCCACTCAGAGGTTGGAGAAGGTTCGATCTGATCCGGAGCATCCAAGATTCTCTCAGCCGAAGTCATCGCCTCGAAGCGTTTCTGATCTCGTCAAGCGTTCGACGGGCGGTGCCGCCATCCCACAGTGGAGGGATCTGGCCGCGCCGTTCCGGGCCATCAAGAAACTCGTCGATGTCCGTCGCTAGACGCTGAAGATTCGTCAGCCGGTTGCTGCCAGTCGCAACAGTCACTGGACGCTCGGTATTGGGCCGCAGAGTCAGGCAAGGAGTCCGAAAATACGTCGCTTCCTCCTGCAACCCTCCCGAATCGGTGAGCAGCAAACGCGCGTTCTCGGTCAGGGACAGCGAATCATGATATCCAACCGGATCAATGAGCTGCAATCCCCTGCCCTCCGACGTTTTGATTCCGAACTCGGAAAGCATTTTCCGCGTGCGAGGATGAATCGGAAACACGACTGGAAGACGCGACGCCAGCCGTTCCACTTCAGCCATGATTGAGGCAAGGCTTTCCTTGCAATCCACGTTCGACGGCCGATGAAGCGTCACGAACGCAAACTTGCCCGGCTTAAGCCCGATACGACTCATCAGTGTTGCCTGCCGGGACATCGGGAGATTCTCGATCAAGGAATCGATCATGATATTGCCGACGAGCTTGATTCGCTCCTCAGCTACACCCTCACGGCGCAGATTCTCATTCCCGTCCTCGGATGGAGTGAGGAGCAGATCCGCAAGAGAATCGGTAACAATGCGATTAATCTCCTCCGGCATCGTCCGATCAAAACTGCGTAACCCGGCCTCCACATGGGCCACGCGAATGCCCATCTTCGCGCACACCAATGTGCAGGCGACGGTGGAGTTCACATCACCTACAACGATGACCCACTGTGGCTTTTCCTTCAGGCAAACGGGCTCGAAACTCGTCATCACGCTCGCCGTCTGGGCGGCTTGAGAACCTGAGCCAACACCCAGGTTGATGTCCGGTTCTGGGATGCCGAGCTCCTTGAAGAAAACGTCCGACATCTTCTGATCGTAGTGCTGACCGGTATGAACCAAGCGGACTTCGAAACGCTCTCCGGCTCCCTGACTGTTTTGCTCCGCGATCCGTTTCATGAGCGGAGCGATCTTCATGAAGTTGGGTCGCGCTCCGGCGACGACGATCGTCTTGATGGGCGTCATCATTTATCGAAGCTCAGTATTTGGGCTGAGGGCATTCCTTGCGAACGATGTCTTCGATGTGCTGGACGATATCGAAAAGAGCGGCGCGGGGATGATTGTCGTGCGGCAAAGTTTTGTCGCGGCGGTCGAAGGCGATCTTGGCGTTTACCTCGTCCGCGGTCCGCACCATGACCAAACGACCTTCTTTCTCCAGCTTCGCATCCACGGCACCGAGCTTGCCGCGGAAGATACTGTAGACAGGAATACCCAGCGCAGCGGCCTCGCGATTCATGGTGCCACCGCCACTCACCACCAGGTCAGAAAACCAGAGCAGGCTCATGCCATCAACAGCCCGTTGCGGGACGATGGTCTTGCCGTTGGCAAACCACTGGGGATTCTGATCCCGGAGAAACAGTTCCTGGTTCTTGTTGCGCGGAAGGAGAACCGCTCGAACGCCCGGCGTCCGACAGATTCGTTCCATCAGGCAGTTCAACAGAATTTCAGCTTCCGGATTGTGGTAGTGAGCTTCCGTCGCCGGCGGTCGCACAGTGATGACGATGTCGTCCGGACTGAGCCCCAGAATATCGAGCACGGTCGGATCCGGTTTGAAATCCGGCACGTAAACATCTTCCTTGATCCCACGAAATTTACGCAGCCGGGAAGCACACGAATGCAGGCCACTATCCGGGAGGCACTCGGGTACGATCTCCCATTTCGGTCGCATCAAGAGCGGAGTTTCCGAGAACTCGTAATCAACGATCAGGATGGTCGGAATCCTCAACAGATTGCAGAGCATGATCTGCGAGCGGGAACAGTGGGAGACGGCGATGCGGGGCCGATTCCAGAAATAAAACGAAGCCAGCTGCATCGACCGGCCGAGCAATCCGAGAATCTTCATCATCCGGTTCTTGCCGTGATGGCGACCAATCTTCTCGTATTTCAACCCCTTCAAATCCGCCAGCTCACATACCTGAAACGCATCTCGCGCCGTAAGCACCACCTGATACCCACGCCGCTCCAGCTCGCGCAGGACGGGAATGAAGAATGGCACGTGCGGCGTGTTATCAAGGTCGATCCAAACCTTGATATCGAGTGCCGCACTTGAGGCGGAGCCGTTTAGTTGCATACGTCAGGCCCTGAATAACTGCGAAAATCCAAACCGCCACTGCCCGGCAAACTGCCGTCCCTGTCGCAACGAACCGTCAAAATCGTCGGACATAACGTTGTTACCATAACACATCAGCCGGCATCCGGAGCGCTCACCCATTACCATGCGGCCCATCAGGTAGTTCGGAAGAAATGTGAAAAACTGAATGGCAGCACCGGGCAGTTCAACGCCAAAGGGAAGTTCCTTCGGAAGCACAGAGACGACGATGCGACACATAATGACAAGTGAGCGATGGGCAGTCAGTAGCAGTTCAGGATGGGTATTTCAACGAAACTCCTGTTGAAGCCATCGCGGCACATATGAGCGGTGTTTGTTTAGGACGGTTGCCACGGTTGCATTTGATTCGGCCAACAACTGGCCCGCCCGCTTCGCAACATCGCGATCCGTCTTTTCCGACTCCAACACCATTAACACCATGTCCATGTATCGCGCAACTTTGGCAGTGACACTGGTTTGTGCGACTGGCGGCATGTCGAAGATGATGTAGTCGTAGTCGCTGGCCTTCAGCTTGGGAACGAAGCTGCTGAACTGTTGCGGCAGAATCCTTTGCAGCTTTTGATCCGTTGAACCCGCTGAAACTACATAAAGATTTTCCTGAACTTGGGCGTTGTTCCGTGTTTCGTTCTCCAGCGCCTCTGCCAGTCCAATGGCGGGCTTTCCGTGGTAAAACGCGTGCGCCGCTCCTCGCTTGCCCCGCATATCAACCACCAACACGTTGCCATCCCCGGTCTCCGACAATGACGCCGCCAAACCAGTCGCCGTGGAACTTACCCCAGCGCCTTCGCCACAACTCGTCACCGCAATCAGCTTGGGCTTATGAGTCATGTCCCGCACATCGAAATAGTTCACCAATCGGTCGCGCAGCGCATCGTGATACGGTTTCAGCTCATCGATTCCGTCCAGCGGAATATCCATCACATCGATCGCCGGACAGTCGCCCACTTTTCGCTTCGCCACGGGCAAGTCCGCTGGCTTGGCCGGCTTGGGAGACTTCAACCGGGCTCGGATGCGCATCGCGGGAATCGTCAGGAAAAGCGGCACCGGCAACGTTGATTCCACCTCTTTGGTTCGCTTGAGCGAACGATCGAATAACTTCTCGGCGAGGACGGCGAGGATCAATCCAAGGATCAGCCCGCCCGCGAGCGCCATCGCCAGCTTCTTGTAGAGCTGGGCGAAATCCCTGCTGGGCGGCGACGGCGCCTGCACTTTGCTGATGCTGGTATTCTGCCGATCCCCGAGGCCCGCATTAAACCTTGCCTGCAACAAACTCTGCTCCACGAAGGCGAGCTGCTTCTGGGTGTTGGCGATCTTTCGCTGAAGCTCCGTCATCTCCGCCTCGGCCCCTTGCATCTTTATCAACTCACCGCGCACAGTCTGAAGCTGATTGCTAAGCGCAGACACCTTCGATTCGACCGAGGTTACCTGAGTCGCCAGAGTCGCCATGTCGAAGCCAGGCGATGTCCCTTGGGACTGCGCCGATGCGGCGTACGGAAGCGTCGACGTCAGTCTCTGCAGCGTCGGGTAATTCGATTCGAGCAGGCTCTTGCGCGCACGGGCGTCCTGCAGTTTCAGCTGGTTGGTCGCGACTTGAGGCGCGGCGGCGGTAAGACCAGCGAAATCCTGAAGCTTGCGACTCAGCGCCGCGATTTCATCCGAAACGATTCTATACTCGTCGATCTTGTCGGATGGCGGAACGCGATTGAGATCGATCAGTGGCTGGTTCTGACCGGTGGTCCCCGATTGCTGCCGCAGTGCCTCCAGCAAGGCTTGTTTCTGAGCATACTCGGCTTGCGCGCTAAACAGCTCCTGACGGATGCTTGATTCCAGCTTGATGCTGCCCGCCTTCGAATCCTCCAGGGAATGCACTCCGACGGATTCGCGCAGTTTACGATACTCGAACTCAGCGCTGGCGAGGTTTGTTCGCAGCTGTTCCCGCTGCTGCACCAATGTCTGATCCGAGATCCCAAGCGAGCGGTGAATCTCGTCGTGCTTCCGCAGATAGACATCGATCAATTCCTGCAACACACCTTGGGCGACGTCGCTCTTGGGATGTGAGAACCGCAGCGAAAGAATCTTGCTCCGTTGCAGCGGCACCGCTTTGAAGTTCCTGGCAATGATTCCTGCCGCCCGATCAATGTCGTTGGTGTCGGCTCCTTCGGGCAAGATTCGTCTGGGGCCGATGACCTTGACGACGTGCTGCACCAGATCGCCACTGTTAAGAATTTCGATCTCGGAATTCAAGACTCCCGCGCCTCCTTCGTCCGGATTTTGCACGCGCACTTCTGTTCCAGGTACCACGATCGCCGGTGTCTCGACGACATATTTGACCATCAACTTCGCGTCGGACTGGTAGAGGGGCTGGCGCAGCTTCCATAATCCCGCAGCCGCCACCAGTCCCAGCATGATTCCGCCGAGAATGAGCCACTTCCTTCGAAAGAGAATGAAGTAGATGTCAGTAATCTCAATCCCACCACCCGAATCTTCCAATTCGGCATCGGGCGTTTGATTTTCAGCGGACATCTATTCGAGCGTTTAAGTTATCTACCACACGGAACCTGCGCGAGTTGGACACAGCGGGCCGACATTTGTTCAGCCGCACAGTATCGCAACTGGAACTGCTGCACCTTACAGCCAGCTTCTTCACCCGGGCAACCGCGGAAGTCATGCAAATCCCGCTAACCCAGCTCCCGCTGTAAGGTTCACTCCAAACGCGCAGTGTTAGGAAGATTACTCGGCACAACGCCCCTACAGCTTGAATCCGAGGAACCTCCACCGCTCGCCACCCCCCGAAACCCTGAGTCACCACACCAAACAGCGCCTCCCCTCGGAAGGCGCTGCCCGAAAACCGTTCACCGAACGGCTCTGTGTTCCAAATCTCCCAACCAATCAGACGAATTCGTGTTCCTTTTCCCGAACCGTCAACACTGGACACGGAGCATGACGAACCACCCGTTCCGCCGTACTGCCCATGAACACATGCTTCAGCCCAGTGTAGCCATGCGTCGTCAGAATGATCAGATCCACCTTCAGCGTTCGGGCTGCACTGGTGATTTCAGCGAACGGACTTCCATACCGCACCAGCACCCGGTCCAACACTCGCGGCGGAATCTTCGCCCGACGGCTCAATTCCTCCAGTTTGCCCTTCGCCAGACTCTTAGCCTTGTCCGTTTCCAGCATCAAAGGATGATAGGCAAAGTCCGGCGTCGCCACCGGCTCCACCACGTTCAACAGCACGATCTTTGAGCCAAATTGATCCGCCATCCGGATCGCGTAGACCAGAGCCTTGTTCGCCGTCTCAGAGAAATCGATCGGGACGAGGATGGTCTTTACCTTAATCAGCGCCGGGACGAGATCGATCACGCCCGACGATTTTGCCCGGACGGTCTTGGTTTTGGCGGGAGAACGTCGAGTTCCGACTTTGGTGGTTTTCATAACAGAGCCTTTGGTTTTCCGCTGAATCAACGTTGCACGAGTTGATCGTCAGTCGATGTCCGAGGATTGGCGAATGGTGGACATTTTTTGAGAAAACTCAGCAAGCGAAAAAGTTCTCCCGCCATCCGGGCTTCTCCTTGCCACACCCACCTCGGTCCCTACACTGCGCGCCCGATGGTCGATCTGTACTCGCTCAACCCGCAACAACGCCAGGCCGTGGAAACAATCCGCGGCCCCGTCCTGATCCTCGCGGGCGCCGGCACCGGCAAGACGCGCGTCATCACCTTTCGCATCGCCCACATGGTGGAGCGCGGGATCGCACCTTCGAACATTCTCGCCGTCACGTTTACAAACAAGGCCGCCCGTGAAATGAGAGAACGCGTCGGCAAACTCGTTCCCCGTGCGAAGAAAAAGGACGGCAAAAAAAGTGACGGCCCCACCATCTCCACTTTCCACTCACTGTGCGCCCGCATTCTGCGCGAACACATCGAAGTTCTCGGCTACAAGAAGAACTTCACGATCTACGACGAGTCCGAGCAACTCGGTGCGGTCAAAAAAATCCTCAGCAACATCTCCGCGAAGGGCGAGAACACCGACCCTCGGGCCATCCTCAGCTTGATCAGCCGGTTTAAGAACGCCGGCTCCAAGGCCGCCGCCTTCGCCGAACCGTCCGTGCGCGCAATGGCCGAGCACGTCCTCAAACGGTACGAAAGCGCCCTGCACGCCTGCAACGCCATCGACTTCGACGACCTGCTCTTGCTGGTGCTAAAGCTCTTCACCGAGCACCAGCACGTACTCACCGCCTGCCGCGAGAAATACCGCTACGTGATGGTGGACGAATATCAGGACACCAACGCCGCGCAGTTCAAGCTCGTGCATCTGCTCTGCGAGCAGCATCGGAATTTGTGCGTGGTCGGTGACGATGACCAAAGCATCTACGGCTGGCGCGGCGCCGAAATCTCCAACCTGCTCGACCTCGAAAAGTATTTCGGCGAAGTGAAGGTCATCAAGCTCGAGCAGAACTACCGTTCCACAAACGTCATTCTCCAGGCCGCCAACGCCGTCATCAAAAACAACCTCCAACGCCGCGGCAAACAGCTCTGGTCCGAGAATGGACAGGGCAACAAAATCATTCTCGAGGAGTTTGAGTCCGACGAAATCGAAGCCGCCCGGTTCCTGCGCCGGATCCCGTGGGAACAGCAGGCCATTCTCTTCCGCACCAATCTGCAAGCTCGTCCGCTCGAAATGGCCCTCCGCGCCGCGAAAGTCCGCTACAACTTGATCGGCGGGCAAAGCTACTTTGATCGCCGCGAGGTTCGCGACTTCCTCGCCTACCTGAAGATGTTCATCAACCCGCACGATGACACCAGCCTGCTCCGCATCGCGAATGTGCCGGCGCGAGGCTTGAGCGACGTCACGATGGAGCGCCTGCTTTCCGCCAGCCACGAGCGGAGCTGCTCCGTTTACG
>Ga0154020_10007204_pt1 | contig 12999 bp, 11 predicted proteins | sample Klosneuvirus_201_FD_109709 | JGI IMG/M metagenome (GOLD analysis project Ga0154020, IMG submission 109709) | Active sludge microbial communities from wastewater, Klosterneuburg, Austria - Klosneuvirus_20160825_MG | ecosystem: Engineered > WWTP > Aerobic digester > Activated sludge | place... | reverse complement strand
TACCGCGTGCAGGCGCGTGAGGAGCAAGCGGCCCGGAAACTGGAAGCGGATGCCCGGCGCCTCGAGGCCCTCGGAGCGTTTGCGGTGGTGCTGGAGTGTGTGCCGGAGGATCTTGCTCGAGCGGTCACCGCGGGGCTGGCGGTCCCCACGATTGGCATCGGGGCGGGGCCGGGGACGTCTGGACAGGTGTTGGTACTGAACGATTTACTGGGCTTGGATCCGACGTTTCGCCCCCGGTTTGCCCGCCGATATGTAGAGGGACATGACGTGGTGAGTGGGGCTTTGAAAACCTTTGCAAGTGATGTCCGGGCGGGGCGTTTTCCCGCGCCGGAGGAGGTATTGGCATGACTATTCCAAATGAAAGTGACGGCAACGGAGCCCCCCTGGCGGGGGCGGAGAGTTCGGCTCCCCGCCGGGCGCTGGTGATTTTGACCGGATCAATTGCCGCCTACAAGGCCTGCGAGGTGATTTCGCAGCTCGTGCAAGCCGGGGTTGAGGTGCGCGCTGTGGCCACTGTGAGTGCGTTGCGGATGATTGGCGCACCCACGCTGGAAGGGTTGACCGGGAAGAGCGTGCTCAGCGACCTGTGGGAACCGGGAAGGGCACTGGACCATATTCAGCTGACGCGCTGGGCGGATCTGGTGCTCGTATGCCCGGCGACGGCGTCCACCCTCAACCGTCTGGCAGCGGGCTTGGGCGATGATTTGCCGGGAGCGTTATTTTTGGCCCACGACTGGAGAAAACCCTGGTTAATCGCGCCGGCGATGAACCCGGCGATGTGGTCGCATCCCATAACGGTGGCATCGGTGGACCGCCTGCGCCAGGTCGGGGTGCGTTTTCTCCCGGTGGCTGAAGGCAGGACGGCCTGCGGTGAAGTCGGGGAGGGCCGGCTGGCAGACCCGCCGCTTGTGGTGGGGGCGGTCTTGGCGGCCTTGGCACGCCCGGCCCGGAAACTCCGGGTCCTGATCACCAGTGGCGGTACCGAGGAGCCCATCGACGGCGTGCGGGTGTTGACCAATCGCAGTACGGGTCGCACCGGCGCTTTGCTCGCTGCCGGCTTTCAGGCGGCCGGCCATGATGTGACCCTCCTGCGGGGTCGATCCGCCGTGACGGCGCCGCCGGGGGTTGAAGAACGCGTCTTTGGCAGCTTTGCGGATTTGGATGCGGCGCTGACGGAGCTTCTGGGACAAGACTATTTTGACGCGGTGGTCCACGGGGCGGCGGTCAGCGACTACGGGGTCGAGGCGGTGATCCAGGCCGGTGTGGCGAAACCGCCCGGGATGAAGTTGAATTCGCGGCAGTCGGTGGAGCTCCGTTTGATCCCGCATCCAAAGTTGGTGAACACGTTGCGCGTGCGCAGTCGCAACCCGAGCGTTCGGATCGTTGCGTTTAAACTTACTGACCACGCCGAGGCTGGAGCCATTCGTCTGGCGTTGGACGCGTTATGGGCGGAGGCGTCGCCCGATCTCATCGTGCACAATGACCTCGCGGACCAAGGCAAGACGGCGGACGACTTTCCCGCGGTGATCCATGGGAAGGATGACGCGGCGTCCACCCGTTGCGCGAGGCGTGCGGACCTCGCGGCGGCGTTGGAGACCTGTCTGCTGAAATCGATCCTTTCACCCTCCTGACCCATGCTCCTCTGCCTCGACACTGGAAACAGCCAGATCCACGGAGGCGTCTTTGAAGCCGGCGTGCTCCGGGCTCAATTTCGCAAATCGACCCACCCCCTGGGCTCCTCGGATGAGCTCGGCGTGTTTTTCACCGCGGTCCTGCGGGCGCAGGGGATCGAGCCGACTGCGGTGCGGCAAGTGGCCCTTTGTTCCGTGGTGCCGGCGGCGCTGCACGCGTTGCGCGGAGCCAGCCTGCAGTACTTTGGCCAGGAACCCTTTGTCCTGCAGGCGGGTGTGAAGACGGGCCTGCGTATCCGTTATCGTAGTCCACAGGAAGTGGGATCGGATCGAATCGCGAACGCCATCGGCGCGACGCATCTCCATCCGGGACGGGACCTGGTGGTGGTGGACTGCGGCACGGCGACGACCTTTGATGTGGTATCGGGGACGGGTGACTACCTCGGCGGGGTGATCATGCCTGGAGTGGGCATTTCAGCGGAAACGCTGGCGGCGCGGACGGCGAAACTGCCGCGCGTGGAGATTGTTCGTCCCGAGAGCGCGTTGGGCCGGAGCACCGTCGAGAGCATCCAGTCCGGGCTTTATCACGGCCATGTGGGCGCGGTTCGTCATCTGCTCGCGGTGCTGGCCGCCGAGTGTTTCCCCTCCGGCCGGCCGCTGGTCATCGGCACGGGCGGATTTGCGCGGATGTTTGCCGATGCCGGGCTGTTCGACGAAATCCGGTCAGAGCTCGTGCTGCTGGGACTGCAGCGCGCCCTTGAACTCAATCCATCCGGGACCGGGAGCCCTTCGTGATTTCTCCCATGAGACTTACTTTGCTGAAATCGAAACTCCATCGGGCGACGGTGACCGGTGCGGACTTGAACTATGAAGGCTCGATTGCGCTCGGGCCGGAGCTGCGCCGGGCGGCGGGCCTTTTGGTCTACGAGCGGGTGGAGATCTACAATTGCACCAACGGAGCCCGGTTCGCGACGTACGTCATTGCTGGCACGCGGCGGGGCGAAGTGATGCTCAACGGCGCAGCGGCGCGGTTGGTTCAGCCGGGAGACTCCGTGATCATCGCGGCCTATGCGGAGTTTGAACCCGCGGAAGCGGCGGTGCACGTACCGCGGATTGTGCTTCTCGATGCACGCAACCGGCCACGGCCCGCACCCGCGGCGAAACCGCGGAAGCGGCGACGGGCCGGTTGAGCGAGGGGCATGGGGCCTTGGGGCAGGGGCTTGGGGAAGCCGAGCTTCGGACCGTGTCTCACGCAGAGCCGCGGAGCTCGGGGAGAGGCCGGATGCAGGCGAGCGGCGGTGGGCATGGCGCCTGGGGCTTGGGGTTCGGCCGATCGGACCATGTCCACCGATGACCGTCCACCGCCTTCCGTTGCGTCCTCCTCCGAACGGAGCCGCCCGAGCGTAAACCTCTCAATTTTGTGAGCGTGGTTGCGGGCTGGAGGGAGGTCTGCCTTGCTGCGGCCGTGAACTTTCCCCCGAGAACATTGGACGATCCTGCCACCCTGCGTGTTTCTTCGGACAGAGGGCCGGGGCGATGGATCTGCCCCATCGTCGGAACGCTGGCCCTCCTTGCCGGGAGTGCGCTGACTCTGGTCACCGTGTCCGCCCCCGTTTCCGCCGCCCCCCGTCTGCTCGCCTGGGTTGATGCCGGGGCGGAGATATCGGCCTCCGCCGCGGGCGAGCCGCGATTGACGGAGCCGTTTGGGGTCGCCTTCGGGCCCGGTGGCACGCCGTTCGTGGTCGAGATGGTGACCGGAAATCGCGTGCTTGAAGTCCGGGCCCCGGGGAAGCTGGGTCGCATTGCGGGACGACAGGAGCCCGGCGATCTCGGCGACGGCGGTCCGGCTCTCGACGCGCAGTTTCGAGGGCCCCACGGAATCGTTGCGCTGGCGAATGGCGACCTGCTGATTGCGGATACGTGGAATGGCCGGATCCGCCGGATAGATACCGCTTCCGGCCGGATCAGCTCCCTGCCTGGATATGCGGTGGCGGCAAACCTGGCGCGAACCGCGGGTCCTTATTCCATTTCCCTGGATCCCGCCGGCCAACGGGTGGTGATCGCGGACCTGCGACAGGTCCATGTCGTTTCCCTTGTCACGGGCGTCGGAGAAGTCGTGGCGGGCAATGGTGAAAAGGGCGTGCCGGTTGACGGCGCCCGGGCCAAGGATGCGCCGCTGGTCGACCCGCGCGCCGCGGTTTATGACCGCCATGGCAATCTCTACATTCTCGAGCGGAAAGGCCACGCCCTTCGGGTGGTGGATCCCGAAGGACGTATCCGAACGGTGGTGAATCGAGCAGGTAAACAGGGTGCCGGTGGAGACGATGGCGATGCACGCGAGGCCACGCTCAACGGACCGAAACACCTCTGCATGGATAAGGACGACAGTGTGATCATTGCCGACGCCGAGAATGACCTGATCCGGCGATTCGTCCCTGCGACCGGCCGGATTCATCGAGTGGCCGGCACCGGCCGCCGCGGCGCGGCGGGGGTCGGGGGATCACCCTTGGCCTGCGAACTCAACCGTCCCCACGGCGTGACTCTCCATCCCGACGGGAGCCTGATCATTGTGGACAGCTACAACCACCGGCTGCTCCAGCTCGTGCCCTGACGGGAGCACGAGTGGGGGACGACGAACCAGGCGCGGCTCAAGTCAGCTTTTCGGGGCGACGGGCCTGATCGAAGAGCCGGCCGGGAAGAATTTTTTCGGCTGGTCCGCGGGAGCGAGCTTGACACCGGCGAGCATCAGAAGGTTTGCCAGGGCTTCCTGGGTGGTGGGGTTGTAGCCGGCGTACATGCCGACGAACTTGCCCTCGGGGTTGATCACGAGGGTGGTGGGCAGGGGAGACATTACGCCACGGGTGAGCTGCACCATGATGGTCTTGGCGGAGGCTTCCTTGTCACCGCTCGCGGGTTTGCCGATCGGGTCGAAGACGGTGGGAAAGGTGTATTTCTCCCGGTGGGCGACGACCCACTTGTCGTAGGCCTCGCGGGTGTCAAAAGAACAGATACCCAGCACGATCACATTCTTGTCGGCATAGTGGCGGGAAATTTCCTGGTAATGCGGCATGGCCTGCTGGCAGGGCCCGCACCACGTGGCCCAGAAATCGAGCACGACGGTCTTGCCCTTGGCGAAGTCGGAGAATTTGCCTTTTTTGCCATCGGACGTGATCACGTCGAAGTCGGGCACGGTATCACCGGCCTTGAGTTTGCCGTAGCTCTCGCGGAAGGGAGGGGGCGGGTTCTTGGCTTTCTCCGCGGCCGCTTCTGCGGAAGCCTTGGCGCGCGTGGCGGCTTGGGCAGCGGCTTGCGCGACGAGGGCCGGGTCGACTTTGATACCGGCGGCGGCGAGGGCCGCCTCGGTGCGGGGGTCGGACGCGCCGCCATTGCCGACGATCACGCCGGTGATCTTTCCGTCGCGGCCGACGACAAACTGGGTGGGAATGCCCGTGACGCCGTAGAGCTTGTTTGAGGCGCGTTGATCATAGGTGGCGGAACCCCGCTCGCTGGGATCCCACGTGAAAATGATGTCAGGGTACTTCGGCTGGTTGGCGGGAATCCATTCGCCGAACTTGCTGGCGGTGTCGCTGGTGCCGGAGGCGAGCACGACGACGCCTTGATCCTTATATTTCGCGGCGAGCGCCTGAGTATGGGGAAACGAGGCGATGCACGGGCCGCACCACGTGGCCCAGAAATCGAGGACCACGACCTTGCCCTTGAAATCGGACAGGCGGACCTCGGCACCGGCGAGGTTCTTCATCACGAAATCGGGGGCGACCGCACCGACGCCAAGAGGGGCGGCTTGAGTCGATGAAGGGATGAGAAGGCCGGTGGCGAGGATGCCGGCCGCGCAGAGGAGTGAGCGCAGGGAGACGATTTTCATGAAAGGAGAGCAGGAGGACACAGACCGAGAGCGGGCAGTTCCGTGGGAGCCATAAGTAACGGGCTAACTGCGGAACCGCGCGAGCCTCCAGCCAACGAGGGTGCGCGACGGCAGTCAACCAACGACGAGATGACGGGACCTGCACTTGGCGAGGGACTTGCGATCAGTCTGGCCCAAGGCAACAGCGATGGGCGGCAGATCTCTCTCAATCCCGCCTAGTGAGGCAGACCTCGCTAAATAACGCAAATAAAACGCGATTACCATTGCGGGGTTGGTGTAGGGCCACGATAAACGCTCAGTTAACGCACAAAGCGCGCTTCAGAAAACCATGACTCACGCAGAGTCGCAGAGACGCAGAGTGGGGAAAACAGAACTTCATCTCCGGAAATGATTTCTCCGCGTCTCTGCGTGAACCCATCCGAAACATGACCGATTGCCCGAGCGGTGTTGCCCTGCGTTTCCTTGTCGTTCTCCTGCTCTGGACGCTGGGTCTCTTCGGGCTGACTGCGGCCGAGCGAGCTGAACCGCTCCGACTTCTCTTCATCGGCAACAGCCTCACCGCCAGCAACGACCTGCCGCTTCTCGTTCAGGCGATGGCCGCTCACCAAGGCCGACCGGTCAAAGTGACGGTCCGCACCGCGCCCAACTATGCCCTCGAGGATCACTGGAAAGAGGGTGCCAATCGGATGCTCACCTCGCGGCGTCATGATTTCGTGATCTTGCAGCAGGGGCCTTCCAGCCGACCGGAAAGCCGCGAGCATCTTCGCCATTGGACGGGTGTCTGGTCCGAGGCCGCCCGGGCTGCTGACGTCCGCGTCGCCGTCTTCATGGTCTGGCCCGTGGCGGGCCAGCGAGACGGCTTCGCGCTCGTCGGACGCTCTTATCGTGAGGCGGCCGAGGCGAGCGGCAGCCTGTTGGTGCCCGCCGGCGAGGCGTGGGCGGCGGTGCTGGCCGGTCCGGCGCCGCCCGCGCTGCACGCATCCGACGGACTGCACCCGACCCGCGCCGGTTCCTTTCTCGCCGCGATGGTGATCGCGCGCGAACTCGCAGGCATCGACCCGGCCAATATTCCGGCGCAACTTCAGCTCGGCTCCGGCCGCACCCTCACGTTGCCGGAAGACACCGTGTCGCGCTTCCGCGCCGCGCTGGCTGGGAAATAGCCTCCTCCCAAGCTTTGCGGTGTCACTTGCCGGATCCTGACGCGGCCGGAAGCGCGTGAAGATCGACCTTGCGGATACGCAGGCGGCTCAGGCGGTTCCGGTCCGCCTTCCCGCCGGCGCAGTAGGCGAGCAGAACGGATTTGCCCGTGAAATGGATTGCGGTATAACAGTAGCCTTCCTGTTCCGCGTCGTTTTGGTCGACGAGGAAAGCTGGACCCCAGGTCGCATCGGTCGTCCCTGTACCGACCGCACCGATCAGGGGGGTGCGGTCACCAGCAGGTTTTTCCAGCGGGCGAGTCTGGTAGTTGGGAATAGGATTCCAAATCGCCAGCAGGCGGTCGGATCCCGGGATTTGCTTTATCGAGAGCGGTGAAACCGGCGAGCTGAAGCGCGACGCCTGCGGCACGGACCAGGTTTCCCCGCCGTCATGCGAAAAGAACTCATATTGGCGCCCGAGGTCGGTGCGGGCGTAACCCCAGAGTACGCCGGCGGGCAGTTCGACCACCCCCGGCTCCTGCAGCCCGGTGCGCGTGTGGGGGCTCGGCAGGGTGCAGATAGACCCGGCCTGCCGCCAGGTGCGGCCGTCGTCATCCGAGAGGAAGAACGTGGCGACCGCCCGCCAGTCGAGGGAAGAGGGAAGATTGGCGTCATGGAGTTTCCGATGCAGCGCCGCCGGGATCAGCAGCCGACCGGAAGTCAGCCGGATGACGCGGTCGTTGTTGACCACGTGGTATTCGGACGCGTGCATGCAGGACACGGGCTCCGACCAGGTGCGCCCCTCGTCGGACGAACGACGCAACACCATACGAAGGTCGTGCCAGCTGTGACGCAGGCAATAGAAGAGCCCGACGTCGCCATTCTGCAGGCGGAGCAGCGACACGCTCATGACGTTCATCGCCTGGTCTTCGCCCGGGGTGGCGATGACGGTGTCGCCGCTCCACGTCTCACCTTCGTCGGCGGAAAATCTCGTGGCCAGCACCGCCTTGGCGTGGTCATCGTGATGGTCTCCGACAAACCGGCTGTAGATGAACAGGGTCCGTCCATCCTTGAGACCGAGGAAGGCGCCTTCACTGTTCCTCGCGTTGCCGGCGGAGGGACGCAATTCGAGGACGCTGCGGCTGGAGGCCAACGGCCGCGCGGTCGTGCCCGCGAGCGCGGCGTCCAGGGTGGACTGCAGTCCCAGGACTCCGAAAGCCAGAGCCAGGGCGGCGAGGGGAGGGTGTGAGCGGAGGAAGAGGAGCACCCACGGACAAAAAGCGAGTCATGACGGCACAGCGAGACGTCAACGCGCGCGAGGGAATTTCCGGGCCGCGCGCCCCGCCTCGTCGCCGGCCAGAGAGCCGCGGCCGTCGACCAACGCAGGGAAAACCGCCGGGGTTCGAAGTGCTCCTGCTGCAATCCGAAAGATGAGCATCGGCTCGGGGGCGTGCTTGTTCGTGCGTAGGCTGTATTCCCGCTCTCCATGTTGCGTCCAAACATGAACATGACTTCAAATAACCGTCCTTAAATAGGTTTACCTTTAATATGGACGCCGCTACGCGCCCATACTAAGTGTTCTTTTATGTCGGACTCGGCTTCCAAATCCGCCGCAGAACCCGCCGCCCGCGCCGGCCGTTACATCCGTCAACCCACCGGCTACCGGGCCTTTATCCCTGCCCACTTGCCGCCCGAACCCCCGGTGCGGATCACCGGCGAGATTCAGCGCCTGCTGTCCGAGGCCGACCGCGCCTTGGGCCGTCTCGATGGTTCAATCCAGACGCTCCCCAATCCCGATCTCTTCGTCTTCATGTATGTGCGCAAGGAGGCCGTGCTCTCCAGTCAGATCGAGGGAACCCAGAGCTCGCTCAACGACCTTCTCGCCGCCGAGGCCAGCATCCTTTCGCCCGACCAACCCAAGGATGTGGACGAGGTTGTGAACTACGTGCGGGCCATGAATTACGGCATCAACTGTCTCCACGCGCTGCCGCTCTCCGTGAGGCTCATCCGCGAGATTCACGGGGAATTGTTGCGCGGCGTACGCGGCTCACTGCTCACCCCCGGCGAACTCCGCCGTTCGCAAAACTGGATCGGCCCCGGCGGTTGCACCCTCATGGATGCCGCCTTTGTTCCTCCCCCGCCCGAAGAGGTGCCGGCCGCTTTGAGCGAGGTGGAGCGTTTTCTCCACGCCCCCACCGATTTGCCCGCCTTGCTCCAGATTGGCCTCGCCCACGTGCAGTTCGAGACCATTCACCCCTTCCTCGACGGCAACGGCCGCGTCGGCCGCCTCCTCATCACGTTTTTTCTCTGCGAGCGCGGGATCCTGCAAAAACCCGTTCTCTACCTCTCTCACTATTTCAAGAAACACCGCTCCGCCTACTACGATAACTTGCAGGCAGTGCGCGACACGGGCGACTGGGAGCGCTGGCTCATTTTTTTCTTGCGCGGGGTGATCGAGGTCAGCGCCCAGGCGACGGAGACCGCCCGCCGCATCCTCGCCCTACGCGAGGAACACCGCGCGGCCGTCACCGCCCACCTCTCCCGCGCCGCCGCCAACGGACACCGCGTCCTCGAACACCTCTACGAACGCCCCATCGTCTCCGTCGCCGACATCCAAACCCTCCTTGGCACGACCTATCCCGCCGCCAGCAACGTCGTCAACCGCCTCGCCTCCCTCGGCATCCTGCGCGAGATCACCGGCTACCGTCGCAATCGACTCTTCCGCTATGAATCCTACATCCAGCTTTTCAGCGAGACTCAGGCCGACCCAATGCCACCCGCTCCGGTTTCTCCTTTTGCCGCCGCCCAAGCCGCCATCCCGGCAGTGAGCGAAACCTCGCCAAATAACCACCCTGTCAATGGCTGATTCCAAATGGGGTCGGGCTAAGTTTCGTCATACCTTCAGTTTAAAAGCGGCGCTGGGATCGAAAAACATCTCTGGATACGATGAAATTCGGCCTGAGCCTCTTGTCTCATGCTCCCAGCGCGTGGGCGATCTGGAGCGCGGCCTCCCGGGGAGGCGTGGCGGTGGAGTCGATCCGAAGCTCCGAAGGAATCGACGGATACTCAAAGGCGCCCTGCTGCTTGAGCTGTCGATAGAACGGCAAAGAGTTCAGCTTGAAAAACTCCTTGCGCGATTCGGATTCGATGCGTTTCTCGATTTCGGTTTCGTCGCAAACCACTTCCACGAAACGCACCACTCCCCCGCGTGCCTGAACCTGAGCGCGCAGGCGTTCCGGAAAATCGGGGGCGACACTGCTTTCCGGGTGGAAGGTGAAGATCAGGGACTTTCCCGCGGTCAGGGCATCGGTCATCAGGTCGAGCCAGATCCGTTCGCGGTGACGGACGAACTCCGGACTGCCAAAAGGAAACAGCGAGAGCAACAGATCCACCGTCAGATGATTGTGAAACAGGGACCAGCCGGTGACGGCTGCCAGTTCCTTGGCGATGGTGTACTTTCCGGATGCGGCCGGCCCGTGAATGACGAGGAGCGTGGGAGGATTCATCGACGGCGCGATGTTGGATCACCGAGTGGCCCATGGCGAGTCTCCGCGCCTCTTCTCAGACCCGCAATTCCCAGGTCTTCCGCGTGGAAAGGGGCGTCTGGAGCGGTGAGGTTGTCGATCCCGCGGGGCGGATCATCCGTGGGCTTGTGAATACCCCGTCCTTCGGTCCTTCTCGCGGTTACCCTGATGCTTCTTTCAGGAAAACCGTCCCGCCCCCAACCCCGTGAAAATACTCCTTCCCCTTCTCCTCCGGTCCATCTCCGGATTTCTGTTTCTGGCGTGTGCCGCCGCGATGGCGCAGACCTCCGGGGTCCCCGCGCGACGTGATTTCGGCATCCGTGGCGAGGTGATCATCAACCGTGCCGACGGCCATTGGGAATCCCAGCAGGTGCAGGAAGCCTGCATCCTGCCGCATCCGCGCGATCCGAGCCGGTTGGTGATGTTTTACTCGGGCGTTGCGACATCGAACCGGGTGGTCGCGGCGGTGGGCAAGGCGTGGGCCCACGTGTCGGATCCGTACACGTGGCATCAGGACACGGAGAACCCGATCTTTGGACCTGGAACGTCGGGCTGGGACGCGAAGACGATCCGCCTCGATGCGGTGCTGCACATTCCGGAGGAAGACGCCTACTACATCTATTATTCTGGGAGTACCGGAAATATTCAGGATCGAATCGGCCTCGCAATTTGTCCCGTCGGTGATGGTTACGCGTCCGTGGGCCCGGCGACCATCCAGCGCTACGGCACGGCTCCGGTTCTCGCGCCGGAACCGGCCGCCCCCTATTTTGAAAACATGGCGTCGCAAGCCGCCGTGTGGCGTGAGCCCGGGGCGACCCCCGGAACGTGGAGCTGGTACATGTACTACTCCTACCGCGGCAAGGACGGCACGCTTCCCGGGATTCGGCTGGCAACGTCCTCCGACGGGAAAACCTGGACGCGGCAATTTAATGCCAACGATCCGCGCGGCATGGGGCAGATTTTTGTCTCCACGCCGGATGCCTATTACGAGTGGCATCAAATCCAGAAGATCGGTCAGACCTACGTCCTCCTCATCGAGGTGGGCACATCGAAGGGAAAGCGCTGGCGTCCGGGGATCGCGGTCAGCCGCCACCCGGCGACCGGTTGGGAGCAATTGGACCTCGATACCGCCCTGCAAACGAAATGGGAAGGGCTCTACCGCGATGACGCACTTTACCACGTGGCCACGCCGGCAATGTATTCGATCAATGGCAAATGGTACCTCTACGTGCAGGCTTGTCCCCAGCCGGGCAACGGCAACTACATCGACGGGCAATGGGACATCTGGTGCATCGCGTGTGACCGGGAGATTCCCACCCGACCCGGGATGGACCCGATTTTCATTCCTGGCCTGCCGGTTACGAAACGATGAGCTGCGACTGTCACCTTGAAGCGCGAGACAACGCCCAAAAGCAGGCGCTGATCCTGCTTTTCGCGATCAACGGGGTGATGTTTGTCGTGGAGATGATCGTGGGTCTGTTGGCGGACTCGTCGGGAGTGATCGCCGACTCCCTCGACATGCTGGCGGACGCCCTGGTTTACGGCATTTCCCTGTACGCGATCGGCCGCAGCGCGGCGATCAAGGTCGGAGCGGCGCGCTGGAGCGGTTGGTTCCAGATTCTTTTGGCCGGCGGGATCCTGCTCGACGTCATTCGCCGCGCGATCCTCGGCAGCGAGCCGGAGTCACTGCCGATGCTGGTGGTGTCGGTCTGCGCCTTGGGAGCGAACGCCTATTGTTTGGTCCTGCTGTCGAAACATCGCGACGGAGAGGTGCACATGCGGGCCAGCTGGATCTTTACCCGGAGCGACGTGATCGCGAATGCCGGCGTGATCCTCGCGGCCGGGCTTGTTTTCCTCACCGGGACACGCTGGCCCGACCTGATCGTTGGGGCGGCGGTGGCCGCAGTCGTTATCAGAGGCGGCTACGAGATCCTGGTGGACGCGCGCCGAACCTCGGTGGAGCCGGCGAACGCAACCACCGGTCCAGCCGTGTAGCCGGTCCGGGCGTTGGATTTCTTGACGCGGGGACTCTCCTGAACCGCACGCACCTGCAACACGATTGACCCTCCTTCCGGGGCGTGTTTGCATCCGGCTTATGGCTTCACCGCAGCCGAGCCTTGACGATTTGCGTATTGAACGCGGTGCCCGGGAGTCTGCCCCACGGAGGACGGGCTGGTGGTTGGGCACTGCCGCGGTGGTCATCGCCCTTCTGGCCGTGGTCTGGTGGCTCACCCGCCCCCGTCCGCTGATCGTCCGCACCGGAATCGCTCGGGAAGTCGCCGGTGCGGTCGGTGAACGCACGATCCTCAATGCCTCCGGCTACGTCACGGCGCGCCGGGAAGCCACGCTCTCCTCAAAGATCACGGGGCGGGTCACCGATGTCCTCATAGAAGAGGGGCAAAGTGTCGCCGTCGGCCAAATCATCGCCCGGCTCGACGACACCAATGTCCAGGCGAGCCTGCTCCTTGCGCGGGCCCAGCTCGACGCCGCGGGCACGGCCTTCGAGGAAAGTCGGGTGCGGATCCGCGAGGCTGAGCTCGAGTTGAAACGACAGTCGAATCTCCTTGCGGCACAGGTGTCACCACAGGCCGACTACGATCGGGCCGAGGCCGCGCTCCTGGCGTGGAAGGCGCGGCTGGCGCAGCAGCAGAGCGAACGGGTAGTCGCCGAACGCAGCGTCGCGATCTGGCAGCAGCAGCTCGAGGATATGGTGATCCGCGCCCCGTTTGCCGGGATCGTCACCTCAAAAAACGCCCAGCCGGGTGAAATGATCTCGCCGATGTCGTCCGGCGGCTTCACCCGCACCGGCATCTGCACGATCGTGG
>Ga0154020_10007203_pt1 | contig 13000 bp, 8 predicted proteins | sample Klosneuvirus_201_FD_109709 | JGI IMG/M metagenome (GOLD analysis project Ga0154020, IMG submission 109709) | Active sludge microbial communities from wastewater, Klosterneuburg, Austria - Klosneuvirus_20160825_MG | ecosystem: Engineered > WWTP > Aerobic digester > Activated sludge | place... | reverse complement strand
GACATCGCAGCCGGTGACAGCGACGGAAAAGGCCAAGCTAACGAGCGGCCAGCCCACAGCCGAGCCGATGCCAAGGCGGGATGTTTGGCGCATAGTCTACTTGTAACGTGAAGGGGGGCCGACTGTCACTCGGGCTGGCTAGCTCGGTGCCGCACAAAGACCAGCCCATCTTGTGAGCCCCCTTGACTCTGTGGGCGGTCGCTTGCAAGGCTTCGCCTACACTTTTCGCAAGCGATCGCGGAGTTGCCTACGTGTCTACCGAGAGAATCGCCATTTATCCCGGCTCGTTCGATCCCGTCACCAACGGCCACATCGACATCTTGTCGCGCTCCCTCAAGATGTTCGATCGCGTCGTCGTTGCCATCGCTGACAACGTCCGCAAAAAGCCGCTCTTCACGGTCGCCGAGCGTCGTGAGCACATCCTGCGGGCGGTCTCGCACGATCCGCGCGTCGACGTCGACGCCTTTTCGGGCCTGCTGGTCTCGTACGTCAAGGAGCGGGGGGCGCGCTTCGTGGTGCGTGGGCTGCGCGCGCTCGCTGACTTCGAGTATGAGTTTCAGTTCGCGCACATGAACCATCGGCTGGCGCCCGAGGTCGACACCATCTTCCTGATGACGGCGGCGCAGTATTTCTACGTAAGCTCGTCGCTGGTTAAGGAAGTTGCGCAGTTTGGCGGCGACGTAAACTGGATGGTTCCGGCAGGGATTCCGGAGGCGCTGCGCGAGCGGCTCGGCGTTCCGGCAAAGACAAAGGAGTAACGCTGATGCGCATCGCTCGTCGAGTCGAAGCCCTGGTCCCGTCGATTACGCTGGAAGTGACGGCGCGTGCCAAGGCGCTCGTCGCGGCGGGGCGAGACATCCTGAGTCTGACGCTCGGCGAGCCGGATTTCGAGACTCCAGTACACATTCGCTCGGCGGCTGCGCTGGCGATCGAGAGCGGCGCCACCCACTACACGCCGGTCAGCGGAATAGCCGAGCTGCGAGCGGCGGCAGCTGCGGATCTGGCGGCGGTGCATGGCGTACCGATTCGGGCCGACGAGGTCATGGTCTCGACCGGCGCCAAGCAGTGTCTGTTCAACGCGCTCCAGTCGCTCCTCGACGAGGGCGACGAGGTGCTGTTACCGACGCCGACCTGGCCGAGCCATGCTGAGCTGGTGCGACTAGCGGGTGGCGTGGCGGTGCTCTGTCCGGCGACCGCGGAGAGCGGCTTTGCGCTCGATGTCGAGGCGCTCCGGCGCAAGATCACATCGCGCACGCGGCTTTTGATGCTGTCGAGTCCGAGCAACCCAACCGGCGCGCTGATCGACGAAGCCACGCTGCGCCAGATCATCCGGCTCCTCCACGAGCATCCCGAGCTGCTGGTGATGACAGACGACCTCTATCGACGGCTGGTCTATGCGCCGGGGCGGTTTGTGTCGCTGCTTCAGCTCGACCCATCGCTGTGGGGCCGGGTGGTGCTGGTCGACGGCGTCTCGAAGTCGTATGCGATGACCGGCTGGCGGATTGGCTTCTGCGCGGCGCCCCGGCCCTTGATTGCGGCGATGGACAAGCTGCAAGGCCAGGTCACCACCAACGCGGCGGCTGTGTCGCAGCACGCGGCCTTGGCGGCGCTTCAGGGCGACCAGGCTCCGACAGCGAAGATGGTGGCGGAGTTCGATGCGCGGCGGAAGGTCATGCTGCGCGCGCTGGCGGCGATTCCTGGCGTGACCTGCGTCGAGCCGCATGGCGCGTTTTACTGCTTCCCCGACATCTCGGCGTTTCTGGGTCCGACCGTGCCCGATGATGTGGCGCTCACTCGTCACCTCCTCGATGCGAGCTCGGTCGCGGTGGTGCCAGGCAGCGGCTTCTTTGCGCCGGGCCACATTCGGCTGTCCTATGCGGCCTCTCTCGACGCAATTGAAGAGGGTGTGCGACGCCTCGCGGCGGGACTTCACTCCCTGCCTGGGCCTGGCTAGGCGATGCGTACGGACGCTGCGTTTGTTTCGCTGGTGCAGACGATCCGGCGCTGGATTCGACCCGGACAGACGCTGCTTCTCGGGATGGTGGGTCTGCCCGGCGCCGGCAAGTCGACGCTGGCGGCCCAGCTGGTCGAGGAGCTGTCGGAGCTGCGGGCGGTCAGTCTGTCACTCGATGACTTCTATCTACCGGGTGAGGAGCGCCAAAAGCGTGGCTTTGCCTTCCGTGGTCCGCCGGGGACCCATGATCTCGAGCTGGTGCAGCGCTTCCTCGACCAGCTGCGCGCCCGGCCCTGTCAGCTGAGCGTGCCGGCCTTCGATCGCGGCGCCGAGCTGCCACTGCCGCCACGGCTGTGCCGAGGCCCACTCGACCTGTGCTTGCTCGAGGGCTTTCTCGTTGGCATCACCGCGCCGGGCTATGAGCCGCTGCGGGACTCGCTCGAGCGACTGATCTTCGTCGAGATCGACCCGGAGGCGGCGCTTGCGGCACGGCTCCAGCGGGAAGCCGCGCAGCTCGCGGCAGGTCGCGGCGGCATGAATCCCGACGAGGTGCTGCGCTTCTGGCACGAGTCGCTGTGGCCGCAGGTCGAGCGCTACGTGCTGCCGCTGCGTGAGCGCGCCGATGTGATCGTCCAGCTGCGCCCCGATCACAGCTTGCAGATGGTCTACTTCCCGGACGGCACGCTGCGGAACTGACGCGACAGCGCCACCACGTCGCGGTAATGGACAAGCTCGCTCTCGGTACGGCTCGGGCTCCAGTCGAGCAGCTTGGCGATCCGCTGGGCGACTTTCTCGGCGCAGCCAAGGCCCTGGTCCCGCGCGAGCAGCAGCAGCGGCAGGCGACGCGACAGCACGTCATCGAGGCGAATGGCCAGGTCGGCCTTCACTGCCAGGTCCACCTCGGCATACAGAAACGGCAGCTCGGAGTCGAGTCGCTCGGTCGCTGAGGGGTCGCCGCCGCGCTGGATTTGCTCGATGATCTGACGGGCGCGCACGCCGTAGGTACCGGCGAGGTGGCGGGCCACTTGGCGGTCGATGCTGGGCAGCGCCAGGGCGAGCAGCTCTTTGACCAGCTCTTCGACGGGATCAAAGTCGTCGCTCGGTGGCCTCCAGTCGCTGGCTCCTGGCAAGGGTCGGTCCAGGGTGGCACACGGCGCCTCGGTCAGCTCGAGCTGCTTGTACGCCTCGCTGAGCAGCTGCGCGGCCATGCGGCGGTAGGTGGTGAGCTTGCCGCCGATGATGGTGACGAGTCCGGGGCGGCTCAAGATGCGGTGCTCTCGCGAGACGCTTGAGGCTTCGAGGCCATCGCTCGACGGCATGACCAGCGGACGCAGGCCTGCCCAGGTCGCGAGCACGTCCTGCGGGGTCAGCTTCTGCTCGGGAAAGAAGTAGTTGGCGACCTCGAGCAGGTAGTCGATGTCGGTGGCGTCGGCAGCCACCCGATCGGGGTCGCCGTGATAGTCGGTGTCGGTGGTGCCGATCACGGTGCGGCTGGCCGCGGGCGACTCGGGATCGGCCCATGGAATGGCAAAGATGATGCGCCCGTCTTTGGGCACCGTCACGACCACCGCGTGCTGGACCGGCAGCCGCGCCGCATCGACGAGGATGTGGACGCCCTTGGTGGGCCGTACCATCGGCGCGGGCTGGTTGTGGCGGAGCAGGCGCAGCACCAAGTCCGACCACGGGCCGGTCGAGTTCACCGTGACCCGGCCAAACACCGTCGCGGTGCGCGTCTCATCGAGCATGTCGCAGATCGTGACGCCCTGCACAGCGCCGCTTGCGTCCTCAATGAAGCTGCGCACCCGCGCGTACGACAAGACCTTGGCGCCGCCAGCCGTCGCATCGAGGATGGTCTCCAGCGTCAGCCGCGCGTCGTCAGTCATGCCGTCGTAGTAGGTCACGCCGCCCGTCAGACCGTCGCTGAACAAGCTGGGCTCGATCTTCTGTACGCCTTTTTTGCGATAGGCGCGGTGGCGGTCGGGCGCCGCGAACTTCGACAGCGCGTCGTACATCCACATGCCACAGCCGAGCACAAAGCGACCGGGATACTGGCCTTTGTACGTCGGAACCAGGAACAGCTGTGGCTTGACCAAGTGGGGCGCGAGCTTGAGCAGCAGCGTACGCTCGCTCACGGCCTCGAAGACCAGGCCAAACTCGGCGTGCTGGAGATAGCGCAGTCCGCCGTGGATGAGCTTGGACGACTTGCTGCTCGTCCCCGAGCCAAAGTCGCTCTTCTCGAACAGCGCCACCTTGAGCCCACGCAGCGCCGCGTCGCGCGCAATTCCCGCCCCAGTGATGCCGCCGCCGATGACGACGAGGTCGAAGTGCTGTTGGTCCAGCTCCGCGAAGGCACGGTGCCGAGACGTTTCGTACATGTTCACATCCATAACACACGCTACAGGGCGCTAGAGAGGCTTGGGTTCGTCGACCGGCGCGAACTCTTTGACGAAGTGATGGCGCGGCACCAGCGGCGAGGGAGTGCCAGCCGCGATGAGCCACAGCTGGTGCGCGCAGCGGGTGATCGCGATGTGCAGAAGGTGGCGCGCTTCGGTGGTGTCGGGATAGGCATTGCTCGTCGCATCGAGGATCACCACGTAGTCAAACTCCAGGCCCTTGACCTGGAGCACATCGGTGACATCGACGCCGGGCGCGAAGGTGAACTCGTGGCGTGAGACCCGCCGCAAGGACGGCACCTCGGACTTTTGCAGCCCTTGGAAGAACAGCGTCGCGGTGCCGGAGTGACGTGACACCAGCGCCACTGAGGCCGTCGGCTCCCGCTGGAGCAGGTTGCGCAGCGACTCCCCAAGGAAAGCCACTGCCTCGCCTACTTCCGAAAAGGCAAAGGCTGCGATCGGCGCGCCGTGACGGGTCGCAACCTGGCGGCTCTCATCGGTCAGCAGCGGTCCGAGCACCTCGTGCGCTAGCTGCATGACCTCTGCCGTCGAGCGATACATGATGTGGAGCCGCTGGATATGGACATGCCGCAGACCGACCGCCGGCAGCAGCTCTTCCCAGCGCGAGAAGCCGTTGTCGAAGACCAGCCGCTGCGCCACGTCCCCCGCCATGGTCAGCGAGGGCTCGGCGCCTGCTTGCTTGTCCTCGGTGCCGACGCAGCCAATCAGCAGCTTGACCTCGATCACCGAGAGGTCTTGCACCTCGTCGATGACCATGTGCTCGTAGCGCACGTAGCCCTTCCCCGACGAGTGATCGAGCCCGCCGTATTTGAGCCGGTACAGATAGAGCAAGAGCGGGTCGTCCTCGACATCGAGCGTTCCTGCCGGGCTGCCTTCATCGAGCGGGCGCCCGTCGACAGCCTGGAAGCGCTCAGGATCGACGTCCTCGGGCAGATCTTCGACCTCTTCGAGCTGGGCCTTGACATGCTCGACCAGCTCACGAATCTCCGAGCGCGTCGCGGTCGGTCCCACGCTCCCGGTCGGCGTCGGCTGCGACAGGATCTCAAACAAGCGCTCGCTGTCGGTCAGCAGCTCGCCGAGATCCCGCCACACATCGCCGGCGCGACGCGACAAGCGCCGCAGCTGCTCATCGATGCGCTGCCCGATGCCGGGCTCAAGGCGGTCGGCCACTGCTTGGCGAGTTCCTCGACAGCGCAGCCGCAGCGGTCTCTCTTTGCGAGAATCCCACTCCGAGAGCACCCGCTTCTGGGTGGTCGGAAAGTCGCTGAGCGCCCGCTCTAGCTCGGTCCGCATGGTGGCGGCCTGCTCACTGACGTAGCGCTCCATGACTTGCAGCATCGCCGGATGCTTCTTGAGCCGCGATACCACCGCCGGCGTATCGTGGTTCTGCTGATCGGGCAGGTGCTTGAGGAGCCGCTTGCGATGGTGGCGCATCCAGCCGGCACTGGTCTGGACCGGCACACCCGTCACGCCGAGCGCCGGCAGCACGCCGCTGACATAGCGAACGAGCGCTTCACTGGGGACGATCACCATGACCTTGGCACCACGGAAGCGTCCCGGCTGCTGGAAGTGCAGGTAGGCGACGCGGTGCAGCGCGACGGTGGTCTTGCCGCTGCCGGCGCCGCCTTGAATCACCACCACCCCGCTGTCGGGCTGGCTGATCAGGTCGAACTGGTGGCGGTCGATGAGCGCGGCGATCTCGGGCAGGTGCTTGTCGGCCCGTCCCACGAAGTCAGCTTCGGGCTTGGTCTCGGGCTTGGCCCGGCTGGCTTCCTTCTCTTTGAGCAGCGGCTGCGGCTTGGGCGCGCGCGCGGACAGACCTTGGCCACCTTGCAGGGTCGGCAGCGCCTGGCTCTCGGCTTCCCACCAGACGTCGTCGGCATCGCAGAAAAAGACGCCCTGCGGACAGCTGATTCGACGGAGCTTGCCGCCGGTGACGGTGATGCTGCGGCGCACCTCGACGACGCCTTGGAGCACGGTCTGACCGATGTGCTCGTCGTAGTCATCGCCTTCCTCGTATCGGTAGTAGAGCTGTGACACCGGCGCATCACGCCAGTCGACGATCTGGATGCCGGCGGCGCGATCGATGACGCCACGGCGACCAATCAAGACGTCGCGGCTCGGCGCTTTGGCGGGCACGCTGGCTTGTAGTCGCAGGTGGCCGAAGTACGGTGCCTGCTGGTCAATCGGCGCCACCGCTTTGCCGCGTCGTCCGGCAGCCAGCGCGCTGATCCGCGTCATTTGCTCGACGAGCGGCGGGAGGTCTTCCGGTTTGGCCTCGGCAATCGCGTCCCGCAGCTCGATAAGCTCGGCCTCGTGGCTGTCGCTCTTGGTGCTTACGGTCAGGGCGGCGCTGCTCAAGAAGTTGGCCACCCGCTCCCAGAGGCTCTGCTCCTCTTGGATGATGGCTGCGGATGGGGACGATGGTGAAACGGGCCGAGGCATGGGCGCGACAGTATGCCTGTCCCGCATATTCGCAGCAACGCAGCAGCGTGCTCCGCGCGAAAAAGGCGACTGGCTGTGCAAAGATGCGACAGGGCGCTGGCGAGTGCGTGATAGACTGACCCTTCCCCACCCTAAGGGGCCTACACCATGCCTTCCTGCCACTTGGTCCATGAGTTGCCGCCCTTTGACGCCCAGCACAATCTGCGCGTGGTCGTCGAAACGCCACGGGGCGCCAACATCAAGATCAAGTACGACGAAGACCTCGGCTGCTTCTCGCTGAGCCGCATCCTGCCGCTGGGAGTCACCTATCCCTATGACTTTGGCTTTGTGCCGCAGACGCTGGCGCAGGATGGCGACCCGCTCGATGTGATGGTGCTGATCGACGCGCTGACCTATCCCGGCGTGGTGATCTCGTGCCGGCTGCTCGGGGCGCTGCAAGTCGAGGAGCGTGGGCTGCGCGGGCGACCCAATCATCGCCTGGTCGCGGTCCCGGTGAAGGCGGCGCGCAAAGACGAGCTGCGCAACTTTTCCGACCTGGGCCGGCGCATGCAGCAGGAGCTAGAGCGCTTCTTCGTGATGTCGTCGGCGTTTACCAGCAAAGACCCGGTGGTGCGGGGCTGGGTCGGACCGGATGCCGCTTTTGACATGGTGCAGCGCTCGATCGGTCGCTACAAAGAGCGTCAGCACGCCCGCTTGCAGCGTCAGCTTACGACGCTAGGCGCTTCCCCTCCATCGGCGATGGCTGTGGCTTCTTCGGTCGTGACCGAGCCAGTCGTCGAGTCTGTCACGGGGTCAGCCGAGGGGGCCGCTGTCCCGGCAGAGGCCATCGTGGATGCAGTCTCGACGGGTAGCGCCGAAGCGGGCGAATCCGCCGTCAAGACTCCATAAAGTCCGAGCCAATTGAACCGCAGGCCGTGGGCGGCGTACTCTCTCGGAGAAGGTGCCTTTGCGGTTTTCGAGTGAGAGGCTCTTGAGTCTTTAGGGGGTTTAGATGACGTGTCTGCGACTGGCCGTGCTGTGGGTGGTCTCTGTTCTGCTGCTTCCTTCGGCCTGGGCGGGGCGCTGTCCCAACGTCGGCATCATTCTCGATCGCTCGGGGTCGATGGTGCAGGCGCCGGATGGCTCGCTGGCGAGTCCGACCAATCCGTCGAAATGGGAGATTGCCACCAAAGCGGTGAGCGACGTCGTGACTCGCAACGATGGCAAGTTCCCGATGGGCCTGGTGTTCTTTCCGTCGACCAGTGCCCCGGGAAGCTGTGCCGCGAGCGCCAGCTTCGACGTGCCGATTGGTTACGGCAAAAAGAGCGCGATCTTGTCATCGCTCACCACCGTCACTCCGAGCGGCAACACCCCGACTGCGGACGCGATCAACTACGCCATCAACGATCAGGTCTTCCTCGACGCGGCGCGCAAGCAGTATCTGATCCTGATCACCGATGGCAAGCCGTGCTGCATGCCGGGCTGTACCGATGCCTCGATCTTGGCCTTCGATGCGGTGGCGGCGGTGCAGCGGGCGCGCGGGCGGCTGGTCGAGATCAAGACCTTCGTGATCGGCTTCGGTAGGCTTGCCCCCGACGAGCTACAGGTCATGAACGACATGGCCGATGCCGGGGGACTGCCGGCGGCAACCACGGGGATGTATCACTACTATCGCGCCGAAGACTCGACGGCGCTTAACGTGGCGCTCGAAGGCATTATCAAGACGGTGATCTCCGGTGGCGGTGACGTCGGCGGTGGCACCACGGTCTGCGACGACAGCTGCTACTCGGTGCCCTGCCCAGGCGGTCAAATCTGCGTCAGCGCCCAGTGCCAGAAAAACCCGTGCTCCGGCGTGTCCTGTCCGGCGGGAACGTACTGCTACACCAGTGGCAGCTCGGCGGGTCAGTGCGTCGGCCCGTGTCGCGATGCCTGCCCGAGCGGTCAGCGCTGCGTGCGCGGCTCCTGCCAGGCCTCGGCCTGCCCCGACCCCTGCGCCAAGGGCGAGATCTGCGACGGCGGCAGCTGCCGGGCCGATCCGGCCTGCTCGGGGGTGAGCTGTAAGCCCGGGCAAGGCTGCGTCGCCGGCGCTTGTGCCGATGATCCGTGCTCGTACCTGACCTGTCCTCGCAACTTTGCCTGCGTGGCGATGGAAGGCACCTGCCTGCCGCTGCCCGGTACTGACCCGCACGCCGACGATCCCAATCAGGTGTCGGTCAATGGCTGTAGCTGCGATCTGCGGCAGGGTGCGGCAGGGCAGGGGACGGTGGCCAGCCTGGCCTCGCTCGCGATCTTGGTGCTCCTGCTGCGTCGTCGTCGCTTGGCTCGCGCGTAGGCTTGCGACCTGGCTGCGCCGCTTGGGTACGGCGGTTGAGTTGTCAGTTTGCGCTAGGCGCGGTACTTAATGGCCTCGGCGCGCAGCGTGTCCGCTGTAGCTTCCGCAAGACCCGGCAGACAAGGAGACAGGTGATGGGCCAAGCCCAGCAGAACCCGACCGCGATGAGCGAAGCAGATCTCGAACGGATGCGTCACTCGACGGCCCACCTCTTGGCGGCAGCCGTTTCGGCACTGTGGCCCGAGGCACGCTTCGGCGTCGGTCCCGCCGTCAAGTTCGGCTTCTATTACGACATCGAGGTCCCGGTCGCAATCGGCCCCAAAGAGCTTGAGCGCATCGAGCAGAAGATGCGCGAGCTACGAAAAAAGAAGCTGGCCTTCGAGCGGCTCGAGCTGCCGATCGGCGAGGCGATTGCCGAGATGGAGCGACGCGGTCAGCGCTACAAGGTCGAGCTGCTGACGCTCCTGCGGGACAAGGGCTCGACGGCGGTGGCCAAAGAGACCGGCGATGAGAGCGTCGTCGATGCCTCGGGGGCCAGCACCGTGTCGTTTTACAAGACCGGCGACTTTGTCGATCTGTGCCGAGGGCCGCACCTCGCGGTGACCACCGAGATTGGTGCCTTTAAGCTCACAAATGTTGCTGGGGCGTACTGGCGTGGCGACGAGCGCAACCCACAGCTCCAGCGAATCTACGGCCTGGCCTTCCCGACCCCAGAGGAGCTGGAGCGCCACGTTCAGATGCTCGAAGAGGCCAAGCGTCGCGATCACCGACGGCTTGGGCAAGAGCTGGATCTGTTCACGTTCTCGGACCTCGTCGGGCCGGGCCTGCCGCTGTTTACGCCGCGCGGGACGCTGCTCCGTCGGCTCCTCGAGGACTTTGTGCAGACGCTGCAAGAGCCGCTCGGTTACCGTCGAGTGCAGATCCCGCACATCACCAAGAACGACCTCTACAAGACCTCGGGCCACTGGGACAAGTTCCACGAAGACCTGTTCCACGTTCGCGGCAAGAGCGGCGAGGAGTTCTGCATCAAGCCGATGAACTGCCCGCACCACACGCAGATCTTTGCGTGCCGGCAGCGCTCGTATCGCGATCTGCCGATCCGGCTGTCCGAGGTGACCAGCGTCTATCGCGACGAGCTTCCCGGCGCGCTGCAAGGTCTATCGCGGGTTCGCATGATTACCCAGGACGACGCCCACGTCTTCTGCACGCCCGAGCAAGTGCAGGACGAGGCGCTGCGGATTTACCAGATCATCGACGCCTTCTATCGCCCGTTTGGCATGGAGCTGTCGATACGCCTGTCGCTGTGGGACGCCGAGAAGCCGACCAAGTACCTCGGCACCAAAGAGATGTGGGAGAGCGCGCAAGAGCAGCTGCGCTCGGTGCTGCAAGCCCGTGGCGTGACCTGGCACGAGGAAGCCGGCGAGGCGGCGTTCTACGGACCGAAGATTGACTTTACGGCCAAAGATGCCCTCGATCGCGCGTGGCAGCTGGCGACGATTCAGCTCGACTTCAACCTGCCGGAGCGCTTCGACCTCAAGTACATCGCCGAGGATGGTCAGCCGCGGCGACCGGTGATGCTGCATCGCGCGGTGCTCGGGTCCGTCGAGCGCTTCATGTCGGTGCTGATCGAGCACTACGCGGGCGCCTTCCCGACCTGGCTCGCGCCGCTGCAAGCCGTGGTGGTTCCGATTGCCGATCGCCACAACGCCTACGCGCAGCAGCTCGTCGAGAAGCTCGGGGCGGTGCCGCTGCGCAATGGCCTGGGCAGTGGCATTCGCGCCGAGGTCGATGACTCGCGGGAGTCGATGCAGAAGAAGATTCGCAACGCCCAGCTGCAAAAGATTCCCTACATGCTGGTCGTTGGCGATCGCGAACAAGAGCAGGGCGCGGCGGCGGTGCGACTCCGATCTGGCGTCGATCTGAAGGCGCTCCCGCTGCACGAGATCATCGCCCGCATGACCACCGAGATCGAGACCCGCAGCGATCTGCCCACCGCATCGTAACTTCACTGCATCAATTTCCGACGGAGACGCATAGGGGTGTATCAGCACCGGTATCAGAGTTGGTACGATAACTCTGAAACTGGTCTCGCTGTTGCCGATGCTCCTACTCCGGCTTGCACCCTATGAGCTTTCGCTGCTGGTGACACTTTTGTGTCTGCTGCTGGCATGGCAGCGACGGCACTTGCCGGGGGCGTGGTACTTGGCGGGGGCGCTGGCGAGTCAGGCGCTCTACACCAGCGGTTACCTCGGTGAGGTGATCGCGCTGACGCTCGACGGCAAGCTGTTCTGGGACAACTTGCAGTGGCTGCCGAGCCTGAGCACGGTGCTGTTTTGGGCGCTGTTTATGAGCGACTATACCGGCAGGAAGCCGCTGCCCTCGTGGCTGCCGCTCCAGCTGGGTGTTGTGCCGCTGGCGATCACGCTGCTGGCGTTTACAAATCCTTGGCATCACTTCATCGGGACGGGCCATCGTCTCATCCCCGGCTGGCCAGCCCCGGCGCTGCACTACGCGCTTGGGCCCGTGGCGTGGCTGACGCTGCCGTACCTGCTGGGGTTACAAGCGCTGTCGCTGGCGATGGCCGGCTTGCACGTCTTTGCGCAGCGCGGGGTCTTTCGAAGGCAAGCGTTGGGACTGTTCGTTGGGCTGCTGCTCCCGACGGTGGCAGCGCTGTTGGCTGTGTTTGACGTGAAGCTGGCGGGATACCGCGACGTCTCGCCGCTGGCGACGGCGGTCGGCAACCTGTTCATCCTGTGGGCGCTGCTGCGTCAGCGGGCGCTGCGACTGGTGCCGATGGCGCGCGAGCTGGTATTTGAACATTTGCAGGTGGGCGTGCTGGTGATCGACGAGTCGCGACAGATCGTGGATGCCAACGCAGCGGCGGGGGAGCTGTTCGGGGGGCAGCCGCAGGAGCTGATCGGGGGGCAGCCGCAGGAGCTGATCGGTCAGTCGGCGGAGTCGCTGCTACTGCACTGGCCGGCGGTGGTGGAGGCGGTGCGGCTCGGGGCCGCAGCTCGGCTTGAGGAGCGGCATCCCGACGAAGGCACGGGGCGCTGGATTCAGATCGACATCCAGCCAGTCGCAGATGCGGGGCAGTCGGGACTTGTGCTTTTGACCCGCGATGTAAGCCAGCAGAGACTGGATGCGCAGGAGGTGCTGTGGTCCAAAGAGGCCGCAGTGCTCGCCAGCAAAGCGAAGAGTCGCTTCGTGGCCACCCTGAGTCATGAGATCCGCACGCCGCTGGCCTCGGTGATGGGGCTCTCGCGGCTATTGGCGGAGACGCGGCTCGACCCGCAGCAGCGAGACCTTTTGCGCAAGCTCGACGCCGCGACGCGACACCTTCTCGACCTGCTCAACCACACACTCGACTTTTCCAAGCTGGAAGCAGGCCGGCTCGAGCTGGCGCCGGTCGACTTTGATCTGGGCTCGCTGCTGACCTCGATCGCCGAGATGTTCGGCGCGAGTGCCAGCGACAAGGGGCTGCGCTTCTCGCTGGAGGTCGACCCGGCGGTGCCACATGCGCTGCACGGCGACGGCATTCGACTCAAGCAGATCTTGACCAACCTGCTCGGCAACGCGATCAAGTTCACCGATCGGGGCCAGATCGACCTCAAGGTCTCGCTGCAGAGCCAGACCGACTCCGAGGTCACGCTGTCGTTCGGTGTGGCCGATACCGGGATTGGACTCGATCCGGCGCAGCAGGCGTCGCTGTTCCAGCCGTTTTCGCAGGCCGACGCGACGATCTCGCAGCGGTTTGGTGGGACAGGACTGGGGCTGTCGATCAGTCGGCAGCTCGCGCAGCTGCTCGGCGGCGAGCTGACCTGCGAGAGCAAGAAGGACGTGGGCAGCACCTTCTGCCTGACGATGAAGCTCAAG
>Ga0154020_10007202_pt1 | contig 13001 bp, 8 predicted proteins | sample Klosneuvirus_201_FD_109709 | JGI IMG/M metagenome (GOLD analysis project Ga0154020, IMG submission 109709) | Active sludge microbial communities from wastewater, Klosterneuburg, Austria - Klosneuvirus_20160825_MG | ecosystem: Engineered > WWTP > Aerobic digester > Activated sludge | place... | reverse complement strand
TAATGAGTATTCGAAGAACTATTCAGCCAAGAATCTCCGCTTAGCGAAATTACAATCGCTCTCCATGCCGGCGATGATGATCCTCGTCGGTCTCTCGAATGTACTCGTTCTTGGCTATGGTGGATTGCAGGTGATGAACGGTCGGGCTTCACTCGGTGATTTATCCCAATTTTTCATCTACTTAAATCAACTCATCTGGCCGGTGGCTGCGATTGGTTGGGTGACGAATCTCGTGCAACGTGCATCGGCTTCGACGGCGCGACTCGGTAAGATTATGGAATATCAGCCGGATATTCATGACAATATCAAGACCAATTATTCGATTGATTCGATTCAGGGTTCAATAGAATTGAAGCATGTCAGCTTTCAATACAAAAGTCGTGTTACTCCCGTACTATCAGACATTAACCTCACGATTCCGAAAGGGAGTTCGCTTGGTATAGTCGGCGCGACCGGCACCGGTAAATCGACACTGGTCAATCTCCTGCCCCGCTTGCACGAGGCAACGAGCGGTGAGATTGTTATTGACGGGAATTCTATCAAGAATATTCCGTTGCAGGTGCTGCGTTCGTCAATTAGTATTGTGCAGCAGGAACCGTTTCTTTTTTCAATGTCGATTGCAGATAACATTCGATTCGGAAAGCCGGAGGCGACGATGGAGGAAGTGATTCATGCAGCAAAGCTTGCGGCATTGCATACCGATATTATTGGACTCAAGGAGGGCTATGAAACGCTTGTCGGTGAACGTGGCATCACGCTCTCCGGTGGTCAAAAGCAGCGCACTGCCATTGCGCGCGCTTTGCTTCGCACGCCACAGATTCTCATCCTCGATGATGCTCTCTCGGCTGTTGATACGGCGACTGAAGATATGATTCTCAGTAGTTTACGGGAGATTATGCATCAACAGACGACGATACTCATCGCTCATCGTCTCTCGACGGTGAAGAATTGTGATGTGATTATTGTACTTGATAATTCAAGCATCGCAGAGCAAGGCACACACGAAGAACTCCTTAGGAAAAAAGGTATGTACGCCGAGATGCATGAGCGTCAATTACTCGAAGAGGAAATTGTGCAGTATTGATACGAATCTTACCGCTGGATCTCCATTTGCAGCGTGCGCCTTTGAGTCGGAGTTTGAAGTACAATGAAATATTTTCCGATCGCTACATCTTGTACATCAAGGCGAAGCATTGACAAGCCAACAGGTAAGTCTTTAGTTATAAATGTCTTGACGACACTTCCATTAATATCGACCAGCTGTAGCGTCGTCGCTCCTTTTTCGATTATCCTGACTGTGAGGTTTGCTGTGTTACCGGCAGGATTCGGCGCGAGAGGTCCGAGTTGAATTTGCTCGAAGGCGATACCGGGTTTTCCTCCGGAAGTAGTATCTTTTCCGCCGGTAGTGGTTGTGTCTTTGCGCGACGGTAGTAACCTAAACGTACCATTTTCCGACGTTATTGCCACTTTCCCTCCGACAGACAGCAAGCCTTCGACTCCTACTTCGGTCACCGTGTCGATACTTGGCAACACACGGAATGAAAAAGTAATTTGCGTGTCTTTGCTATGGTTAATCGGACAGCTAAATGCGAAGGAACTTTTATTGTTTTGCGTGACAACAGCAGCCGAAGTACCAATCGGCATAAGTGAGGATGTAGCATAGTGGAAAGACCCTCTGAATTCAACTGCTTTAGAACTAAGGAGATTCTTGGATGCTGTGCGGAGTAGCGGCAAGCTAATCGTGTCACCTGCATGAGCCGCTCCATCCCCTACTCGCAGCGTCGCCGTAGCCGGCACGGAATTACTCGCTCCCTCAACACCCTTTCCCATTACGGTCACTGCTATCGGAGAGCCCCCGCCCTGAGGTGTCATGACGAGTTCGGCGTATTTATTTCCTATAGTCTTTGGAGCAAAGCGAATATCGAGCGCAAGTGTTTCTTGCGCATTTATTGACAGCATTCCATTATTCAGAACATTAAAGTCTTCAGGATTCATGCCTTTGACCTCGACTAAGGAGACAATGACTGTATCAGCAGACTTATTACGAACCGTCACGATGCCCGTAGAATCCTTTTCATCACCCGTTACAATTTTTCCCATATTAATAGAATATGTCTGCGCGAGAAGCGGAGAATTCGGCACACCTTCACCAAATAATTGCATCAATGCCGGGGCACGCTTGCCGCCGAAGTCGAAATTAAGTCCACCGCCTGTTCTGCCAATACTTGAAGGTGCAAAGCGAACATCAACCGGAACCTTATCGCCGGGATTGAGTGTGATGTTGGTAATATTATTAATAATTGAATAGTCTATTTCATTAGGACCGGTTTCGGTAATCGTGACTGTTACAGGAGTCGAGGTATTATTTACAAGTACATATCCTTTCTGAATATCTTTTTCTTTGCCCACATCTACCGGACCGAATGCTATGGGAACACCTTGAATTTCCACAGAATCGACCGTTCCCTCACCGGAAATAGTTTTGGTAAGTATCTCAGCTTGTGTATAGATAAGAATGCTCACTGTTTTCAATCCCTGCGAGGTCGGATGAAACAAAAACTCTCCAAAGCGGCTCCCGCCTACAGGAATAATAATTGGGTATTGTTGCTCAACGACCGTAAATTCTGACGTGTGTATTCCTCCACCATCCACGAGCCGAATGGAGTCCACACGATACGGATAAGTCCCTGTATTTATAAGAAAGTCATTCACCACAGTATCTTTGCTGCTACCGACCGAAAGCCGTCCCATATCGACATCAAGAGCAAGCGGAGTGGGAGCAACTATTGAAAACACGGTGTCCGACATATCCATTTGAAAAGGAATAAACGAAGGATTGACATTCCAAACTGTTGCTTTAAAGTCGCAGCTCGAGGTAGCAATTCTATTCCCTGATGGATTCCATGAAATATACGTCAGATAGCCCTTGTGAGTCACTGTTTTATCAATACTACCGGTATAGACATCCCACACCTTGGCAGTATTATCACCACTCGAAGTAGCTATTTGATTGCCTTTCGGACTCCATTCGAGATGTGTGAGAATACCGGTGTGACCTACAAGTTCCTGAATTCTATTGCCACTCAACGGATCCCAGATATTACAGGTAAGATCATCACTCGCTGAGGCGACATATTGACCATCCGGACTCCATGCGACCTCCGATACAAGCTGCGAATGACCGACAAGAGTCGATAATACTGTTCCTGTTGATGCATCGAAAATCTTTACCAGCTTGTCCCCACTGGCAGTTGCAAGCTTTTTACCGTCAGGACTCCATGCGACATGGCGTACATTCTTGGTGTGCCCTGATACCCGTAACTTCTCTTGCAATGTGATCGCATCCCATACGATGACCGTGTTCAGATTCTCCGTACATAATGCGATAGATTTGCCATCAGGACTCCATTTTGCAAAATTAACCCAGTTTCCACCGGACAGTATGGTGTAGCGAGAAAATGTACCTGCATCGACATTCCATAGATTAAATCCACCGTCCTGGCCGCATATCAACAGCGTACTACCGTTTGTATTCCAACTGATAGTTGTGATTACAGGTATCTCAAGCGGGAATGACTTATACTTTTTGCCGGTCGTTGCCTCCCAAATGAATACCGAATCATCAACACCTGCGGTTGCGATGTACTTTCCATCAGGGCTCCATTCTACATGTGTGATTGCTGTATATTTGGATGAGATTGTATGTATAATTGACCCATCAATGGCATTCCATATAATAGCTTTTCCGTCCATTCCGGCTGTTAAAAGTAGAGCGCCGTCAGGACTCCATACTACTTTTCGAATACAATCTGTGTGTCCGAGGCAATTGACAATATCACTTGTTACTTCCGATGGCTTTTCTAAGGTTTGAGATACACGTACTCTGCATTGTGAACCTATTTTATTCGGCACTCTCCATGCGTGTTCGAGTCCGCTTTTGTTTCTCCCGATAGCAGTCCACGTCGCTGCATTATCGTTGCTCAATTCAAGAAGAACCTGATCGGTAGCCGGTATGCCATTCCACCGGATTTTGGTATCGCTTCCTGCTACCAATATCTCTTCACCATTCGGATAGGATAGCTGGATAGTATTTTTTTGTTCAGGAATAGTTTTTTTGGTGATGTACCTCCCGGCGACAAAATATGATTGCGGGCAAATATCAGTATCGAAGGTAAATTCCGACCAATGATAGGTGCTGTCTTTAGGAGTGTATCGCACGGTAAGTGGAATACTTTCACCGGCTTTCAAGGTAAATTGTTTGGGGGAGATTTCGAAGGAAGGTTCGCTTGAGGTAATACTCTTGACGACAAAACCACTCAGCAAAGCAGTCACCGTGATCGTAGTATCATGCGGCTGACCAATGGGAGCAAAAGAATTGAATAAGATTTTTTCGGGAGCGAATTTCATCCCTGATAGCTTCGAGGCATCGATAGTATAGCTTTCGTTTTGGGCTAATCCATTCCACTCGAGGGTTACCGTTTGAGTGTTTTGAGTGCAGACCGGCGTCGATTGCCATACAATTTCGCACGGCTCGGCTAATTGACTGGACTTGAGCATTCTCAAATACAACGTTTCTGCCTCTTGTAAAGTCGTCACATTTTCAAAGTACTGCCCACCTGTTTGTGTTGAAATTTCTTTCAACGATGTCGGGCACGGGAGTCCTAAGGTAATTGCAAATATCATACATTGCTGACCCTGAGCTTCATGGATAATCGCTTTCACATCGGGCTCGAAGTTGGGTAAACCGTCGGTAATGTATATGATTATTTTCTGATACTTAGCGTTTTTTGAGAGCTGAAGAGCACCGGCGAAAAGCTCTAACAATCCTTTATTATAATCTGTTCCACCCGTTGGATAAAGAGTAGTAAGAGTCGAGAGTAATGACTGCTTGTTGGTAGTAAAATCAACATTGATAAAATTCCGGTCATTAAATGAACCAATTGCCGCTTCACTTAATCCTTGCGGCAGCCCCTGAATCCATGCTGTGGCAGCCGTTCTGGCGAGGTCAAGACCGGTGTGATTCGAGTATTTGGTGGACATAGAACCCGAAATATCAACCATTATCACCGACGACAGAGCCGGCGGCTCAGGATCGGGCGTGCAGACGACGGACATGATTGGCAATGTCTTCCCATCTTCTAGTATTGCAAGGTCTTGCAGAGGCGGCCGTACAGACTTATTCGTCGCATCAAACGCATAAAACTTTGCTTTCATGATTGGGAATTGACTTTTATCCACATCAAAAAATTTGAGGGTCTGAGCAATCGTTGGTAGTGGGAGAAGTAGTGTGAGAATCAAGAAAAATACGGAGCGTAGAAATTGGTTCATAGTAAAGTAGAATAGTATGAGAAATACCTATATTGTGTAAAATCAGTCACTTAAAAGACCTAACCGTCTTGCTGTCTGAATAGCTTCTTTCCTGCCCGGTACATTCAGTCGCAGATAAATATTTGAAATATGATTCCTCACCGTACCGGCGGCAAGATTGAACATTGCAGCTATCGTAGAATTATCATTATCAATTACACCGAGAATTTTTTTCTCCATTGGTGTACATCCAAGCTTACTCAGCTCTTGGGCTCTTTCCTGCTGTCGTTTCGTTGCCGAAGGACTGAGCCAGCAAGTCTCGCTATTGCGCGCTGCATGCCGTACTGCAGCTATAACTACCTCCCGTTTCTCATCCTGGTGAAGAAATGCATCTGCTCCGGCTGATATAATTTTCGACGCATTATCCGAATGACCGTCTCCAACTACAACAATTTTGCTCCCAATACCTTCTTTTCTGAGCGCATGAAGTATCTCGTTTGTCGTTCTGAACGGAATGCTATAATTTATAACGAGGACATCCGGCAAACGTTTAAGCGCAATTTCGAGCAGTTCCGCGCTGCTTCCCGTCTCGGCAATGACGTTGATATCAGGGGCTTGCTGAAGCCATACCTTGAGACCTGTTCGCGACATTTCAATCGGGTCGGCAAGCGCAACCCTTATACCCTGACGTAGGTAAGTATCCATAGTATTTTGATGGTGTTGTGAAAATTTCACTGCAAAATACGATTGTTTTTTTTCGTAAAAAAGTGAATTCTATAGATTGAACGAATTCTAGCAGCAAAAAGCCGCTCTCTATTGATTGAAGAGCGGCTTTAGACAGTAACTCAATGACACTACCTTCGCGGCAGAATACTGTTGGCGCTTGCCTTTGAACGTCGATTGAACTTCCAATACCGAGAACTGCAAGACATCCTACATAGAATACCGAATTCCGGCTACAAGCGATTGCTCCAGCTGCCTGCGAAATGAATAATTACTGTCGTACAATAGTCGCATCGTGTAGTCAATGGAGAATAATCCGTACGATATTCCGGCGAGAATGAGCGAACTCGCTCGCGTCTTGGTGAGGTCTTGATAGGTCTCTTCCTTGCCGAGCAGGACGGTCTTCACACTTGCATTGAGATTGAGTTTATCGCCTATTTGCTTTCTCACGACAAGATCGAATACTGCGCTAATTCCTGACTCTAATGTTACTTGTGACTGAACTGCCGAGAGCGGATTATTAGGACCGATGATGTAATTCCTATTCGACTTGAGCACGAATTTATCCGTAATAGTTTGCTGAATCGCATATCCAATGCCATACGTGAGTGTAAATTCTCCTGTCCCATCCGAGCTCGTAGAAGAAAACTTCTGTCCCATAAAGACGGTTTGGTACAGAAAAACAGGGTCCAGAAAATACGATTCACTATTATCCACCATTCCTTTTTTCATCTGCGTTTCGGCGGTGGTTTCAAGGAATAGTCGAATGTTCATAGATGGAAGAATCATGAGGGAAGGCGTGAGGGAAACGATAAGGTTGTCTTGTGTTTTTTCAGGGAAGGCACTACCATTGTGGAGCTGACCGTATTGCAGATAGAGACTACTCCCGAGTCCGAACGTAGAATCATCATAACTTATTCGTGTATCGACATTTGCAAGCCACTGCGTAGTGAGCGTTTCGTTGTCCGACTTGCTGATATTCTGAAACGTCAGCCCGAAGGATGCGTTGAATGAATAGGTGAAGCGTGAGGGCGTGGTACTAATGATACTTGAGTCGGCGCGTGTAAGTGTAGAATCAGTTTGAGCTGAAACGCTGCAAGCTATACTTACTTGAAAACAAAGGAGGAGGAAGATAAATATTTTCATAGAGGTTATGTATTGAAACTACAAACATTACTAAACTACTACTTTTATCAGTTATACGAGCCCTAAGCCTTCATTATTGTTTGATAGAGAAGAATTTACGAAGGCTTACGTTTCTTCTAAAAATACTATTGACACGACTTCCGATTCCTCCAGATAGCTACATCATACTTTCCAACTATTCCACCCAACAAAAAAGCCGCATCTCCAAATTGGAAATGCGGCTTGTCTTTCTTGTCAAAGCAGATTATTTAATCGCTAATAATTCTACTTCAAATACTAATACTTCGCCGGGTCCGATTGCGCCCGGTGCGCCTCTGTCACCATACGCGAGGTCGGTCGGGATGAATAATTTCCATTTCGAGCCGACTTTCATGAGTTGTAATGCTTCTGTCCAACCTTTGATAACGCCGCCGACAGGAAATTCAGCCGGAGTACCGCGGTCAACCGAACTGTCGAATTTTTTACCGTCAAGTAATGTACCTGTGTAATGCACCGAAACCGTTGATTCAGCTTTCGGGATTGGACCGGTTCCTTCTGTAATTACCATATATTGCAAACCACTTGCTGTCGTCTTCACACCCGGCTTCGATTTATTCTCAGCTAAAAATGCTTCGCCTTTTTTGCGGGCTTCACCGCTTGATTTTTTTGCTTCGGCTTCTTGCTTTGCCATCATTTCGGTTTGGAATTGTTGCATTGTTTGGCTGATTTCCTCATCGGTCATCGTCAGCTTTGCGCCGGTAAAGGCAGCTTTCAATGCTTCTGCGAGAATTTTGGTATCAATTTCAATTTTTTGATCTTTCAAATTCTTACCGATTTGAACGCCGATACCGTAGCTGACCTTGTCTTTTTGTGTTTTCAACATTGTTGTTCCTTCTTTCGGTTTTTCTCCCGAACATGCCTGCATTGCGATGAAGCACAGGCAAAATACAGCGATTGCGCTGAATTTCATAAGTATAACTCCTGTAAATTAATAATAGCAGTTTTTCTGCTGTTTGATAAAATAAATCGATTTTTTGACAAACGAGAATTTCGGACTGCAAAAATCGGCAATTTTTCGAGATTTACGCCATAAAATTTGCAATTTGTTCATCAGTGAGTGCATTTTGCACCGCAATCTGACGGAGTAATTTCCAAGGATAAATACCCGTGTCATGACCATCTTTCCATGTCGCCTGTACGCCGTAATTCCCTACCGGTACAAGCTTTTCGAGATCATTCATACCGGGGGCGAACATTTTCATGCCGAAGGACACCTGCTGCCCCATAATTTGCTCGCCTTTGCACATCGCGCACGGACATTCATCACGCAATTTTTCGAGAGTACTTGTCGTTGTGACACCGTCCGACCAATCTATGCGTAGAAGATGTGGAACGGGTCGAGATATTTTGAGCGGTAAATTCATAAGTGTTTGTTGTTTAATGCCAACTAATACTGGATACAAGTGCTACCAAAATGGCAAATTCTGTAACTACGGTAAATAGTGCCGTAATCACGACAGTTCCTACTTCACTATCCTTTGGATAATCACCATAAACCTTTACAACTGATGACATTGGAATGGATATGGTAGAATCGTATTTATTCAATCCGACTATATTTTTCACTAAAGTATCGTTCGTCTTTGTTTCTTCATACCTCCCGCTATCCCAATTAAAATGAAGGGAATCTCCATTTTTTAGGATTACTGAACTAATTCTCGTTTCTTTGATTCGGGAGAATTGATTTCGATTGAGTTCAATATACGTAGCTTGACTACAACTTGTCAGAATTGCTATCGTTACGAGTGGTACTACCTTCAGATAAATTGTAATTTTCATTTAAATCATGAGTTTAGTGAAAAAATCCATCTATTGTGCTGCCAACATTATTATGGCTATCTCCGCCATAATAATGGAAAGTACGGTGAGAAGTGCTGTCCTGCCCGTATCGGATTGTTCTTCCACACCGCCTACTTTTACAACGTCAGCAATTGGAATCCTAACCACTTCATTTTCTTTATCTATTCCTATAATGAGTTGCACTAGTGAGTCGTTTGAGCGGTGTTCATAGTACTTTCCACCTTCATTATTAAAGTATATTTTATCTCCGTTTCGAAGTAGCATTACTTCAATTTTTAAATCCGCTATTCGCGAACAATCATTTTGTTCCATAACAATTGGCTGTGAATACCTACAGCCACTGAATAGACAAATGAAGCAAATGATGGCGATAAGTCTAGGTGTTTTGGTCATAAAGAAGTATTATTTAGTGGTGTATCTACTTTAATATCAAAAATTTACCGGTTTTTACAGTGCCGGTCTCGGTGTCTTCTACCTGCACCATATACAGTCCCGATGCAAGCGGCTGATCATGTTCGGTCAAGAGGTCCCACGCATGCAAGCCACCACTGAACTGCGGCTTGGTCGAGCTCGTCGTGCCTGTCTGTGTAAACCATTGAATATCTTGTCCTTCCTCACTTCCCTGTTCGTGAAGGAATGAATGTACCTTGTCGCCGGACAGTGAGAAAATGGTAATGCGTGCACGTTTCGGTAGATTATAAAAATACAGTTTCCTGCCTCGCTCGACATTCGACTTTGCATCCCACCCGGCAGACGTATAGTAAGGATTCGGGAAAATGCCAATCTCGGCGACAGTATCAAGTGTAGCAGCCGGCGAGCCGGGAATAAAACGGATTTCATTCGCCAGAATACTTGACTCTAATGATGGCAAACCGGAGAGCACATCGCCGTCGCTGAAGGCTGTAACGCTGACAGCATATTGCCAACCGGAGAGGATTTCCGGGTATTCATATTTATAGGTATAGCCGGTCGTATCGCCATCAAAATACTGCCTGACAGGTGTGCCTGATTCATCGGTGATTCTGATTTTTTTAAAACCATTATCATAGCCAACCCTATCATTTTGCTTGTCATACGTAGCAGTGAGCTTGAGCTCGTTGGTGCCACTTAAGTTATCGGCAGCATTCGATCTATAGATGGAATACCCCTCGAAATTCTTCCGCTTCGTCAGCAAATCCACCGAATTTTCAGCATTATCTGACCAATAGACTGTTGCTTTTCCCTCGCCAAGGATGACTTTCGTACGGGGCACCGGTGGTGGTGCCGGTAGTATATAGCGCACAATTTTACCGTCACCGTTGAGATCTATTTCATTCGAATCCAGCTTGTTATTCGCGTTTTGATCGGTGCCGTTGTAGGCACGCTGCGCCCAGTTAGCATTACTGACAAGCTGTTTTCTCGTAAAGTCATTATCGAGCGTTTGCGCTCCCGATTTTTTTGCACAAATCACCGCAAAATTCAACTTCACCGAATCTCCCGGATTGAGCCGCGTAAAGGGTCCGGTGGCGATCACCGACGTTCGCTTATTCGGAGTCTGCCACTTTTGAATCGCTTCCTCCATCGTCACTTGTCCGAGAAAGGAGGAGGTCAATCGTCGGTATTTCTGTTCGTCATCCGCCGGAGCCTGCTGCCATTCATCACCGGTCGTACTGCGGTATGCCCATGCATTATATATACTTGTGTTGAGTTCGGGTTCGCTCCCCAGCAACCTCACCGCCACATACGTATCTGCGTTTCCATTATCATTGCCTGCGTCCCATTCGTACATCATGCGTAGCGAGTCGATGAGTCCGTTGCCACCTTCGAGATAGAAATTCGCCGAACCTGCTCTATTCTTACCGATACGTGAATTACCGACCACCATTTCTGTCCAATAGCCGACAAACACGCTGTCTATCGGAGTATCACTGACATTTTTGATGGTATACGTGAGAATAACAAAGAAATCGGCAAATGAATAACTCCAGGCGTAGGACTCAAAATGAACAGCCAAGCCAAGCGGATAGAGATGAGCAGGAATACGTTCACCACTTGTGGGCACGGTAAGATTGGTATCGGTGAAATCCGAATAATAATCTAACTGACTAACTGCTTTGGGAGTATAGAATAAGCTCGTAATATCCGACGAGCGCTGCCCGAGCCCTTGACCGGGAGGATTCGTAAATTCAAACCCTTGACCGACGGTCACATTGCCTTCCACCGCCGCCGTCGAAACAGCCGTCACGCGATTACCATTGAAATTTTTCACTCCACCTACCCACAGCCCACCAAGCGAGACATGTTCGATCCCACTCCCGCGCGGGTATTCACACGACGGTACCTGAGGCAGTCCGGTAAAATTATTCCCGATAATTCCAAAACTCCCGATAGATAGTCGGATATTACCGATGTCGGTGATACGTTGGGCATGAGCTAGCAGTCCGCTGAAGTGGTACACTACAGTAAGTAGGATGAATCTTGCAAGCCAAGTATGAGTATGTAATTGAAGTTTCAAATCTTATCTCTGTAATAATTGTAGGCTATTTCTCTTCTTCTTTCTTTGTTTTTTGTGGTAATGTTTCGGGTTCTTGTACCGTGATATTTTCTAAGGGTGGATCTTTCCAAACATCGACCCCATTACTGTCAGCAGGAACAACGGCATCGAATCCAAACTTTGTCTTCCGATAGCCGAGCTTCGAATCACTATAAATTTTCGACATCATTCGTCCCCAAATTGGTGCGGCTGCTTTACCGCCCTGCCCGTACCAGCCGGTGAATTTTATACGTGAATTATCAAAACCCACCCACACACCTGCTACAAGCTGCGGCGTAAACCCTACAAACCATGCATCGGTGAAGTCGTTGGTAGTACCCGTCTTACCCGCTGCTGCATATTTAAACCATTTTCTGATACTCGACGCAGTACCGCCATTAACCACACCCTGCATCATCGTCGTCATTTGCTGAGCGATTTTCGGGCTCATGGCATCGGTTATTTTCCCGTTGTTTTTGTATTCATACAGTACCGTGCCGAACCGATCTTCAATACGGGTAATAATCACAGGTTCGACATTAATTCCTTGATTGGCAATCGTTCCATACGCGCTTGCCATATCGAGAGGAATTACTTCTTCAGCGCCTAAGGCGATGGTCGGATACGGATCCATAGGTGTCGTAATTCCCATTTTTTTGGCGAGTACGATTACCTCTGTTGGCGTTGTATGTTGGGTAATTAACCGTGCAGCTACGGTATTGATCGAGAACTTGAGACCTGTTGACAATGGTATCAATCCCCCGTCGGTTCCTGCGCCGGATGGACTCCACACCTGACCGCTCGGGAGTGTGTAGCTGTAGGGTCCACTCTCAATTTCCGATTCCGGTGTCATGCCGTTTTCGATAGCAGATGCATAGACGAAAGGCTTGAAAGAAGAGCCCGGCTGACGTTTTATTTGTGTAACATGATTGAGGGAATAGCGGGATTCGATGTTTGCTTTCATGGCTTCCGGCGAACCTCCCACGAGTCCGACAATATAGCCGGTTGCGGGGTCAATCACGACCACACCGGTCTGCACCAGCGTTACTTTCCGCTTGACCGAGTCGATAAATTTCTGATTCTTAAGATACGATTTAAGAAGTACTTCCCGCTTGGCTTCATCATCCCGTACGGCGATATAATCCGGCTTTTCGCGTATCGCCTGACGGACGACAGCATTAATGAGCTGCGCTTTATCTTTCCACGTCCATGAAGTCAAGAACTGTTTTTGAAATTCACGTAAGTGTTCTTCCACCGCTGAATTAGCATGGCGCTGCAATTGCGCATTGAGTGTCGTATAGATCACGAGTCCATCTCGGTAGAGGTTGTATCCTTTCATACCAAAGCGTTCGTCTTTTTCTAATTTCTGCCGCACCATTTCCACAAAATGAGGAGCAATTCCACTCATCCCTTTCGACGCTTTAGGATTGGATAGGGTAATTGGTTCATCGATACCCGTATTATGTACTTCAGC
>Ga0154020_10007201_pt1 | contig 13001 bp, 5 predicted proteins | sample Klosneuvirus_201_FD_109709 | JGI IMG/M metagenome (GOLD analysis project Ga0154020, IMG submission 109709) | Active sludge microbial communities from wastewater, Klosterneuburg, Austria - Klosneuvirus_20160825_MG | ecosystem: Engineered > WWTP > Aerobic digester > Activated sludge | place... | reverse complement strand
GCGCGCTGGCCAGAGACGAAGAGGGAGATTGCCAGCGTGGGTCGCATGGCCGGTTTTCGCCGGTGGCGGGTTGGGTTGTCAATTAGGGTTGCGGTTGCCATAGTGGGGCCCGGCGATGGCAGCGACCGGCACAGGCAAGGGCGGCAAGCGCGGGGGCAAGCGCAAGGTCATCGACGTGGGCTTCGTCGAGGGCGAGTCGCACGTCGAGAACGATGACGACGTCGGGAGCGCGGGCGACGGCGCCGGCCAGGCCAGGCGGGCGCCGCAGGCGGCCGATGGCGACGGCGAGGTCGAGCCCGATCTGGCGGAGCTGGAGCCCGATGCGGCCGAGCTGAAGGAGGTCGAGGCCGAGCTGGGCGAGGTCGAGGTCGAGGGCGGCGAGGCAGCCGGGCCTGACGGTGAGGCGCGCGGGCTGGATGCGGTGCGCGCGCTGGGGTCGGTCAAGGGCGGCCGGTCGATCGTCCGGCACGATCCGCTGTCGGCGTACATGTCCGAGCTGCGGCGCTATCCGCTGCTGACGCGCGAGGAAGAGCACGAGCTGGCCGTGCAGTATGTGAAGACCGGCGATGGGGTGGCGGCGCGGCGGCTGGTGACGGCGAACCTGCGCCTGGTCGTGAAGATCGCGCACGAGTACCGCAGGTCGTACAAGAACGTGCTCGACCTGGTGCAGGAGGGCAACCTGGGCCTCTTGCAGGCGGTCAAGAAGTACGATCCGTACCGCGGTGTGAAGCTGTCGTCGTATGCCGCGTGGTGGATCCGCGCGTACATCCTGAAGTACGTGCTGTCGAACTGGCGGCTGGTGAAGATCGGGACCACGCAGGCGCAGCGCAAGCTGTTCTTCAACCTGCGCAAGGAGCGCGAGAAGCTGGAGCGCGAGGGCTACGAGGTCGGGCCCAAGCTGCTGGCGGAGCGGCTCGACGTCAGCGAGGCCGAGGTCAACGAGATGTCGGTGCGGCTGGGCGCGCCCGATCTGTCGCTGGACGCGCCGAGCGGGCGGGGCGACGACGACAACGCGCACAGCCCGATGGATCGGATGCCTTCGGCGGCGTCGGGGCGGCCCGATCGGCAGGTCGAGGGTGGCGAGTTCCGCGCCCTGCTGCGCGAGAAGCTGGAGCAGTTCGCCAAGGGGCTCAAGGGGCGCGAGGAGACCATCTTCCGCGAGCGGCTGCTCAATGATGCGCCGCTGACCCTGCAGGAGATCGGGGAGAAATACGGGATCTCGCGCGAGCGCGCGCGGCAGCTGGAGAAGCGGCTGGTGACCCGGCTGCGCGGCTATCTCGAGAAGGAGCTCGGCGAGGCGGTTGCCATCGGGGCCTCCGACGAAGAGCCGTGAGCGGGCGGCGGCCGGGGTCGCCGGTGCGCGGCGGCACGCTGTATGTGGTGGCGACGCCGATCGGGAACCTGGAGGACATCACCTACCGCGCGGTGCGCGTGCTGGGCGAGGTCCAGGTGGTCGCGGCGGAGGACACCCGGGCGGCGGAGCGGCTGCTGGCGGCGTACGAGATCGGGGCGCGTGGGCGCGTGGTGTCGTGCTTCGAGGGCAACGAGGCCGGGCGCGCCGACGACCTGGTGCGGCGGCTGCAGGGTGGCGATGCGGTGGCGCTGATCAGCGAGGCCGGCATGCCGGGGGTGTCGGACCCGGGGCAGCGCGTGATCGCGGCGGCGGTGGCGGCGGGCGTGCGGGTCGAGGTGGTGCCCGGGGTGTCGGCGGCGCTGATGGCGCTGGTGGGGTCGGGGCTGCCGACGGAACGGTTTGTCTTTCTGGGGTTTCCGCCGCGCGCGGAGGGGGCGCGGCAGACGCTGTTTGGTGGGCTGCGGGGTGAGACGGGGACCATGATCTTCTACGAGGCGCCGGGGCGCGTGGGCGAGACGCTGGCGGCGCTGGCGGCGGCGCTGGGGCCCGAGCGGCGTGGCGTGGTGGCGCGCGAGCTGACCAAGCTGCACGAGGAGGTGGTGCGGGCGCCGCTGGGGGAGCTGGCGGCGAAGTATGCCGAGGTGGCGCCGCGCGGGGAGGTCACGCTGGTGGTCGAGGGCGCGCCGGCGGGCGCGGTCGATGAGGTGGTGGACGTCGAGGCCGAGGTGCGGCGGCGGCTGGCGGCGGGCGAGTCGCCCAAGTCGCTGGCGGCGGCGCTGGCGCTGCTGAGTGGGCGGCCGCGGCGGCAGATCTACCAGCTGGCGCTGGCGCTGCGCGGGGAGCCGGGGCGTGCGGGCGCGGGTACGGGCGCGGGCCCGAGTACGGGCGACGAGGACGACGCGTGAGCGTGACGTTCATCAGCCATGGCGCGCCCACGGTGGCGCTGGCGGAGGACGACTATGTACACGCGCTGCGGCGGCATGGCGCGACGCTGAAGGGTGCGCGCGCCATCGTGGTGGTGTCGGCGCACTGGGAGACGTCCAAGGCGGCCTGGCTGGTGACCGGCGCGGCGCGGCCCGAGACCGTGCACGATTTTGGCGGTTTTCCGCGCGAATTGTATGAGCTGCGCTACCCGGCGCCGGGTCAGCCCGAGCTGGCTGCGGAGGTCGTGGCGCTGCTGGGGGCGGGCGGGCTGCGCTCGGGGCTGGATCTCGAGCGTGGCTTCGATCATGGCGTCTGGGTGCCGCTGCGTCACATGGTGCCGGCGGCGAATGTGCCGGTGGTGGCGGTGTCGATGCCACGGCGACGCACGCCCGAGGACGTGGTGCGGCTGGGGCGCGCGCTGGCGCCGCTGCGTGACGACGGCGTGGCGCTGATCGGCAGCGGCGGCGTGGTGCACAACCTCGGGTTGCTGGCGTTCGACGACACCGGCGCGCCGGTGCCCGACTGGGCCCACGACTTCGACGCCTGGGCGGTCGCGCGCGCGCGTGCCCTGGACGCCGACGCGCTGTGCGGGTTTCGCGCCCACCACGAGGCGCGCCTGGCGGTGCCGACCACGGAGCACTATGACCCGCTGCTGTTCGCGGTCGGCGCTGCCCGTGCAGGCGACAACATGACCGAGATCTACCGGGGGTTTTCGTTCGGTTCGCTGGCGATGACCTGCCTCGGCTTCGGCTGATCAGCCGCCACCGCGCTCGCGCTTGGCGCGCTCCTCCTCGCGGAGGCGCGCCATCCTGGCCGCGAACCGGTCATTGAAGTCGTTGCCGCTGGGGCTGCGCTGCGTGTCGGGCGCGGGAGGCGGCGCATCGAGCGGATGGTCCGCCGGGGTCGGCCCGTTGAACGGCGCCGGCAGCACCACCGGCTGCGGATTCGGCGGCGTGCGCACGGTCTCGGGGCCGTCCTCCTCGGCCGACTCGGGATAGTCAACCTCCTCGACCGGGTCCATCTCGGGCGTCGGACCCGGGGTGTCATTGCGCGCCCGGTGCGTCGCCAGCTTGGCATCGTAGGCCGCCTTGGCCAGCTCGTCCGCGCGCTCCTTGCTCTCGCCGCGTGCCAGCGCATCCTCGCGCGTCCGCTCGGCGACCCTGTCGGCCTCGTTGCGCCCCGACCTCTGGCGGTCAGCCTGCTCGTCGTCGAAGGCCTTGCGGGCGGCCTGCTCGATCTCGGTGTCGGTCTTGCCCGCCGCCTCGGCCTCCTTGCGGGCCGCGTCGGACCTGGCCTGCGCCGCCTGGGCGTCCTTGTGGGTGTCGAGGAAGGCCTGGCGCTGCTCCTCTTCGCTGCCGCCGCTGGCGCGCACCTTTTCGGCCGCGGCCTTGCCGGCCTGGTTGGACAGGTTGCGATTGAAGGCGTCGCCGGCCTGGACGGAGGCGAGCACGCCCTTGGTGGCCTTGACGCCGGTCTTGCGCGCCAGATCCTCGAGCCGCATGCCGCCGCTGCTCGGATCGATCGCGACACCCGCCGCAGTGGAGACCAGCGACTCGAGCGCCTTCTTGGCAATGGCCTCCTTGGCCGAGGTCGGGACCCAGTCCTCCAGCATCTTGCCCATGCCGTGGTCGAGCAACGCGCCGGTGATGCCGTCGATCGCGCCGGTCTTGGCGCCGTCGCTGAGCGACTTGACCAGCATGCGCGCGAGGTCGCCGGGGTCACGCAGCGCGCCCGGCGTGAACAGGGTGTCGATCACCCCGCCCCCCATGCCCTCGAGGACCTTGCCCAGCACGGGCCCAAGCGGACCGGAGATGGCGCTGATGGCCTGCTCGGTAGCCATCTTGGCGGCCTCGCGCCCCACGTCGATCAGCATGTCCTCGGGTGAGTAGCTCGAGCCCATGATCAGGGTCTTGTTATGGATCCGCTGCAGAGCCTGGTTGATCGGACCGGTGACCGTGAGCGCCAGGTCGCTGGCGGTATTGGCGATCTCCACGGTCTCGGTCTGGGCGGCCTTGTAGTTGGTGGTGGCGAGGGCGTGGCCGGCGACCTTGGCGTCGAGCTGGGCCTCCAGCTTGGCGCGCTCCTCGGGCGAGAGGTTCTCCGCCTTCAGCTGATCGGCCAGGTATTTCGCGTCTCCCAGCTGCTTGTCGAGGTCGTCGGTGGCGTCGCCATTGAGCGGGCCGAGCAGGCCGCTCTGATCGAACTCCTGCATGTCCTGCAGCCGCTTGACCTTGTCGTCCGCGGTCTGGGGTGCGCCCTCCTTGAACGCCAGCTCGGCCAGCTTGGCGTCGCGGCCATCGAGCTCCCCGAGGACCTCCTTCTCGAAGTCACTGCCCGGGAAATCCTTCTCGTAGTCGCGCTTCATCGCCGCGATCTCGTCCTTGCTCTTGCCCTCCAGCATCTTGGTCAGCACGGGAGCGTCGGTACCCGCGCCGCTCATGGCCAGCTTGGCCTCCAGCGACGGCGAGACCTTGCCCGTGTTGATGAGCTGCTGGGTCTTCTTCAGCTCGTCCTCGGACGACCTGCCGACGGCTTCGACGAGGAACGTCGCCGGGGCCATGATGCTGGTGTTCGACTGCATGTCCTCCGTGGCCGCGGTGAGGAGCGGCTTTCCGTACTTGTCCTCGTACGCCTTCAGGGTGGCGTCGCGCTCCTCGGGTGACAGGTTCTCGAGCTGCTTCCAGAGCTCCTTCTCGTCGGTGCCGTAGATGCTGTCCATCGCGGCCTCGGCGCGGGCGGCGCGCGCCTTGGCGGGATCACCGTCGAGGTAGGCGTTCATGGCGTCGACCTGGGCCTCGCCGTAGTGCTCGGCGAGGTCCTCGCGCAGGTTCTTGCCGGTGGTCTTCTGGTAGGCCTCCTCGGCGCGGCGGCGTGCCTCGGGGTCCTTGATCTTCTCGAGCTCCTCGAAGGTCTGCTGGGCCTCGGTGTCGTTGTCCATGCGATCCAGCAGGCTGCTGGCCTCGTCCAGCAGCGGCGCCGAGGTGGTCTCGCGAACTGCGTCGCGGAACTTCTTGCCGTCGACCCCGAAGTTGTCTTCCAGGGTGTCGCCGACGTTGTCGGCGACGGTGTCGGTGATGTCGCGCAGGACGCCGCCGTTGTTGCGCTCGTCCATCTTGATGGCGAACATCTTGGCCTCGCGCTCGCGCGGGTCCTGGATCAGGGCGGCCTCGGCGAGGTCGCGATCGGAGCCGCTCAGCTCGTCCTTGACCAGCCCCTCGACGGTCTCGCCGGGGTGCTTCTTCTGGTACTCCTCGGCGAGCCGGGCACGGTCGGCGGGATCGGTCAGGCTGGCCAGCGCCTCCTTCATCTTGTCTTCGTTGGTGCCGACGCCGAAGGCCATGCCGTCGGCAGCGTTGTCGAGCTGCGCCATCGCGGCCGCGACCTTGTCACCTGACAGGTTGGCCTGCGCCTCGGCGAGGTCGGTGCCGCTCATCTCCTCGGCCAGCATGACGTCGAGATCGCCCCAGCCCTCGGCGGCGAACTGCGCGCGGACCGCCTCGGCGTCCTCGGGCGACAACCCCTTGAGGGCGGCGTGGATGCCGTCCTCGTCGGTACCGGTCATGGTGGTCATGGCCTGGCGGACCTTCCACGCGGCCTCCTGCGACAGCTTCTGCTTCTCGGGGCTGAGCTTCATGGCGTCGAGCTTGGCCTTGCCGGTCTTGTCGTCGAGTTGCTCGCGCTTGGGCTTGGCGGCCTCGGCGGCCTTGCGCTCGGCCTCGGCCTTGTCGGCCGCGGCCTGGGCGTCCTTGTGCATCTGGACCGGATCGCTGACCGCGGTCTTGGCCAGGTCCTTGTCGAGCGTGCTGGCGGTGGCGCTGTTCTTCTTGTCGGCGTCCTCGCGCAGGGTGGTCAGCTTGGCGCGCTCCGCCTCGGCGGCCGAGTGCTGGGCGTTGAGGACCTTGGCGCCCGCCTCACCGACCATTTCGGTGATGTGCTTGCCCTGATCGGCCAGCTTGTCCGCGAGCTGGGCGTTGCGACCCTCGATGCGGGCCAGCGTCTGGTCGAGCTCCGCGCTGGTGCGCACCTGCATCGCGGTCATGGCGCCCTTGATGCGACCCAGCATGGCGGCGCCCTGGGCGCGGATGGTGTCGAGGTGGGCGTCGATCTTGGCGTCGACGCGCTTGTTCATCTCGCCGAGCTTGGTGGCATTGTCCTTGTCGAGGGCGTCGGAGGCCTTGTCGATGTCGGCGGTGGCGGCGCGGACCTCCTTGGCGGCGCTGGCGATGTCGGCCTCGGCGGTGCTGTCGAGCTTGGCGCGCGCGGCCTTGGCCTTGTCCTCGATGGCCTTCTTGCGCGCGTCGAGGTCGGCCTTGGTGGTGGTCTCGGCCTCGGCGCGCTCGGCCTCGATGTCGGCCAGACCGGTGGTCACGGTCTCGTCGATCTTCTGGAGGGCCGTCGTGTTGTCGAGCTCGGCCTTGGTGATCTCCTCGGTGAGCGTGATCTCCACGGCCTTGGCGGCGGCGGCCAGCTCTTTCTCGTTGGCGGCCTCGGCGGTCTTGATCTGGGTGTCGAAGGCGGCGACGGCGGCGACGGCCTCAGTGGTGGCCTTGTCGGCGTTGGTCTTGGCGTCTGCCTCGGCCTTGAGGGCGGCGGCGTCGCCGTCTGCGGTGATCTTCTGCGCGGTCGCCTCGGTGGTCTTGATGATGTCGGCGTTGGCCTTCATGCCGGCGGCCATGGCCTCCTGGAAGCGCGCGTTGGCCAGGGTCTCGGCCTCGGCCTTCTTGTCGCCGGCGCTGGCCAGGGTCTGCTGGCGCATCGCCTCGGCCTGCGTGGTGGCGGTGCGGATGGCATCCGCAGCCTTCTTGTGGCCATCGGTGCGGGTGGTGGTGGCCTCCTTGTTGGTGCGCTCGCGGGTGGTCGCGGCCTCCTTGCGGCCGGCCTCGAGGAAGGTCTCGCGCGAGGCATCGCCCTTGCTCTTGGCCGACTCCTTCTGCTTGCCGAGGTCCTCGCGCATCACGCGCGCGGCCTCCTTGGACTCGGCCTGGGCCTTGGCGATCTGCGCCGTGCGCTTGGACTCGACCGCGATCTTGGCAGCATCGAGGGCGGCGGTCGCGGCCTCCTTCTGGGTCTTGGCCTCGGTCTCGAGCTTGCTCTTGCGCTCGTCGAGGGCGCGGGTGGCGTCGCCGCCGCCCTCGTTGCTGCTCTGCTCGAGCTCGGCGAGCTCGGCGGTCTGCGCGTCCTCGATCTCCTTCTGCAGGGACTCGCGGGTGGCGGTCTTGCTCTCCTGCGCGGCCTTGGCATCGGCCTTGGCCGCCTCGCGCTCGCTGCGAGCCGCGTCGCGACGCTCGTGGATGTTGTCTTCCAGCGCCTTGGTGTCCTCGGCGTGCTGCTTGGCGGCGGCGTCGGCGGCGTCGGTCACCGACTTGGCGGCGGCGTCGACGACCTTGTTGCTCTCCGCTTCGGCGTGGGCGGCGGCCTGCTGCTTCTTCTGTTCGGCCTCGGCCTTGGCCTGGCTGGCGGTCGGGGCTGCGGCCTTGCCGCCGGAGGGGCCGGCGTGCGGCTGCGGAGCCGGCTCGGGGATGGCTCCAGGGCCGGGGCCGGCGGGGCCGCGGCCACCACCACCACCACCGCCGCCGGGCGAAGGAGCGGGCGCCTTGCCTGCGCCGAACGGGTTGCGCTCGAACGCCTGGTCGAAGGCCGACGTGGACGCAGCGGGGTCGGCCTTGCCGAACTTTCCGGCCTTGCCGATCTTGGGGCGCTCGCCGTGCGGCTGGGTCTTCTTCAGCTTGGCGAAGCCGGGGTGCTGCTTGCCGTGCCTGGCGGCGGCCTTGGCCATGTCATGAGCGCGCGGGACCTGGGGCGTGTTCTCGGCGGCGTGCAGCGGCGCGTTGCCCATGCCGAAGGCGCCCGGGGCTGATTGCGCGAGTGCGGCGGGCTTCCTGGCGTCGAGCTTGGCGGGAGCAAGATGCGCGGGCGCGCGAGGCGCCAGTGGCTCGGCGCCGAAGGGGGCCGCGAGCGGGTCGGCCTTGGCGGTCGCCTTGCTGTCGGTGGCCTTGAAGGTGGGCTTGGTCTCGGCGGCCTTGAAGGTCGGCTTGGCCTCGGTGGCCTTGAAGGTCGGCTTGGTCTCGGCGGCCTTGAAGGTCGGCTTGTCGTCGGTGGCCTTGAAGGTGGGCTTGTCGTCGGTGGCCTGCTTGTCGCGGCGCTGGGTGTGCAGCTTGTGGCGCGCGACGCGCTTGCGAGAGTGGCTGCGGTGGCGGGGCTTGTGCTCGTCGCGAGCAGCGTCGGTGCGCTCGGGTGTGGCGGCCTTGACCGTGGGCTCGTCGGTGCGCTCGCCGTCGGCGGCCTTGAACTTGGGCTCGGCGGCGTGCTCGCCGTCGGCGGCCGTGAACTTGGGCTCGTCGGCGTGCTCGCCGTCGGCGGCCTTCAACGTGGGCGCTGGCTCTCCAGCGACGTCCTTGGCGGGCTCGGCGGCCTTGAAGGCGGGCTCGTCGGTGTCGCGCTTCGGGCGGAGCGCGGGCGCGGTGGCGTCGGCCCAGTGCGACATCAGCTGCAGCTTGGCGTCGTGCTGCTCGGGCTTGCCGGGCAGCAGGCGCGGGCGGGCGATGGTCTGCATGGGCTCGCGCGGGGGCTGCTGGTCAGCAGCGGCGCGGCCGGGCGCACCCGCCTGCGGCTGGACGTGGGCGTCCTCGCCCCAGGCCTGCAGCACCTCGGCGGCGGCGCCGAGGTCGACGCTGGCGTCGGCGCTCCAGCTTGCGAGCGGGGCGCTGGCTGCTTCGGGCGCTGTTTCGGTGGCAGCGTCGGCGGCCTCGAACACCCGGGGCAGCTGCTTGCCCTCGTGGCTGCGTACCTTCTGGACGATCCGGGTCAGGCCTTCGAGCTCGTGTGCCATGAACTCCCTATCAGCACCTGGCGGGCCACTCGAAACGGCTGCCATCCCCCCGGATTCACGACGCGATCGATGACACGGTGCCAAGCACTGACTGGCACGTGTCAGGCGCACGGACACGCCTGCTCGACAGCTGACCCTAGCCAGACTGGAGGGCAAGGGCGAGGACTTCGGGGTTTACAGCCAGGCCTGAAACACGGTCAGCGCGGCGTATCGACGTTGACCGCGGTGAGCTGCTCGAGCCAGGCGCGATCGACCTCGGGCACATCGCCCAGGGACCACGCGCGCGCGGTGACGTCGTCGCTGCTGGAGACCAGCCACTTGCCGTCGCGGGTCAGGAGCAGGTTGCCGATCTCGCCGCGGTGGCGACGCAGCACGCGCAGCAGCGCGCCGTCGCGCACGCGCCAGACGCGGATGCTGCCGTCGGCCGCGCCGGTGGCGACGTTGGTGCCATCGCTCGACAGCGCCAGCGCGGTCAGACGCACGTCGTGACGCAGCAGCAGCGCGCTGCCGTCCGGGCGCCAGACCCGGGCGCTGCCGTCCTGGCTGCTCGAGATCAGCGTGCCGTCGGGGCTGTACTCCAGCGCGTCGATGACACCGGCGTGGCCGCGCAGCGTGCGTGACGCCGCGGCGCTGGCGACGTCCCACAGGCGGATGGTCGCGTCACCGCCCGCGCTGGCCAGGGTGCCACCGTCGGGGCTGAAGCGCAGCGCGTAGATCACCCCGGTGTGGCCGCGCAGCGGCTGGCCGTCCTCGCTGCCGAGGTTCCACAGCCGGACGTCGGCGCCGTCGCCGCCGCTGGCGAGCCGCTTGCCGTCGGGTGAAAACGCCAGGGCACGGAGCGTGGTGCGATGGTTGACCAGGCTGGTGCCGACGCTGCCTGGCGCCAGGATGTGGATCGCGCTGTCGATGCCGCCGGTGGCGAAGTGTGTGCTGTCGGGCGCCCAGGTCAGCACGCTGGTCGGTCCCTGGTGGCCGGGCTCGACCCAGAACATCCTGCGGTCGGAGATGCGCACGCTGGCCAGCCGTCCGCTGCCGCCGCTGGCCAGCAGCGTGCTGCCGTCGGGCGACAGCGCGATCAGCTGCGACACGTCGGGCGCTGCGTCCATGGTCAGGCGCGAGCGTCCGCCGGCGAGATCCCACTCGGCCACGCGGCCGTTGCCGGCGGCCATCAGCACGACCGGCGTCGCGCCGGGCAGCTCGCCGATGCCGCGACCGCCGGGGCCGTCGAGCTTGATCGAGGGCTCGGGGCCGAGCGCTGTCGACCACACGCGGACGTCGCCGTTGCTGCACACGCTGATCAGCTCGCCGTCGGCGCTGAGCACCAGGCTGCTGATGCTGGCGGTGGCACCGGTGAGGATGCGCAGCCCACCGCTGCTGTCCCAGACGCGCAGCTTGCGATCCGCGGCGGCGGTGATGATGCGCACGCCGTCGCGTGCGAACCAGGCCCCCGTCACCGGCGTGTCATGGCCGAGCACGCGCACCACGTTGGTCAGGCGCTCCCAGCTGCGCACCGTGCCGTCGCTGCTGGAGCCCAGCACCCGCGCGCCATCGGACGAGAACCCAACCGAGGCGACGCGGCCAGCGCCGGGCAGCGTCTCGATGCCGCCATCAGCGCCGCGCAGCCGCAGGGCGCCGTCGCTGGAGCCCCACGCGAGCAGCCCCGACGGGCCAAACGCCAGCGCGGTCACCTCCGCGGGGTCGGGCAGCTCGACGCTGGCGCCGGTGGCCACATCCCACAGGCGTGCGCTGCGATCGTAGCTGTTCGACAGCAGCGCGCGGCCATCGGGCGAGAACACCACCGAGTCGACGCCATCGCTGTGGCCGAGCAGCGGCCGCGGCGTGCCCGAGGCCAGGTCGAGCACCACGATGCCGCCATCATCGCGCCCGACCGCGAGCTGCTTGCCGTCGCTGCTGAACGCCAGGCTGATGCCCATCGTGGTGCCGGCCAGGCTGCGTTGCGCGGCGCTGCCGCCGGCGCTGCCCACATCGAGCAGCAGGACGTCGTGCGCGCTGGCGACCGCGACAGTGCGGCCGTCGGGTGAGAACGCCAGCGCGCTGGTCAGCGGCGGGGCGGCGCCGAGGCCGCGACGCGCGCCATCGCGCAGCGCCACCAGCGTGAGCTGGTCGTCGGCCAGCGCGGCCAGCTGCGGCTCCGTCGGTGACACCGTGACCAGGCCGAGGCCGTGCAGCTCGAGGCGCGCCACGCCGCGCGCCTCGGCCTCGCGAGCGATGCGCTCGATGGCCGCGCTGTCGGGGGCGTCGCCGGCGGCGTAGCTCTTGAGCCAGGCGATGGCCTGGGTCGGATCGCGCTCCAGCCACGATTCGGCCTGCGCCAGCAGCAGGGCGTCGCGGCGCTTGCGCACCTCGGCGTCGGCGCGCACGGCGCGACGCTCGGCGACCCGGGCGTCGTCACGCTCGCCGAGGATGCTGCGCACACCGAGCACCGCGGCCACCGCGAGCACCACCAGGCTGACCACGCTGACCGCCACCGCCTGGCGGTAGCGCCGCAGCCAGCGCAGCAGCAGCACGCGGCGCGAGTACTGATGGGCACCGACCAGCTGGCCGGTCAGGAAGCGGCGCAGATCGCCGGCCAGCTCGCGCGCGGCGGGATAGCGGTCGCGCGGGGAGCGCGCCATGGCCTTGTGCACGATGGCGCGGAGCTCGCGCGGGATGCCAGGCTCCAGCACCTCGGCCGGCTGCGGCGAGGCGGCCGTGACCTGGGCCAGGATGCTGGCGTCGTCCTTGCCGGCATAGGGCGCGACCCCGGTCAGCACGTGATAGAGGAGGGCGCCCAGGGAGTAGACATCGGCGGTCTCGGTCACGGGCTCGCCGCGGGCCTGTTCGGGCGGCAAGTAGGGCGCGGTGCCGACCACCTTGCCCTCACGCGTGAGGTCCGGGGCGTCGCCTGCGGCCTCGGCGGACAGGTCGTCGCCGGGCGTGATGGCCTCGCCGAGCTCCTTGGCCAGGCCCCAGTCGACCAGCACGGTCTCGCCGAACTCGCCGACCATGACGTTGGACGGCTTGATGTCGCGATGGATCACGCCCTGGGCGTGCGCATAGGCCACCGCCTCGCACACCGAGAGCACGCTGGGCAGCAGCGCCAGGCGCTCGTCGAGGCTGGCGCGACGCGCGACCACGGCCTTGAGCGTCTCGCCCTCGAGCAGCTTCATGGCGTAGAACGGCTCGCCGTCGGGCCAGCGCCCGGCCTCGTGCACGGGCACGATGCCAGGATGCTGCAGGCGCGCGGTGATGCGCGCCTCGCGGCGGAAGCGCGCCTCGCGGTCGACGCTGCGCACGCGGAGGAGCTTGAGCGCGACCACGCGCCCGAGCCGCCTGTCGATGGCACGCACCAGTCGACCCAGGCCGCCGCGCGCCAGCTCGGGGCCGACCTCATAGCAGGCGCGGTCGACCTCGGGCAGCGGGTCGGTCGGGTTGGCCGTCGCCGCGACGGCCCCGTGGGGCGGTGGGGTCGCCGGCTCGTCCGAGGTGGCCGACATCGTCTCGGCCACATCGCGACGCGGCTCGCGCGGGGGGACGCCCATCGCGCGAGTATACTCGGCACGTGGAAGAGACGCGGGACGCCAGCATCCGGCACGACGGTCAGGGGCCCGCGCGTCCTCCTCCAGGTGTGGTCCTGGTGCTCGCGGCCGGGAGACCGGCGTTTCAGGTCTTCCCGGCCGGGACGCGCCCGCTGGTGCTCGGACGCGAGGGCGACATCGCGCTGGAGGACCCGCGGCTGTCACGACGCCATGCCGAGCTGCGGCGCGAGGGTGGGCGCTGGTCGCTGCACGATCTCGACAGCCGCAACGGCAGCTTCCTCGATGGTCTCGAGGTCACCAGCACGGGCGCCAGCAACGGCACCGTGGTGCGCGTGGGCGATAGCCTGCTGCTGCT
>Ga0154020_10007200_pt1 | contig 13001 bp, 14 predicted proteins | sample Klosneuvirus_201_FD_109709 | JGI IMG/M metagenome (GOLD analysis project Ga0154020, IMG submission 109709) | Active sludge microbial communities from wastewater, Klosterneuburg, Austria - Klosneuvirus_20160825_MG | ecosystem: Engineered > WWTP > Aerobic digester > Activated sludge | place... | reverse complement strand
ATCAATACAAGAGGAAGAATTGAATAATAACTTCCCAAATGGGGATTTATGGAATGAGTTAGAATCTTTGATTTGGAAGATTGAAAACCCACAATCAGAAATTGAACACGGAGATTTTAACGATAAATCATCAACTTCACATTATTAATAAAATACGCCTCCCATGCCTATCATCGATGCACACTTGGGAGGTTTTTTACTTTTAAAAACAGACAAAGCAGATTACTTTTTCAGTGAGTCAATATTAAAATCATCAATAATAACCGTTATAATAAATGAGTAACCACATGACAAAAAAGAAAAGCAACGCAGGACGACCCGCACTAATCGACAAGATTCGGGTCGTCTTGCTCGTCTCAGGACAAGACAACGCTAACGAGTTGATTCGGATAGCGAAAGGGATGCAGGTTTATGAACCAAAAAAGTCAAAACTATGATTGTTAATGAGCTAAGAATAGGTAACATCGTTCGACAATTAGGTACTTTTACCGAGAGCACCGTTACTACTATTGACAGTGAAAATCAAACTATTTCAACTTTATATGTATCTGAAAGGACTGTGAATGACTTTGATGGTGTCTTGTTAACTCATTCAAAATTACTAGAGTTTGGATTTAGTAAGGTAGAATCTGACTTGTATGTATTGAACGGCTATTTCGCTTCATTTGATGCGGATCGTCCTTTATGGATTGGAAAGAATGGTTGTTGTGAGCGTGAAACGATAAAAGAGGGTTTAATATTTGTTCACCAACTTCAAAATATATATTTCGCATTAACTGGAAACGAACTTAAAATAATCGAAAAACCATGATTACAACACTACTATTGATAGCAATCGCACTAATCGTGTGGTGCTTCATTTTATGCCTTAATTGGCAGCCAAAATATTTCGTTGCTAAAATCGGCGAATATTGGTATATTTGTTACGAAGACTTAAAGCATATTGATGAGGTGTATAGAGTTGCGAAATTCGATAATATTCAAGATGCATTGAGAGAGCTTAAAAATTACGAAAGATGAAAGTATTGATTTACATATTGGCACGATTACTCAAAGCACCTTTGTTTTGGGTTCCAATCAGTCCGTATAAACGTTGGAAGTTCAAGCAGTCATATTTCAAGCATGACTTGTATTTTGTGACTTTTTGCGCTTTTTGTTTTTCGATCATTTACATTCTTGGATTTTGGATAGGTGTTCCGGTTTCAATCTTTATTTTGACTTTGTTTTTTCTAACCAAAATTAGTGAGTAATGGGTGTTTTTGAAAAAGGAAACCAATTTTGGAAACAACGGTCAAAACACGGTAGGGACGCGTTATTTGCATCCCCCGAGTTGCTTTGGGAATCCGCATGCGAGTACTTTGAGTGGTGTAATGAAAACCCTATTATTGTCACAAAATCAACATCAAGCACACAAGGCAGTAGCAACGAAGTAAAGGAGCATCAAAGACCATTCACAAAGCAAGGTTTGTTCTTTTATTTGGAATGCTCAGATGATTGGTTGCGAAATTTCAGGAAGTCATGTTCGAGCGATTTTTTACGGGTCATTCACGCAATTGAGCAAACTATCGAGAGTCAACAGATAGAACATGCCATGGTTGGTGTATTCAACTCAAATCTTGTCGCACGTATCCAAGGTATAAAAGATCACTCCGACCTAACCACCAACGGCAAGGAAGTGAATACAATAATAAATCTAGGTCAAGGAGTGAATCCGAATGAAACTACTAATTAAACAGGAACACGCAGTTTACTACCTGAAAGACAACGTTACTTCTGAGGTTGTATTTGGTGGTGGTGCGGGTGGAGGTAAGTCTGCGCTAGGTTGCTTGTGGTTGATTGAGTGTTGCCAAAGGTATCATGGCTCACGTTGGGTCATGGGAAGGTCAAAATTAAAGGCGCTCAAAGAAACAACGCTTAACACGTTCTTTGAGATAGCTTCAAAACTAGGTATTACAAATCAATTTATTTTCAACGCACAATCGAATGTAATTAAATGGAACAATGGAAGCGAGATAATTTTGAAGGACTTATTTTTGTATCCATCGGATCCAGAATTTGACAGTCTTGGTTCACTTGAAATAACTGGTGGATTCGTTGACGAGTGCAACCAAATCACATCTAAGGCGTGGCAAATTCTTAAATCACGATGTCGTTACAAGCTGAAAGAATTTGGATTAATTGGTAAATTACTTGGTACTTGTAATCCTGCCAAAAATTGGGTTTACGGTAATTTCTATAAGCCTTATAAGAATTCAGAACTGCCCGTTTATCGAAAATTTATCCAAGCGTTACCGAAAGACAATCCTCACTTGCCACAAAGTTACTTGGATGCGTTGTCGCAAATGGACAAGTCGTCACGTGAAAGACTGCTGCACGGGAATTGGGAATACGACGACGATCCAAATGCTTTGTGTGGAATAGATCAAATCAACTCTATTTTTGAAAACAACCACGTTCAAGGTGGCAATAAGTATTTGACCGCTGACATTGCACGTATGGGTAGCGACAAGGCGGTCATATTTGTTTGGGAAGGTTGGAAGGTCGTCGAAAAGGTTTCATTTGAGATTTCAAAAACTACTGAAATTCAGAATGCTATTAACGCACTTCGTATCAAACATCAAATTCCTAAAAATCGTAGCGTTGGCGATGGCGACGGTGTTGGTGGTGGTGTAATTGATAACACGGGAATCGTTGAGTTCAACAACGGATCAAAGGCTTTGAACGGTGAGAATTACCAGAACTTACAAACGCAATGCTTGTACTATCTAGCCGACCGGATTAATGCGTACGAATTATATTTAGCCTGTGATTTCGGAGAGAAAGAGAAAGAAGAGATAATACAAGAATTGGAATACTTGAAGTCCTATAAATCGGATGAAGAGGGCAAGGTTCGGGCGTTGCCAAAGGATGTAATTAAGGAACACATTGGGCGTTCACCCGATTGGCGGGACGCTTTATTAATGCGTAGTTATTTTGATTTAAAACCAAAAAACAGCGCACCCACAAGTAGTAAATCGTTTAAAAAGTAGAATATGAAAAGCAAGCAATTAGTATTGGCAGGAGTGATCGTAGCAGTTTTGGGAATCGGATATTTCGTTTATAAGGACTATCAAAAAAAAGAGTCATTGCGTCAATGGTTGAAGGTTCAAAATGCGCTTGATTCCATGGATGCGGTAAAGGTCGATTTCAATGATTACAATTAAGGTAAAAAAAGGTTGGTTTCGCTCTGTTTCGTTGGTTATACCTTCGGGATGGAGCGATCTTACATTTAGGCAATTTGTGCAATTACTCGAGTGCGACGACGAAACGAAAGCGGTAGAGATTCTTACGGGTCAAAATATCACTATCCCCGAATCAATGTATCCGTACTTCGATTTTTTTCGGGAAAAATATGATTTGGATGAAATACAACCATTGCACTATTTACCTTTTGGCGGTGAAATTTTCGAAGTTCCAAGCATATTTGGGGAGTCTTTCGGAAAAAAAATAAAGTTGAAAATGTATTTGGAATCAAAGTTTGAAATATCCAAGATTCATGAGGTGGTTAGTGTGTATCTACCGTTGACAAATGAGCAGTTGTACGCTTGCAACTTCTTTGATTTGTACGCTGTGTACGTCAATATAGTAAATCAATACAAGTCAATCATTGAAAATGAAAATAGAGCTTTATCTTTCAATCCTGACCATATCCAAGTAATGGCGGGAATAAAAAACTTTGCTGAATTTGGGGACTTCAACACCGTGGATATGATAGCAAAGGAGTATAATTACACACATGAGCAGGTCGAGAATCTTGAATATTCAACGATATTCCTTATCTTGCGAAAAAAAGCGGTAGAGGATGCATTTCAAAAGAGTTACGCAACCTTAAAGCGCACAATGAAAGAGTAGTTATGTCAAGGATTAACGCAATATTGGAGCAGTTTTCAGCGGATATCATGCCTGAGATTCTTACGGCTTCAAAACGTTTTGCCCCAACGGTAACATCAGAGTTGAAAACAAACGCCAACGGCACTACGTTGACTATTTCGGGAAGTCCTTACTTGTCTACTCTGTGGGAGGGTCGCAGACCGACAAGCCCAAGTGCACCGAAAGGATCACCAACCTTACAACAGATATTACTCGAGTGGATAAAATCAAAATCAATTGTACCGAAGGCATTACCGAATGGCAATATTCCAACACTTGAACAACTGAGTTGGGCAATGGCTAAATCTATGCATAAGAAGGGTGATTTGCTTTACCAACGAGGGGGAAAAAACAACAGCTTCGATTACGTCTTTACAAAATCAAGGATTGACGGCTTGATTAACCTACTGAGTGATGAAGCGTTTAAAAATTTAGAAGTAACAATCAAAAATACAACGATATAATGGCGATTACACTAATAAGAACACCGATTGTCAAAATAGGTACTTCGACTACTGACAGCACAGTGAACAACGTACACCAACCGATTTGGTTTGTGTTCAAACGTGAGGATTTTCAAATATCTAGCATTTCAAACGACGGTGGAAAAGTTAAGATAACTATTGCCGGGACACTTAATGAGTTCGACGGGGTTGTTGATGACTACCTTCGCTTGGTCACGAATCAAGTTGGCTACAATGGTACATGGAAGATACTAGCTTTGACAACTAACACCGTAACGATTGATTTGAATTACGTGACAACGGCAACGGGCTATTTCAATATGCTTGGGCGTAAGAATTGGTACATAGAGACAAGCATAACGGTTACTCTTCCAGATAACAGTATTGTGATTGCTGGAAATCTTGAGACACGTCAAAATTTAAACGATGAAGTTAGAGTGAATGTTGCACCGCTTCTAAAGCCGTACGTATCTATGAATGACAATTTCAATTACAGCACATTCGCATTTACAGACATTTACGAGAGTAATCAGTACCGATTTGCATACAAAGAGGTGTACGTTGGGTCTACTGAAGTCGAGGTGAAAGATAGCACTTATCACTTTGTTAACTCAATTAATCAACCACGCTACCGAAGTGGCTCAAATATGGAGTATTTTATGGTTGGCGACGAAAACAATTTGATTAAATGGTTGACGCCATTCATTAAACCAACAGCATTCAAGGGCTTTCCTTTTTGCATGAGTTTCATTAATTTCACAGATCGTTTCGGCTTGGTTCAAACTGAAACAAACAACGGTACATCAATTGACACATTGGTTACATCGGACAAGCCCTATATCAACCGCACAATGTTGCCAACCATGGACACGTCAACGGGTGGTGAAATAGATGTGGTGTTAAGGGTCAATAATGAGGGGACGTTTGTAAATGTATCTGAAACTATTACCGTGGATTACGATACGGAATGTCACAAGAAACCTATTTACCTAAACTGGCTTGACACAACGGGAGGTCGTGCATTTTGGCTTTTCGACCGTGTTCAAACGGTAAGCGTTGAGACGGCGGTAGGTGATACATTTGAGCCATTGGTAAATGATTTGGCTACGCAACAAGGTGATATATTTGAGGTTGAACGAACGGCAGGGAATCGCTTAGTGTTGACGACGTACACAACGATCGAAAAGGCAAAAGGTATCAAGTCGATGTTATACTCGCTTAACGTGTTGATGCTTGTAAATCCAGAAACGTGGGAAGACGACGGAGTTATTTGGGAAGCGGTTAGACCGTTGCCGGGAAGCTACCAATTGTACAACACGAATGAAACACACACATCGCTTACGGTGACGATCGAGTTAATTGCAACTAACATTCAAGGCAGGTAGTTATGCAAAAAAATGAGTTAATTGTAAATGGTGTATCACTGGACTTGGCGCCAAACACAATCGTTGGTATCACATACCAAGCAAATAACATTGGTGAAATTCAAAACAGACAAGGGGACTATTCGAACACTTTCAAATTGCCGTTTACCGAAAAGAATCGTGTGTTTTTTGAAAATGCTGAAAACGTAAACTCGGGAACACTTATCCCCTACCGAACATTCACAGCAAGTTACTACGAATCAGGACTGCCGATCATTCGGGACGGTGTTTTGACGCTCGTTGAAACGGACAACGGATATTCTGTTAGGCTAAATTCTGGGAACACCGATTTTTTCAAGTTACTTGGGGATGCTACGGTTGGCGATCTATACGCTGGCGAATCGCACGTTATGAACTTCGATACTATAATAGCATCGTTGGATGAGTCACAAAACTACATCTATCCAACCGTTGACTTTCGAAAATACCCCGAAGAATCACCATTACCGTTATGGAGTGATGGAATGGACGTCCGTTGGTTTCGACCTTTTTTGTTCGTTAAAAAGATTCTCGAACGAATGGCAGATGTGTACGATTACAATATTGTCGGGTCGTTTGTTGATTCCGATATTTGCCAAAAGTTGCTTTTCAGTCCCGATAATTGCGTGAACGATGAAAGTATAACATACGACTTCTTTTCGTCAATTGACATTCCAGACTACGTGCTGTTAGGTACTATTCCCGAAGCACCGACGGGAGATTCTTTCACATATTTCGAAGAGGTCAATTCGTCACCAAACACAGAATTAACAGCTACGGTTGGAGGCATCACAACCCCAATTGGAGGTGCTGGAACAATGAAATTGAAATACGACTTTCAGGCTTTCATACGAATGACCGATGATCCAATAATCGAGTATGATAGACGGAAGGGTATCACGGTTGAAATATTGAAAGTAGGCACGGGTGTAATAGCATCAGACGTTTTAGTTTCGGATTCATTATATGCCGAAGATTGGTTTTATACGGCATTAGGTACACTCAATTTGCCATATACCGTCAACGAGGGCGATCAGTATTTTGCTCGTGTTTTGTTTGAGATTCAAGAAGCAGACAACACGGGGTTTGATTTTGGATTTAACACGGCAGGCTTGTTTGAGTTGACGTTTATTCCAGATGTCAACATGAACTACGGATCAATTGTCTTGCTTCAAAATTGCTACACGATGAAACAAAAGGACTTCTTAAAGGACTTAATGAACATGTTCTGCATTTTGCCACAAACGAACACATTCACACGGACTATTTCATTCAACTTTTTGGATGATTTACTTGTGAAAACTGGCAACGCCTTGGATTGGTCAAGTAAAATAGACACACGGCAAATCAACGTAACCTATCGATGGGGTGACTACGCTCAAAAAAACAACTTCTTGTATAAAGATGTGCCGAATGTAATCGACTTTTACCAACCAAGCTACGGGAGGGGTTGGTTTTTTATTGACGATCAAAATTTGCCAATTGAAAAAACGGTAGTTCAGTTGAACACATCAGCAGTAGAGATGAGCGCAGATGCTTTTATCTGTTCAATTCAAGCTGTAGAACCTTTAACGGGCGAATGGTCGAATCCAAACAACCGTTTTCTAGTTTTGGATAGAAAGCCGTATTCAGAGGACTATTATAAAACGTTGATCGATACATACGGCAACACGTATTTCGATGAAAACCCTGTTATTCCTTATTTCTTTTTTGGGGATCAAAGTCTTGGATTCACTTGGGGAATCACGGATGAACCAAAAGGGTTAATTGATAGGTATTACAAAGTGATTCAGCAGGTCAATTATAAATCAAAATACATTGAAATATTCGCATTCCTTAACTCAAACGACATTCGAAATATTGATTTCACTATTCCAATATTCTTGAATGTTCAACACAAGAAAGTCAACATTAATGGTTACTTTTACTTAAATATTGTGAGTCAATACAGAGGTGGTTTAACCAAGATTGGACTTGTGAGATTGTGATAAAAAAAAGGTCGAGACTCCACATCCCGACCTTTCAAACTTAAACCTAAAAAAAAATTGCTGTAAACTACGTGACAAATATACAATTTATCCGTGTAAAATGGCAGATGAAAGAACAATTATTTTTAAAGTCGATGCTGACACGTCGGGACTGAAAAAACAAGCCGAACTTGCGAGCGCCGAAGTTCAAAAAATCAAAGCGTTGCAGTCTTCTATGCTGGAGGGAAAGACTAAGGACGAGCAAGCAAGCATTAAGTCTTCGGTTGCGTATATGAAACTGAATGAGTCATTACGCCAAAATCAAAAGGCGTTGAAAGATTCGACTAGCGCACTTGTGATTAATGAGCAATTAGCGGGCAAATCAAGCCTTACAACCATTGAACAGGCACAAGCGCAAAAGGCGTTGGCAGTAGCTTACAACAACTTGACCGAAGAGCAACGATTAAACACAAAGGAGGGTCAAGAAATCACGGCGCAATACAAAGCGATGAATGACTCACTCAATAGCACATCGTTGGCAGTTAATGACGGGCGTAGAAACGTAGGGCTTTACTCTAATTCGCTCAAGGAAATCAAAGAAGAGTTGAAGGCTATGCAGAATGTAATGGCCGGGACGGATGCAAATTCGGATGAATACATTAAGGCAAGCGAACGAGCGGGTGAACTTCGGGACAAGCTGAAAGAAGTAAAGGAGAACACCAACGCACTAGCTGGAGGTAGTGGTTTTGAGAAAATGTCAAACACTATCGGAGGTATTCAAGGCGATTTGGCAAACCTAGATTTTGAGGGGGTTGCCGAAAAAGCAAAGACGTTGCAGGAAGTGAGTTCAAAAATGACTTTCAAAGAGGTTATTGGCGGGGTCAAGTCGATGGGATCGGCGTTCGTTTCGCTCGGTAAAGCATTGCTCGCAAATCCTTTGTTTTTATTGGTGGCTGTAATCGGTGCGGTAGTAGGTGCATTGGTCTATTTCTCCCAAGAAGAGGAGACCGCAGAAGCCGAAACCGAAAAATTTAATCGAACCATGGAACACCAAAATGCCGTATTTGATCGCAATAGTGAAATGCTTCGACAAAATGCAAAGCATCGTCTGGAAATGGCAAAGGCGCAAGGTAAATCGACTAAAGAAATTCAGCAGATTGAACTTCAAAATTTAGCACAGGAAGAAAAATTGAGACGTGAAAATTTGAAGAAAAACAAGGAGCAGTTGATGGAAAAGAAACGGCTTTATATGTTGTCGTTGAAAGAAGGTAACGATGAAAATGCGAAGAAGTTACATGAAGAAATTCAGCAGGATAAAGAAGCTATTGCGGATTTGAAATTGGGCAGACAAAAATACTATCAAGACCGAAAAGTCATGCTTATCAATAATGAAAATGCATTGAAAAAAGAGCGTGAGGAAGCGACACAAAAAGAACTTGAAAAACAGAAGGAAATCGAAGAAAAGGCGAAGGCAAACTATGAAGCATACAAGCAACGCAAGCAGGCCGAACAACAATTAGCGAAAGAGATTGCGCAAAACATCGCACAAGTAACGAGTGAAGCACAGGCGCAGGATTTAGCGAATCAAGAGGCTACATTAAACGCACAAATAGACTATCGTAAGAAGGTTGCTCAATTGACTATTACGAATGAAAAAGAACTTTCGCAAACACTGATCGACCTTGAAAATGAAAGGGCAGCCGAAGTATCAAAAATAAACGAGTCGAACAGGATTCTTGAGATTCAAAATATTCGAAATGCTTCACAAGTTGAAATTTCGGAGTTAAAAGGTAGTAAAGAGAAGGTAGCAGAACAAACAGCACTAATCAACAAGCGTACAGCGGAAGAGATTGAAGCGGTAAATATTGAGTTTTCGAAGCGTTCGCAAGATTTGGAGGTTCAAAAATTGGAGCAACTCAAGAAAATTGAGGATCAGAAATTGATTGATGCGAAGGATGCGGATTCGAAGCGATTGATTGACGTTGAAGCGCAGATACAAGATGAGTTGAACGCAAATCGTTCGGCAACGCAAAAGCAAATTGAGCTTGCGATCGAAAAGAATCGACAAATACAAGCCGACGACACCAAATCCGCTGAGGAAAAAAAGCTATCAGAAGCCAAAACGGAAGCCGAAATAACAGCTATCAAAAAAGCTGAAGCCGACAAGCAAATTGAGATTGACAAAATTGCGACCGAAAAAAGGAAGGCAAACCAACAAGCCGTAGTTGACGCTTCGAAGCAACTTGTTAGCGACTTATTTGCAATTCAACAGAATCAAATCCAGCAAGATTTGGAGAACACAACGAACGCAAATAACGAGAAACAAAATGAGTTGCAAAAGCAATTTGATAACGGACTGATTTCATCACAAGACTACGAAGCGAAAAAATTAGCATTGGAAAACAAGTCACGGGAAGAAGAGCGGAAGATCAAAAAGAAGCAATTCGAAGCGGGTCGCCGTGCAAGTTTGATTGAAGCAACAATTGCAACCGCAATAGCTGTGGCACGCGCGTTGCCTAATCCTGTTCTCGCAACTTTAGCGGGTGTTCTTGGTGCGTCACAGATTGCAGTGATTGCAAGCCAACCAACTCCTGCGTTTGCTGATGGAGGTAAAGTTTTGAGCGGTCAAAGAATCGGTTACGGCGACGGTAAACGTGTGTATAGATCAAATGGTGACAATTTGCTGGCAACGGTAAAAACAGGCGAAGTGATCTTGAACGAACGCCAACAAAGTATGCTTGGTGGTAGATCGACCTTTGCAAAAATCGGAGTTCCCGGATTTGCAGACGGTGGGTTTGTTGGTTCGTCAATTGCTAGTGGTGTAGATGGTCAAATCAATAGTGAGAATGCTTTGATTGATGCCGTTCGTAATATGCCAAATCCAGTTGTAGCGGTTACCGATATAAACACAGGTCAAAGCAAATACGCAGATGTAATTGAAAGCGCAACTATATGAAGGTGATTGAATTAATTGATGAATTGAAAAATTCGGGACAGTTGGGCGAGTTGGTTAAACTTGGATTTGTCCATCCCTCTGTAATTGTGAATAGGAATATGTATCACGCCTACAATGCTAGGGTAGTCACCACGGGATCAAAGATGCAAGCAATGCAGGATGTTGCGGAAAACTTTGGTGTTTCGTTTGAAAGCGTTCGGCTTGCTCGTAGAACGATGGATTTTGAATTTGTTAGACAAGACTAACAACGTGTGTTGTATTAGTCTATTAATTTTGCTTCTATGATTGGAAATGTACATATAATCGGACAAATCGGAACGACTTACAAGGAAGACGGAACAATTGACGTTAAAGGCGTGGAATTGGTCGATGTGGTTTCGCAGATTGAGCCGTTAATCGGTTACGATGTAATCAACGTTTGGATTAATTCGGGCGGTGGTTTGGTTTCGGTAGGTAACGACATTCACAATTACCTTTCAAATATCCCGAACGTTGTAACGATCGCTGACGGGTTTTGTGCTTCAATCGCAACAAAAATTCACCTTTCCGCACCAATCCACAACCGTAAGGTAGTTGCGGGTACGCAGTACATGATTCACAATCCTTTGCTGCCAGAAATAACGAACGCAAACGTGAACGACTTGAAAGATGTAATTGAGGTTCTTGAGCCGATGCAAAAGGATTTGGTTAAAACCTATGTAGATGCAACGGGAACGAGTAAAGAAGCGATTCAGTCACTTATGAACGTCGAAGCAAGTTTAACCGATGAGCAGTTAATTAGCCTTGGTTTCGTTAGTGAAATAATCAACAAAGTTCAATTGAAAGCGGTTGCTTTCGTTGATTTAGAAAACGTAAAAAATAAACAAGCAGATATGAGCAAATCAAACATCAAGCTATCGCTTTACGCTAAAGCAATGGCAATGGTAAAAGGTCGTGAAGTAGTGGCTGTAATTCAGGAGGTTTCGCAAGGAACGATTGAAACGCCATTTAGCGACATTATGGTTGGCGACCCTATTATGTTAGGGACTGAGCCAGCACCAGCAGACACATACACGTTGGAAGACGGAACACAATTAGTGGTAGTTGAAGCGGGTATCGTTGGCGAAATCGTAACACCTTCAGGGGAGAGTGTAGAATATACAGAGTTACAAGAAGAAATTATGGACTTGAAAGCACAAATCGAGGATTTGAAAGCGCAAGTTTCAGAACGTGACGGTGTGATCGCTCAAATGAATGAGTCACACGAAGCCCTTGAAACAGAGCACAACGCTACGCTTGAGGTGATGAATAGTTTGAAGTCTAAAACTTCGATTTACACACCGCCCGTGAATAGTGTGCGTGCGCCAAAAGAAGCTACTAGCAAAGTTGTTTCGTTAGCAGAAAGACGTGCTGAAATTCAAGCAAGAAAGAAAAAGTAATCAACCATTCAAAAAATAAAAAGACATGGCAATTTTTGATCCAAATGATCTAAACTTCAACGGAGAAGAGATCAAATCAAGTGCAGAAGCGGTATTTATTTCCGCATTCGCACCAAACGCAGTGAGTGACCTACTTACGGTAGTAAGTGGCATCAAGGCGAAAAAACAAATCGCAATTTTAGGACGATTCAATTCGTTGCTTGGTAAAGGTGCAGGAGAGTGTGACCCAGTAGGGCGTGAGGTTTCAACACCTATGACTCAAAAAATTTGGGATCCAGCGACTATTTCGGATAGACTATCTTACTGCTGGACTCAGTTGCAAGACACGTTCTGGATTTGGGGGACTAAAAACGGAATTGAAAAAGCAGATTTGACGGCAACGGACTTCTTGTTGTACATCGAAGAATTGTTATCAACTGAGTTAATCGAAACGTGGATGCGTATCGCTTACTTTTCTGACAAAGATGCGGAATTGGTATCTGACGGTGGTGTGATTTCAAACTCAGTTACGGCTGGGGGCTTGGTATTCTTCAACCGTATCGACGGAATCTGGAAGCAATTGTTTGCTATCGCTACTGCCGACGCAAGCCGTAAAACTGCGGGGTTAGCCACTAAGAACGCAGGTGCATCTTATGCGTTGCAAGCATTCAACTCTACCGACACAACCAACAAAGTTGTGATGAATTTGATGTTCAATATGGAAGTTGAAGCGGATAGCCGTTTGACTTCTAAAGAAGGTTTGAGAATCATGGTCACTAAATCGGTGTACGATCAGTACAGACGTGAGTTGACGTTTGCAAACATTGCTTACACAACAGAGAGATTGGAGAACGGAATGATGCAAATCAATGCGGGTGGTATTCCGGTTGTTTGTGTTGAGTTCT
>Ga0154020_10007199_pt1 | contig 13002 bp, 10 predicted proteins | sample Klosneuvirus_201_FD_109709 | JGI IMG/M metagenome (GOLD analysis project Ga0154020, IMG submission 109709) | Active sludge microbial communities from wastewater, Klosterneuburg, Austria - Klosneuvirus_20160825_MG | ecosystem: Engineered > WWTP > Aerobic digester > Activated sludge | place... | reverse complement strand
TGTTGCCTACTTTATATATTCAGGCCAGAGACCAGCGAGGCATTTTTAAGAAGTTTAGTTTTACTGCTGCAGCTGCAGACTTTAATCAGAACACCTGGAGTATCATGGAAGAGGTCTCTAAGATCAGGCAGGAATGGCCGCTCTTTGAAAATGAGGTTGAATTAAGAAAATTCAGGAAAATCGGTTATATTTGGATGAAATATAGGAAGAAAAAAGGGCCTGCAATCCCGAAGCAATTCACTGCCAGATTGAATGATGATTTTTACAGCAGAATGGCGGAATTAGCAAATCAGGTTGAGGTTAATTTATTTCGTTAGTTCCTAAGAATCCAAACAGCAAATGTCTACTTCTCCATATTTATTTGTCAAGAAGAAGGTAAAAAAGCGACTAAAGAAATATTATCGCGCTTTACGTGGTGATCATTTTGATAATGCTGGTGCAGTTACTCCTCTTGATTATCAGGTCATACAAATTGCCATCGATGAAGTAAAGCCAAGATCTTATATTGAAATAGGAACAGGGAAAGGCGTATCAGCAACTCATGTGTTTAATTACCTGCAAGAAAAATTTCCTGAATGTCATTTTTACACCTTGGAAATTTTCCCTGAGCATTATGAGAATATACTGCGTAAGTACAAAGAATATCCTACATTTCATGCTCTCCTTGGACTCAGTGTTACCCGCGAGGAGACAACAAATCCTGCCTTTGATGAGCTTGCTAATTACAATGGGCCGGTTGATACACTTAGAGAGCTTCTAAAGGAAGAATTCTCTGACAAGAAAGTGGATATGGTATTTATTGATTCAAGAAAAGGTTCTGCGCTTGCCGAGTTTAAATTGGTGGAACAGTACATGTCAAAAGACGGAATCGTGTTCTGCCATGATATTCTTAACCGAGGAAAAGGCGTTGAAGTTCTCTCATACCTTCAGGAATTTCGCGAGCGTTATTATTACGATGTACTTGATACAGGCCCTGCCGGAATTATTCGAATTAGTTTCCTCAATAAACAGTAGGAGCTTTTAATTTTCAATATTTAATGATCATTCAGAGATTTCTTGAGCAGTCAATCAAGTACTGAACTATCAAAAAACAAAAATTATAGAATACCGCAGGGTGGTTCTGCTTATGGGTTATTATACTGTAGATATACCAACAATTCTAGCAGAATCTGACTATCACAGGATTCTTAAGAACGTGTTATCGAAATTGGCTACTGTCAATGGAATAGAGGCTGTATATCAGATCGGAGGGATTGGAACACCGGGTATTTCGGATCTGGATCTCGTCCTTGTCTTCGAAGATGATCTGATTTGTAATTATAATTTACATGAGCAACTTTCAAAAGAAGAAAAATATCTTTTTATACATAGGCTTTACGGTTGTTCAAGAAAGAATTTTCATGAGTCTTCCCGCTTCTCATTTTTTCATAATTTCTCATTAATAGCCGGTCATGAGATTCAACGTGACCACGAGAGAAACGAAACGGAAGTGAATCTGATTAAAACACAGATAGCACTGGAATACATGCTAAAAATGTATACTAACATTATGCTTCAGAAAGAATATGGCATTCTTCAGGTGCGTAGTTTGTTATTGCATGGTAAAGCACTTAAGTTTGACCTTGATTTTTTAAATGTTGACTCAGCAGCTTTGAATCAATCTGTGAAACACTTGATTGACATTCGTAATTCTTGGTTCAAGGATGAGAATAATGTCAGTCACTTAACAAAGTGGTTTGAAGAATTTATATGCATCTATTCTGAGGTTCTTTCTTCTATATTAAACGTGAGAGGGATTTATATGCACGGAGATGGAGCTTTTCGTATTGCTAAAAATATTTCAATATGTAAAGCAGAATCGCTTGCTTGTCATAGAACCGGAATGAAATTGCCGGCTTTTGCAGCGATGGTGTTAGGAAAAAAATATTTCAGGGCACAGAACAGGCTTAATTCTTTTGAAATCAGAGTGCCTTTCAAAAACACGGATTTTCCTGAGTCATTACAGAAGTATTTTAAATTTCAAGCCGGTCAACGGGAATACAATCGCAAATTTCTTCCTTATTTTTATCCGCTTTCAAGTAGTCTCCTGGCATGAAGAAGATACTCTGGCAAACCCGTTCAGCACTGGTAGCTGATTCAATTCGTTCAGGAGTTCTTTCTCCTGATGCGAATGGAGGTAATGCTTATGATGTACATGCTGCCGGCGTTATTAAAAAAGAATTTCTTCTTGATATTTCAGAAGCGGCAATTATTAAAAAGGGAGAATCACTAATTAAATATTGGCATCGTATGCGCATGGATAGTCCGAAGGCGGATGTGATCATTCGTGAACCATATCCGATTGTATTCAGTTCGCTTTCTAGAAATATCCCATGCATTGGAATGATACATCATATTGATGATAACCTTGGAAAGTCTTCCTTAAAACACATCTGGTATTTTGAGCGATTAAAAAGAAGGTTGAAAAAATTAGACTTAGTTGTAACTGTTTCAAGTTACTGGAGAGAATACCTTGAAAGATTAGGTTGTAAGAATGTGAAAGTTATTTACAATGCATTTGCACCCGAGGAGTATAATGTGAGTGATGTATCTGTATCAGACTTTCGGAAAAAGTATAAGATACCCGAAGGAAAACCATTAATCTATGCCGGAAATGCAAACCGACAGAAAGGTGTTTACGATGTCTATAATGCCTTAAAAGATTCCGGTTATCACCTTATCATGTCAGGTTCGCAGAACCAGGCAACCGATATTCCCGTACAATATATGCATCTTGACAAATCAGGTTATATTGCGATGCTTCATGCATGTGATCTGGTTATAACTATGTCGAAGATGACTGAAGGTTGGAACAGGATAGCGCATGAGTCTTTGCTTTGTGGTACTCCTGTGATCGGAAGTGGTATCGGGGGAATGAAAGAATTGTTGAATGGTGCCGGTCAGAAAATAGTTTCAAAGCAAGGGGATTTGAGAGAGACTGTTGAAGAGGTCCTGCACAGAAGTTCCTGGTATGCAGAAAATGGTAAAAAGTTTACCTCTCAATTCGACATGGAATATTTTAAAAAGGAGTGGAATCAAACGATTTTAGGTTTGGTCAAATAATACAGATATAACAAATGTGCGGCATCAATGGTTTTCTATCAATGCATGATTCACCTGTTCAGCAGGCAGAGAGTCATATTGATGCAATGAATCGTAGCCTGGCGCATAGAGGTCCTGATGATAGTGGTCAGTGGTCAAATGAAGGCAGAAACATTTTTCTCGGACACCGGCGCTTAAGCATTATTGATCTTTCTCCATCCGGCCACCAGCCGATGATCTCCGATAAGGGTAATGTCATCGTTTTTAATGGTGAGATTTACAATTACAAAGAACTGAAAGAGAGATTTTTTCCTGGCGGAAGGTTCAAGTCTACCAGTGATACGGAAATTCTACTGTTGTTATATGAAAAGCTTGGTCCAAATTTTCTTGAGCATTTGAATGGCATGTATGCTTTTGCTATTTGGGATAAGGAAAAAGAAGAACTTTTCATCGCACGCGATCGTGCAGGTAAAAAGCCGTTTTATTTTAGTTTTCAAAATGGAGTCTTTGCGTTCTCGTCTGAGTTGAAAGCATTGCTCACGCTTCCATGGATAAAGAGAGAAACTGATCCTGAATCACTGTATCATTTTCTTACCTACAATTTATTGCCGCCTCCATTGACCATGTTTCGTAACATCAGTAAGATGTATCCTGCCCATTACATGAGGGTGAATAAGACAGGTTTGCTGGAGTACAATAAGTATTGGGATGTAGCATACGAAGATCTTTCAGGAAATAGTGATGAAGAAATAAAACAGAAATTGCTTAGTGGCCTACAGTCTGCCGTTGATTATAGAATGGTCAGTGATGTTCCTGTGGGTGCATTTCTGAGCGGTGGTGTCGACTCTAGTGCCATCGTGGCTCTCATGGCTAAGAACGCAGGATACCCCGTCAAAACCTATTCTATTGGATTTGAAGGTCAGCCTGATTATGATGAATTGGCTTTTGCATCTCAGATAGCCCGAAAATTTGGAACTGATCATCATGAACGTATTGTAAAGCCTACCGACATTATTGATTTTCTACCTGCCGTAGTGGATGTATTTGATGAGCCATTGGCAGATGCTACTTGTATCCCTGTTTATTTCCTTTCTCAAAAAGCAAGAGAGAACGGAACTATCGTTGTTCTCACCGGTGATGGAAGTGATGAGTTATTTGCAGGTTACAGGAGCTGGCAACGTTATATCAGACTTTATCCAAAGTACCATAAGTATTTGAAGCTACCCGGTATCATACGCAAAACAATCGCAGTTGCTTTCGGACAATGGAACGAAATGTCGCCGGCATCTGAGATTATGCAAAGAGCGGCCGCTAACCAGGAGTTCTTCTGGGGTGGTGCAAAGAGTTTTAAAGAAAGTACAAAAAGAAAATTTCTGAGTGAAAGTTTTAATGAAGAGTGTAAGGAGTTAAATTCCTATAGCGTCATTAAAGAGTTTAAGGATCAATTCGACAGCCTTCCACGGGGCAACAGGCCCTTTAGTGATGCTGACTGGATGTGTTATCTGGGTTACAAATTTAATGTGCCAAATTACTACTTACACCGGATGGATAGGCTGGGAATGGCGCATTCCATTGAAATCAGGTGCCCTTTTCTCGACACAAACTTTGTAAACTTTGCCCTTTCAATCGACGGTTCCAAGAAAACCAGGGGATATGAACCAAAATATATTCTTAAGAAAAGTCTTGAGGATATTCTCCCTGCAGAAGTCCTTTACAGAAAGAAAATGGGTTTTTGTGTTCCCTTAAAGGAGTGGGCAGGAGAGTTGATGCTCGATTATATTGAAACAAATCTCGCTGATTTTTGTAAAGATAATCCGCAGTTTGAATACAAGGGCTTGAAAATACAGGCTGAGCGCCTGAGAAAAGGGGATACCGGAGCAAGTAATACGCTTTGGACGATCTATTTTCTAATGACTTGGTTCAAACGCTGGATGAACGATACCCATGAGCATTAAAAAAGTTGTCATTGTTACAAATGTTCCTAATCCATATAGGATACCTCTGTTCAATGAGATTCATGCTCAGTTGCTGAAAAAAAATATTACACTAAAGGTGATTTTTGGTTCGGAAAATTACTCCCGCAGAAAATCTAGACTAAACCTTGCCGAATGTTCTTTTACCTATGAGTTTCTGGATTCAGGCAAGTATGATTTTGGAAATACAGAAAAGACTTACTTCACTTATAAAGGGCTGTTGAATGTTCTCAAGAAAGAGAATCCTGACTGTATTGTCATTAGTGGGTTTTCGATAGGGACTACGAAATTATGGTGGCGCTCTCTTTTCAGAAAAACTCATTATATAATTTGGTCAGGAGCTGTCTACGCTGCCGGGAGGAATGATTCATTTCTCCGAAGAGTGCAGCGCAGATTTATCGCAAGAGGAGCGAAGGGCTTTATAGCTTATGGCTCGAAAGCAAAAAAATACATTGAAAGTCTTGGAGTTTCTTCGGAGAAGATCCTGATCGGAATAAATACAGTTGACACCGGTTTTTTCGCTTCTGAGACTAAAGCACTCAGGCAAGTTCTGTCGCCCGACCCTGTGGCTCACCTTACTTATGTCGGATATCTTTCAACAAGAAAAAATGTAAGCCGTTTACTAGAGATAATTCAGGAGCTCAGTCAGGAGCGTAAGGACTTTGTTCTTGACATTATTGGTGACGGCGATGATAAACCTAATCTCGAAAAATTCGTACAAATGAACGGTTTGTCTGAATTTGTCCGTTTTCATGGGTTTAGGCAGAAATCCGAATTGCCCGCATATTTGGCTAAAAGTAATGGATTTTTGTTTCAGACTGATTTTGACATATGGGGTCTGGTATTGAATGAAGCCATGGCAGCTGGTTTGCCTTGTATCAGTTCAACACAAGCCGGAGCTACAATTGATTTGATCAGAGATGGAGAAACAGGTTTTGTGCTCGACTTTAGGGATAAGGAATTAGTAAAATCAAAGGTAAAGTGGATACTGGATCACCCTGAAGATGCCAAGAGGATGGGTGAGAAAGCAAGATCTTTTATTGAGAAGGAAGCATCGATACATGTTAGTGCTTCCGGATTTGTGAAAGCAATTACAAATAGCTTAGCATAGTAGTTTAATGTTGTTGATTGAAGTAGCATGTCATTTTCAGATTGGAAAAAATATTGGAAGGAACTGGATTGGACCCGCAAATGGTTTCCATTCTTTATTCTAATACGTCCTCTCGTTGACAACTTTTATTTTATTAAGGATATAGCTTCCTTTTTATCTCCGCTTTACATTGTTGGTGTCTTAACTCCGCTGCTGATTATTGCAAGTATGCAGTCCGGGAAATTGAAGAGTCCGGCAAAGAACTCTTCTGACGAGTTTATGCGTGTGTGGGGAATAGTCATCGTGATAAATTGTGTCGTCATGCTGATTTCACGTCTTACGTTGGATAATTTTGGAGATTCTATCAAATACATCACTCCGGTACTTTTGTTTTTTTATGCTCGACATTTTATTCAGCGTAAAGAAGATCTGCATTTTTTACTGCAAACATTTTTATTCTCATGCCTATATCCATTCGGGATGTTGGCATTCGAAACCTTCGTTCATCCACTTGATCCGCACCACGTATCGGAGGGAAGAGGAGGAGGTACCAGGCTTAGAGGTGAATATGGTGACAGCATGAGTTATGCGGTTTACTTCGTTGGCTCATTCTTGATCTATTCTTACTTTTATCTCGACAAGGTTTTCGCAGTAGTAAAAAAAGTAAAGGTGCCAACTGCCAAGTTGCTCCTGATGTTTTTACTCTGCCTCTACGGTATTATCAATATCCGTCACGTTTCAACATGGTCTGTATTTCTGATAATACTTTTACTCTTTACTTATTTTAATTCTAAAAATATTAAAGGCGTGATGGTAGTCGTGTTTGTAGGTCTTATCATTCTTCCTTTTTTCGCACGACAAATTTATGAATCTCAGATCAGGCCATTGATTGAAAAGGAGTTTGCTGTAATGACCGGAGAAAAAGATGTGGAGTTCGCCTTTAACGGACGTGTTCAGCGCTGGGAAAGATATTTCGATATATGGAATAAAATGCCGGGCTTTGCACGATTCTTTGGAACTTCATTTTCCGGATTTAAGGAAGTGCCGACGATGATAGGTGGAGGTATGCACAACGACTATATTCGGATAACTTTCCTCTCAGGTATCTTTGGTGTTGCATTGTATGTATTGTTTATTTTCTCAGTATTTCTTCAGCAAAACCGTTTCCGCCCTCCTGAACGTTACCTCATTCTTAGTGCTTGCGCTACTACTTTGCTTTATTCAATGAGTACCTTGCCAAGCTTATACCTGGCATTGATGAACTACACTTTCCCAATTTTTGCTTTTGCAATGCTGAGCAAAAGATCCGCTTATTCTGTCTTGGTAAAAAAGGAGCCGGCGGCTAGTAGTTCTCAGATACAGGATGCAGCATGAAAAAGAAGAAAGTCCTTATCCTCGGAAAACTTCCACCTCCATACATGGGGCCGGCAATTGCTACGCAGATAATTCTTAATTCATCACTGAAGGATAACTACGATTTGATTCATCTTCATACAGGTGCTAATTCATCATTACGCTCTATTGGAAAATGGAGTTTTTCAAAATTGTTTCGCACAGTAGGAATATATTTGAAGCTGATTCGGATCTCCTTATTTCAAAGACCTGATTTGGTCCTGATCCCTTTTAGTCAAAGTACCCTCGGTTTTATAAAAGACTTTTTTTTTATAGCTCTTGCCCGCCTTTTTGGACGAAAGGTTCTGTTGCAGTTGCGGGGAAGTAATTTTCAAAATTGGATGAAAAGTAGTACACCGTTAATTCAGGTATTTGTAAAATGGAGCCTTCGCCTCAGTGAGGGTGTAATTGTTCTTGGGAATAACCTAAAACCTCTTTTTCATGGAATTTTCGAAGAAAAAAAGGTCTTTGTTGTGCCAAATGGAGGTAACTATGACCTCTCTTTTCGAGTAAAAAGAAATGACTTGGTACGTGTTCTCTACCTTGGGAATCTACAATCTTCTAAAGGTATTGAGGATGTGATTGATGCTATTTCAATATTGTCTGAAAAGTATGCAGGCAAATTTAGTGTTGATGTGGTTGGAAATTGGCGTGCAGAAAAAACACGCGTGTTGTGTATGAATAAAGTCGAAGAAAATAAATTACCGGTAACATTCCATCCGCCGGCATCAGGTGCCGATAAAATGAAATTTTTATCGGATGCTGATATGTTAGTGTTCACACCTCGTGCTCCTGAAGGGCATCCATGGGTTATAGTTGAAGCTATGGCTGCCGGATTGCCAATTATTTCAACAGACAGAGGGGCAATCGTGGAGTCTGTTCATCATGGAGAGAATGGTTTTATTGTTGAAGTCGAAAGTCCTTCAGCGATTGCAGCAAAACTTGAATTATTAATTGCGGATGCAAATCTCAGAGAACAAATGGGAGCTTCCGGGAGAAAATTATACGAAGAGAATTTTACAGAGGAGAAAATGGTCCACAATCTCTCAGTCACATTCGAAAGTGCGATGGGAAGTGGAAGATAAATTATGGAGCAACTAACACAAAATTTGAAAGATGGATTTATGCAGGTACTTGAAGTGCCTTTTCCTGCATTGTCCTCAGGTTGTGTGTTAGTGAGAAACCATTTTTCACTTATCAGTGCAGGAACCGAAGGGAAGACGGTAAAAGATGCCAGACTCGGGCTTATTGGAAAAGCAAGAGCCAGAAAAGATGAAGTGAAAAAAGTGATCGAAGCTGCCAAGACATTTGGTGTTTTGGATACGTATAAAATGGTGATGAATAAATTAAATTCACCTTCTCCATTAGGTTATAGTTGCGCAGGGGAGGTCATCGCTGTTGCTTCAGATGTAAAAGATTTTAAGATCGGCGACTATGTTGCTTGTGGAGGAGGAACAGCAAATCATGCAGAGGTAGTTTCTGTCCCTGTAAACCTTTGTGTGTTGATTGATAAGTCTGTTCCATTAGAGCATGCTGCTTTCACTACTCTTGGTGCAATAGCCTTGCAAGGTATTCGCCAGGCTGATCTGCGACTTGGTGAAAATTGTGTTGTTATCGGCTTGGGTCTTATCGGACAGCTTACCGTTCAAATGCTCAAGGCTGCCGGAGTAACTGCCATTGGCATAGATATGGATGAACGGATGGTAAGGCTTGCTGAAGAGAGTGGTTGTGAGCTTGCATTTCATCGTCATAGAGAAGATCTCGAACAAATTATACAGAAGTATACTGATGGTTACGGTTGCGATGCCGTAATAATCACTGCAGGCACTGAGTCATTGGATCCTATAGATCTTGCAGGAAAAATTTCCAGGAAGAAAGGAACCGTTGTTGTTGTCGGAGCTGTACCAACAGGATTTAAACGGGAACATTATTTTAAAAAGGAACTTAATTTAAAGATGTCATCCTCATATGGTCCCGGACGGTACGATCCGGAATATGAAGAGCACGGAATTGATTATCCTTATGCATACGTTCGCTGGACTGAAAATAGAAATATGCAGGCTTTTGCTGAGATGCTGAGAACAAATCAGGTGCGGCCTGAAAAACTTCTTACGCATACTTTTGCATTTAGAGATGCTAAGCAAGCTTATGAGCTTATTCTAGGGAAATCAGTGACGCTTGCCGGCGTCGTGCTTAAGTATGACCAAACAAGAGAAGTAAGCTCAGTCGTTCATCTTGAAAACAAATCTTTCTCGGCTGCAGAACCGGCCATAGGGCTTTTAGGAGCCGGCGGATTCGGACAGAATTTTTTAATTCCGGCAATGAAAGATCACGGAAATTTTGTGACTGTCGTTACTGCAAAGCCTCAGAATGCAAGGAACATTGCAGATAAATTCAACTTTGCAACCTGTTCGGGAGATGCGAATGATATTTTCAATGATACCCGGATCAATACTGTCTTCATTGCAACCAGACACGACTCTCATGCCGAATACGTGTTAAGAGGACTTAGAGCAGGCAAGAATGTGTTCGTAGAAAAGCCATTGTGCTTGCTTGAGGAGGAATTGGAAGAAATTAAAAAGGAATATGAAAAGTCGGATGTAAGACTCATGATAGGTTTCAACAGACGTTTTGCTCCGCAGATCGTCGAACTGAAAAAAGCAATCTCTCCTGAGATGCCTTTGTCAATTAACTACCGAATCAATGCAGGAATAATTTCTAAAGACCACTGGATACAAGATCCAAAAATTGGTGGAGGAAGGGTGATTGGTGAAGTATGCCATTTCATTGACCTATGCACATTCCTTACATCCTCAAAGATCATTTCACTGAATGCGGTCTCTATGGCTGACACTGCTAACTTACAAGATACTCTTGCGATATCACTGCAATTCGGGAACGGAAGTATTGCGCAGATCTCTTATTTCTCAAACGGTAACAAGAGCTTAGCAAAAGAGAAGCTTGAAGTTTTTGGTTCAGGCCTGGTAGCTGTACTCGATGATTTTAAAACATTGACGGTGTATGGAAAAGATACTGTAAAAAATTCAGGGAGCCAGGATAAGGGCCATAAAGAAGAAGTAAAACTCTTCCTTGAAGCGATAAAGAATAAAACTGCGACACCAATATCATTCGATGAATTATATCATTCAACGCTTGCAACTTTCAAAGTGTTGGAGTCGGTAGCTTTGAATGGAGCTTTAGTCCGCTTGTAAGTAATTCTTTTTTCATTTAATTATTCAGAAGCACGAAATTACATGTTCATCCTGATAAGTACTACACTTAATAAATTTGAATCCGGAAGAGCAGGATGATTATGAACACTGACAATTCAATTTCCGATAATGATATTATCACTTCGCTACACAGGCTTAGGGAGTATATTGAAGCGGAAGAATTTAAGGGTTATGATCCATATGATACGCTCACATCTGCATTTCCTTTTAAAGTATTTGGAAATTGGACAGCTGCTATAGCTACGCAGGTTCAGAAGAGAAATCCGATCAATATTAGGCCGCTTTTAGGAATTAAAAAGGAGTATAATCCAAAAGGAATTGGTTTGTTGCTTCATGCATACGTACGACTACAAGAGTCTTTTCCTAAAGATGATTATTCCAATCAGATTGGTTTTTTGTTTAATTGGTTAAAAGAAAATTCAACAAAAGGTTTTAGCGGGACATGCTGGGGTTATAACTTTGCATGGTCAGGACCGGGAAAGCATTTACCGGCTTTTGCCCCAACTGTTGTTGCAACAGGATTTATTGCGCAGGCAATACATTCTTATTATTTGTTCAGTAAAAATGAACAGGCAAAAGATCTGCTTTTAAGTATTGCCCCGTTCATTACAAATGATATTCCTATTACAAATTTCGATAGTGGAATCTGTTTCAGTTATAGTCCAATGATGAAGGACTGTTGCTACAATGCCAGTCTGCTTGCAGCAGAAACTCTTGCGAGAATTTATTCTATAAACAAGGATCAATCTTTGAAAGAACTTGCTCATCGTGCTGTCGATTTTGTCGTGTCGAAACAGCAAATAGATGGACATTGGGAATACAAGATCGATGTAGAGACAGGAGTGGAAAGGCATCAGGTGGATTTTCATCAGGGCTATGTCATTGATTCGATAAAAGCTGTGATGGAGTATACAGAAAACTATCCGGAAAACTGGAAAAGTGCCTGCGACAAGGGTGTTAATTTTTATATAAGTCAACAGTTTTTTGCTGACGGACGAAGTTGGTGGAGATTGCCTCATGAGTATCCGGTAGAAATTCACAATCAGAGTCAAGGCATTATCACATTAAGCCGTTTCAATAAAAGCAAAGACCGCACTCTTGAATTTGCGGCTACGATCGCTAGGTGGACGATCAGGGAAATGCAGGATACTGAAAAGGGTTTTTTTTATTATCGTAAGTTGAAATATTATAAGAATCGATTATCCTTTATGCGCTGGAGTAATGCATGGATGTTCTTAGCACTGGCTGAATTAATTTCTGCTCAAAAAAAAGCGAAAGGAGTTCCGAATGCGTGATTTTACACTTGAAATTTATTCAGCACTGTTAGTGGCTATAAAAAAGGCAGGATATACTTGTCTTAGCTATGAAAGGTTTGTTCAGCAAGGCCAAACCGGACGAAACTATATTCTGAGGCATGATGTTGATGATCTTCCTGAAAACTCATTAGCTACAGCACGCCTCGAAGCGGAGGCGGGGATGCTTGGAACTTATTATTTCCGAATCGTAGAGCAGAGTTTTAAGCCTGATGTGATTGAAGCGATTGCCGCACTTGGGCATGAGATAGGTTATCATTATGAGGATCTTGCACTATGCCATGGAGATTATAATAAGGCTTATGAACAATTTCTGTTCAACCTAGAGAAAATTAGAGCCTATTATCCCGTGAAAACGATTTGCATGCACGGAAGTCCTTTATCTCCTTGGGACAATCGCCTCCTATGGGATAAGTTTGATTATAAAAAATCAGGTATACTTGCAGAACCATATTTTGATACTGACTTCAGCAAAGTGTATTACCTGACAGACACATCAAGGATGTGGAATGGTTCCGGTTATAGCGTAAGAGATAAGGTTAGGTCACCTTTTCAGATTACTGTTAGGTCAACAGAAGACTTAATTCAAAAACTTGATCAGGATGCATTACCTTCGCAAGTGATGCAGAATATTCATCCCCAAAGGTGGACCGATGAATTGTTGCCCTGGACAAAGGAGTTGGTTTTTCAGAACGTAAAAAATGTCGTAAAGCGAGTCATCACTCGTTTCAATAAATAATATGTTAATTAGAAAAAGACGTATCCCTGTACTTCACATGCTGCTCATCGGTGTGTTGCCTTCTTTTTTTAAAAAGTTGGTATATCGTCTGAAGGGTTATCGTATTGGAAAGGGTGTAAGCCTTTCACTTGGTTGCGTCCTAATAGGTAGAAAGGTAGAGATAGGAGATCACACAAAAATC
>Ga0154020_10007198_pt1 | contig 13003 bp, 11 predicted proteins | sample Klosneuvirus_201_FD_109709 | JGI IMG/M metagenome (GOLD analysis project Ga0154020, IMG submission 109709) | Active sludge microbial communities from wastewater, Klosterneuburg, Austria - Klosneuvirus_20160825_MG | ecosystem: Engineered > WWTP > Aerobic digester > Activated sludge | place... | reverse complement strand
GCACGGCGTCGCGCGCCCGTCGACCACCTAGACCTTGCGGCGGGCGAGCGTCTCGGGGTCGTAGAAGCCCTCCCGCGGCGGCGGGCTCGCGACGAGGGCGCGGAGTTCCGCGGCGACCACGGCCGGATCGGGGCCCGCGTGGTCGTCGTGGTCGTGATCGTCGTCCCAGACCTCATGCTCTGCGCTGGTCGTGGTGCGCCGCCGCTTGCGACGGGCGAGGAGCACGACGACGAGCACGAGGACGAGGAACAGGAACCCGGCGCCGACGATCAGCAGCCACATCGTCGTCGGATCCTTGCGGAGCTTGAAGACGAGCTCCGCGATCCACGAGCGCTTCGGTGGCGGCGCGAACTTGCCCTCGGCCTCGTACGACCCGATGACGTCGGCGCACACGCCGGTCTCGCCCGCGGCGACGAGCTCGGCGCACGCGAGCGAACACGCGACGAGCGACACCTTGCCATCGTTCTCGGAGAACCCGATCAGCGAGAGGCCCTGCAGGAAGACGATGCCCCCGCCCTTCGTGACCTTGCCCTTGGTGGACTTCTCGGCGAAGTCGGCCTTGGCCGAGAACGGCTGCAGGATGCGGGGGCCGTCCTCCTTGATGGCGTCGGGCTCGATCGACTGCAGCGTCGTGTACTTGCCGATCTCCTTCTCGGTCGCGGCGATCATCTGGGTGAACGCGGCGTCGCGGATGGCGTCGGCCCAGTAGTCGCCCTTCGCCTTGCCGCAGACCAGGACCACCTCGTGGATCGCAGGCGGCTTGCCCTTGGGCTCGTGGACCCCGAAGCCCTTGCGGGAGACGACCTCGACGTCCTGGTTGGGGTCGGGCTCGACCTCGGGCAGCGCGGCCTCGGGGAGCTCGGGCCAGTCGGTCGGGATCTTCAGCGTGAGGCCGAGATCGCCGACGCCCAAGGAGAGCTTGCGGGTGGTGCGTGGGCCCTTGGGCTGCGCCGACGCCGAAGTGGACGGCGCGGGCGCGGGCTCGGCCGACACGGACCCAGAGGCGGACCCAGAGGCGGACACGGACGTCGAAGGGTCCACCGAGGGGCCGGGGCCAGGGCCGGGCTTGGGACCGGTAGCGGTGGCCGGCCCGGTCGGGGTCGGCGCCGACAGCGGAGGGGGGGCGGTGACCGAGGTCGGGGGGGTCGGGTCGCCCTTGGTGGTGGATTCGCCACCGCCCTTGGTCGTCGCTTCACCCTGCGGCGCGGCCTGCGCGCCCGTCGACAGCACGGGGAGGAGCGCGAGGAGGAGGACGATCAGGATCCGGAGGGATCTCCCTCGACCGTCTTTCCGGGCGCGCGACAGGCCAGCCATCGGAGCCACGAATAGCACGAGGCGGGCGCGGATTTCGCGCTCGCCTCGGCGGTCGCGTCCGATCGACGGATCGATCGGCGCGTCGGCGGCCACCCTCGCGGGCGGCCCCGGTTGCAATCACTTCTTCGCGGCCGGCTTCTTGGCGGCGGGCTTCGCGGCCTTCTTGACCTTCTTGGCCTTGAGCGCCTTCTTGGCCTTGGGGGCCGGCTTGGCGTCGGCGGCCGCGGCGTCGTACCCCTCGGGGTGGACGGCGAAGGCCGGCGTGCCCTCGGCGCGACGGGCGCGCTTGTTGGTCTTGCCGTTGGTCGTTTGCTTGCGCTTGCGGATGCGCTGGGACTGCTGCGTCGACGAAACCATGATGACAACCTCGCTGCTGGAAGGCCCGGTGCGCACGCATAGGGGCCGGATCGGGCGCCTTCTCGCACGTGGCGGGGGAAGCGGCAAGGCCGCCGCCGCGTTTTCGACATCTACGCCGACGAAGGGTAAGTAGGGACCGATGGCCACCGAGCTCGAAGACGAGGTACGCGAGCTCAAGCGCGAGGTGATCGAGTCGCGCGGGCTCGTCATCAAGACCAACAACCTGACCAACGCCCTCTCGGCCGACCTCAAGAGCATCTCCAAGCGTCAGGCCGGCTACGAGCGGCGGATCAGCTGGAACAGCGCCAGCGCGTACATCTCGTTCATCGTGGTGGTGCTGCTCGGCGTGAAGGTGCTCTGGGACTACCAGTACGAGAACCTGCGGAGCGGCGACGGCGGCGCCAAGGTGGAGCTCGAGAAGGCGCGGGCTCAGGTCAAGGAGCTCGAGCGCCGCGAAGAGGCCCGCCAGCGCAGCGAGACCGCGGCCCACAAGCTCTACGACCTCGCCAAGCTCGGCAAGCGCGCCGAGTTCCTCGAACAGGTCGAGCTGGCGCAGCGGGAGGGCGGCGGCCTCACCAAGACCGAGCTCCTCATCTTCCAGGATTTCGCCGAGCGCTACCGCAACGAGCTCGCCCTCGAGCGCTACTCGGCCGGCCTCGACCACGCCCGCGTGGCCCGCTTCCAGGAGGCGGCCACCGCGTTCGAGGAGAGCCTCAAGATCAAGCCCGAGTCCACGACGAGCGCCGCGACGAGGCTCGCCCTCTCGCAGGCCTACCGCCACCTCTCGCGCCAGCGCGACGCGGTGCCGATCCTGCAGGCGCTGTCCGAGAGCACCACGGTCGACAAGGACATCCAGGGCGCCGCGATGTGGGAGCTCGCGCAGTGCCAGGTGGAGATCCAGGCCTGGAACGACGCCAAGGCCACCCTGCGCAACTTCACCAAGAAGTTCCCCGACCACGCGCGCAACTCGGACGCCCGTGTGCAGCTGCAAGAGCTCCAGCTCAAGCACTGAAACATCTCGAGTGGGCGAGGTGGGGCTCGAACCCACAATTCGACCCAGATTTTAAATCCGGCGCGTCTGCCAGTTCCGCCACTCGCCCGAGGGGCAGCCGAAGCTACCCTCGGGCCGAGGGACCCGCAATCACTCCGCGGCGCAGATGTTCTTGCCCGCCATGAGCGGGTGCTCGAGGCACTTCTCGCCCTTGGTGCACGCCGAGTCTGCCTTGCACTCCTTGGCGCAGAAGTTCCCCGGGTAGACCACGAGCATGCCCTTCGGGCACTTGGGCGCCCCGCCGGGCGCGCCGGTCGCGCAGCCGATCAACTTGTCGCAATCGTCGGCCCAGCTCATCTCGCACCACGGGTTGATGGAGACGTTCTGCCAGTTCGGGTTGCTGTCCTCGCACTTCTCGCCGGTGTGCAGCTTCTTGAAGCACGTACACGTGGCGCCGGTCGTGGTCGTCATGACCGGCTTGTCGTCGGTCTTGAGGAAGTGGGCGGCCTCGTCGGGCTTGCCCTGCCCCTTGAGCCAGCGGATCTGCACCGAGTAGACCACGTCGGCCCACGAGAACTTCGCCTCGAGGTCGGTGCCGGGCAGCAGCGGCGCGACGACGCTCGTGACGCCGTTGTTGGCGTACAGGTACGTGTCCTTGCTCTTGCCGCGGGTGACCCACACGGCCGTGGGCTTGCCGCCGGTGCTCGAGGGCTTGCGACAGGATACGCGCACCCACTCGTCCTTGGCGCGGACCTCACACCCGACGTCGTTGCCACGCGCCTTCGCGTCCGCGACCTTGTCGAAGTCGGCCTTGGACGGGACCTTGGTGCGCTCGGGCATCGGGTCGTCCTTCGGCGGCGGCTTCTTGGCCTCGTCCTTGTCGTCGCCCTTCTTCTTGTCGTCGTCCTTCTTCTTGTCGCCGTCGTCCTTCTTCTTGTCGCCCTTCTCCTTGTCGTCCTTCTTCTCGTCCTTGGACGCGGGCTTGTCGTCCTTCTTCTCCTCGGATTTGGGACAGCCGACGGCGAGGCCAGCGAGCAGGAGCACGGCCAGGAGGTTGCGCATGGCGCGCAGGCTACGCCCCTGGGTCAGTCGTTATCCAGCGACTCGGCGGCTGTGGTTCCGGGCTCCGTGTTCGCCGCTCGCGCGAGCCAGCGATCCAGCTGGGCCGAGTCGCGAGACGAAAGGACGCGGGCTCGGGTGGCCGGGTCGACGACGACCCCTCGACTCTCGAGCACCGCGAGCACCGCCTCGGCCTTCCCCTCGGCCTTCCCCTGGGCGATGCCCTCGGCCACGAACTGTTTGGCGAAGTCGCTCTGCCACTCCCACTTGGCGGTGTCCATGATGGCCTCCAGCGCCTTTCGAGCCCCGCCATCCAGGCGGGATAGGATGAGATCACGATAGCAAGTCCCTGTTTTCTGGTCGAACGCCTGCAGCGAGGTGAGCGCGGCGAAGGCGGCTCTTCCGCCGGCATCTCCTCGGTGGTGCGCGAAGGCAGACAGCAGAGCCAGGTGCGGTCCGATCCGGGCGCGATCCACGTCGTCGACGAGCGGGATCGTCCGGAGGTCGAGCACGATCGGACGCAGCACGAAGCCCGGGTGGCCGAGGTCGATCGGGCGGCCAGCCCACGCCGCCACGGTTTGGCTGAAGGTGACGACGACCAGCCACACGGGGCAGTCGAGGCTCCGGTACTGGGTGACCAGGTAGACGGGCCATGCGATGCGCTTGGCCTCGTCCACGCCGAGTTGCACCTCGATCACGAAGGCGCGCCGAGCCGCTTCGTGGGTCTCGACCACGACGACCGCGTCGGAGGCGAAGACGGCGGGGTCGAGCGGCGCCGCCTCGCTCGCGAGTCGGGCGGTGCTCCCGTCGACGCCGAGGTGGAGCTCCGCGAGCGCTTCGAACACGAGCGCGGGGTGCTCGCGGAACAGGCGGACGATCGCCTCGTGCAGCGGGCTCGGCATGCGCACGGATCACAGCAGGAGGTGTGCCGTGGCCATCCCCGCGAAATCGCGGGGCGCCTGGCCTCGTTCGGGCGGCGGCCGCCGGCGGCCTACCTCCGGGCGAGGAACAGGTAGTTGAAGCCGCGGAGGAAGAAGTTCCCCTCCTCGGCCGCGCGCCGGTAGTTGCCCATGTCGAGGCTCTTGTTGTGGCGGACCACGGCGATGACGTCGAGGATCTCGAACGACTCCGCGATCGCCGCGAGGAGCTGCGCACCGACGGGTGCGAAGCCCTTCTTCTTCTCGAAGTAGTCGCAGACGTAGAGCGCGAGCGTGCCGCCTGGGGCGAGCACGCGGTGGGCCTCCCGGATCACCTTGCCCATCTCGCGGTAGTACACGGGGTCGTACGCCGAGAGCTTGCCGATGCAGCGGGGGTCCTCGGAGTAGTCGATGTGGTCGCCGTAGGGCGGATCGACGAACCAGAGGCGCACGCTCCCGGCCGGCACGGGCAGCTTGCGGGCGTCGGCGGCCTCGATGTCCGATCGGTAGGGCTTCAGGTCGAAGCCGCGGCCGATCCGCTGGGTGTCCTTGCAGACGTCGAGCGTGGTCCCCGAGCCGCACATCGGGTCGACCACGAGGTCGCCCTCGCGGGTGTAACGCTGGATCACGTTCCAGATCACGTAGGAGGGGGTGGCGCCCACGTACTTCTGGTCACCCTGCATGCCCTCGCCGTAGTGCTGGGAGGGGTAGTCCCAGAGGGTCGTCGGCTGCATGCGGAGCGGTGGTTTCACGGGGCGGACGTGGCGCGCCGGCCCAGGCGGCGGTCCCTTCCCCCGGAAGCCCGGCGCCGCCGTCGACGGACTCGCGGTCGGACCAGCGGGACGAGGGCCAGGGGAACGCGGATCTCTCGGGCGACCAGGCATGGTCCCCTCTCCCCCGGGGAAGGACCGTGGTCAATCCCTGGAGGCCGTGCTATGCGCGCGACCCCCATGGACACCAGCGACATCCGCAAGGGTCTCAAGATGCAGGTCGACGGCCAGCCCTACGCCGTCGTGGATTTCCAGTTCGTCAAGCCCGGCAAGGGGCAGGCGTTCACCCGCGTCAAGATCAAGAACCTCATCACCGGCGCCGTCCTCGAGCGCACCTGGAAGTCGGGCGAAAAGCTCGAGCCGGCCGACGTGGAGGAGCGCGACGCCTCCTTCTCCTGGGACGAGGGGGACCAGCTCGTGTTCGTCGACGACGCCTCGGAGCAGATCTACGTCGACAAGGGCAAGGTCGGCGAGGACGCCCAGTGGATCGCGGACGGCCAGCGGGTGTCGATCGTGTTCTTCAACGGCAACGCGGTGAACCTCTCGCTCCCGGCGCACGTCGTGCTGCAGATCAGCGAGAGCGAGCCCGGCATCAAGGGCGACACCGCCTCGGGCGCCAGCAAGCCCGCCACGCTCAGCACGGGCGCCAAGGTCAACGTCCCGCTCTTCGTCAAAGAGGGCGAGTGGATCAAGATCGACACGCGCACCGGCGAGTACATCGAGCGCGTCAACAAGTGAACGGAGCGAGCCGCAGGCGAGCGCAGTGAACGGCGGCCGCCTCCACGGGCGGCCGCTCGGGCACAGGTGAGTGACGAGCCGTACCTAGCGGCTCAGCCAGACGATCGCGGCCACGAGCGCGGCGATCAGGATGGCGCCGAGGATGATCCAGGGCAGCGGTCCCGAGCCGCTGCCCTCGTCGTCTCGTGCGTTGTCCTGGCGCGGGATCAGCGGCGAAGGGCCGGCCGGTACGTGCGGCTCGAGCGGCGCGAACCCGCTGGGTGAGGTGCGCCCTCCCGATGGCGGCGGCGCGACCGAAGGCGAGCGGCCTCCTCCGGGCAACGAGTCGGGCGGCGCGTAGGCGGTCGCGATCAGCGCCTGAGGGGCCGAGCCATATGGCTGGGGGGCTCGTGGCTGGGGCTGCATCGGGACGGTGCCCCCGAGGTCCTGGACCGGAACGGTCGCGTTCAAGGGTGGCAATCCACGATCGAGCCCCGTGGGAACGGTGGAGCTCGCCGCCCCTCCCCGCTGCTGGAGCGCGGGGATCGCCTGCAGCTCGCCGCGCGAGTGGATCGGCACCGCTTGCTGCTCGCGCGTGAAGGCACCGGGGGCTGGCGCGGCAGCCGTGGCCCCCATGGCCCCCATGGCCCCCATCGCCCCGACGCCCGCGACAGCCGTGGCCGCGATCGAGGGGTTCGCCGGTATGCCGGTCTGCACCTCGCCGCGCGCGATGCGCAGCAGGTCGTCGCTCATCTCCTTGGCGGAGCCGTACCGCTTGTCCGGGTCCTTCGCGAGCGCGCGGTGGATGAAGGCGTCGAAGGGCGCGAGGTGCTTGTCGAAGACGACGAGGGGCACCGGGTCCTTGGTGAGGACCGCCGAGATCAGACCCCAGATGTTGTTCGGGTCCTCGCCGTCCGAGGGGAACGCGGGCTGGCCCGTCACCATCTCGTAGAACATCACGCCGACCGCCCAGAGATCGGCGCGGTGATCGACGTTGCGCGCCGCCTTCACCTGCTCGGGGCTCATGTAGCCAGGCGTGCCGAGGAGGACGCCCGTCGCCGTGCGCCGCTTCGCCCCGCCGGCCGCGTCGATGCAGCGCGCGATGCCGAAATCGAGCAGCTTGGTGCGGTACGCGCCCTGGCCGTCGGGCACGAGGAACACGTTCTCGGGCTTGAGGTCGCGGTGGATGACGTGGTTGTGGTGGGCGTATTCGAGGGCGTGCAGCACGCCCGCGCACACCGTCACCGCGAAGTTGAGCGGGAGGCGCTGGCCGGCCTCGGTGTAGTCGATGAGCGCGCGCCCCTCGAGCAGCTCCATCACCAGATAAGGGACGCCGTTCTGGTGACCGACGTCCAGCACGCGCAGCACGCCGGGGTGGTCCAGCCGGCGGCACACGTCACCCTCGGCGAGGAAGCGCTCGACGACGTTGGGGCTCGCCGCCATCTCGTCGTGCAGCAGCTTGAGCGCGACGGGCTGTCCGGGCCGATCGAGCGCCTCGGCGCGATACACCGCACCCATGCCGCCCTCTCCGAGCAGCTTGCCGAGGCGGTATCGACCCCCGACCGTCGCGCCTTCGTACCGCCCCTGGGCGTTCGCCATCCCGGCCAGGGAGCCTATCCAGTTCCCCACCCGATGGCCACGGATCCGTTAGGCTCCCCGCCACGATGGCGTTCATCGACCCGATGACCGAGAACGACGTGGCCGCAGTCGTGGCCATCGACGGGGCCACCGTGGGCAGCTCGGGCTGGGACGAGTCGCAGGTCCGCGGGGAACTGACCCGCAGCTGGGCGCGGCTGTGGGTCGTCCGGGAAGAGCAAGCCGAGCTGCACGCTTCGGTGCGGGCGTTCCTCTGCGCCTGGCTCGTCGCCGACGAACTCCACATCCTCAACGTCGCGACCGACACGACCCACAGGAGGAGAGGTCACGCGGGCCGGCTGCTCACGCACGCCCTGCGGTTCGCGGCCGAGCAGGGCGTACGCATGCTGTTGCTCGAGGTGCGCCGCAGCAACGCCCCGGCGATCGGCCTCTACCGCGCGTTCGGCTTCACCGCGATGGGGATTCGCGCTCGATACTACGGTGACGGTGAAGACGCCGTCGAGATGGTGCTCCGGCTCGACGAGCTCGGGCAGCCCCTCCCGGGCAGGGACGAAGTCCGCCTTTCCCGACACGAAAATCTCTGAAACACTCGCAGGCACCCCATGAACGATCCGAGGACGACGGCGCGCACGGCCCGCGAGCAGCTCGCGCAGGGCCTGAACATGTTGCAGACCCCGGGCCTCCCGCCGGACTTCCTCAGCGCGGCCGAGCCCATCGCGCGCGCGATGGGGGCGCTCATGCAGGCCGAGCGCAGCGACGGGTCGGTCGCTGGAATCCGCCCGCAGGCCGAGGTCGCGCTCGCGTCGCTGCGTGAAGCCCTCGGAAAGCTGCAGGCGATCCCGAGTGGGCACCCGACGGCGGAGCAGGCGATGGGGACCATCGCTGGTTCGCTCGGTCTCGTGCACGGGCTCTCGAGGCTCGAGGCTGCGCCCGTTCCCCAGGCCACGCAGGGGTCGATGGCGGGGCCCTCGATCCAGGAGACGATGGCGGTGGCCTCACCTGGCGCGTTCGCTCCGCAGGCGTTCCAGCCCCCCGCGCAGCCGCAGTTCCAGCCGCCGCCGCAGGCCCAGTTCCAGCCGCCACCGCAGGCCCAGTTCCAGCCGCCGCCGCAGGCCCAGTTCCAGCCGCCGCCGCAGGCCCAGTTCCAGCCCCCGGCGCAGCCGCAGTTCCAGCCGCCAGCGCAGCCGTTCCAGCCGCCGGCGCACGCGATGGCTCCGCCGCCGGCTGGGCCCGCGGGTGGGCCCGCGGGGGGTGGCGTGTTCTCCCCGTCCAAAGCCCCGTCGGGCGCCGCCGAGGGCGACGCGCCTCCCGGAGCCATCGAGGCCTCGCTGGGCGCACACTCGCCCTCCAACTTCTACAAGACCCTCAACGGCAACGACATCGTCGAGCACGGCGGGATCTTCGTCTCCACCTACGCGATTCCGCGCCTCGAGCAGCAGCTCCTGCTGCGCGTGCACCTGCCCGGCGGCTACCACTTCGACTGCACGGCGATCGTCCGCTGGACCCGCGAGCAGCGTGACAACCCCGACGCCCCGCCCGGCTTCGGCGCCCAGATGGTGGGGGTGACCGCGGAGCAGCGACAGCTGATCATGCGCTACGTTCGCAACCGCGAGCCGATGTTCTACGACGACTTCTAGAGTGTTCCCCGAGCTGCGTCTGCGCGCCGCCGCGTGGCTCCTCGGCCTCGCGCTCGCGCTCGTGCTGGCGCCCCGGACGAGCCGCGCGGGCGACCCCGAGCTCGTGTGGAAGACGATCGAGACCAAGCATTTCCGCGTGCACACGCACCAGCGGCTGCTCTCGGTGGGCCAGCGAATCGCCGCGATCGCCGAGGACACGCACGCGCGCCTCGCGGGCCCCCTCGGATGGGAACCGGCCCGGGTCACCCAGATCGTCCTCACGGACGACACCGACTCCGCGAACGGCTCGGCCACCTCGATCCCGCAGAACGTCGTGCGTCTGTTCGTGACCGCGCCGGACGATCTCTCCCCGCTCTCGGACTACGACGACTGGCACGGCACGCTCGTCACCCACGAGTACACGCACATCCTCCACACCGATCACATCACCGGGCTGCCGGCGCTGGTGAACGCGATCTTCGGCAAGACCTACTCGCCGAACCAGATGCAGCCGCGGTGGATCCTCGAGGGCCTCGCGGTGCTGCTCGAGTCCAAGTTCACGAGCGGTGGGCGCGAGCGCTCCACGATCTTCGACATGTACCTGCGCGCGGACGTCCTCGAGGACAACGTCGCGGGCATCGACCAGATCTCGCACTCGGTGCGGCGCTGGCCGCAGGGCAACCTCTGGTACCTCTACGGCTCGCACTTCCTGCAGTACATCGAGTCGGTCTACGGGTTCGAGGCGCTCCGCCAGGTGAGCGCCGACTACGGCAGCGAGATCATCCCCTACGGGATCAACCGCGCGATCCACCGCGCGACCGGCAAGACCTACCTCGATCTGTGGGAGGGCTGGGTCGCCAGCATGAAGAAGCGGTACGGCGCGCAGAAGGCGGCCGTGCTGGCGCGCGGGATCCGCGAGGGGCGTCGCGTCACGTTCCACGGCCAGGAGGCGGGCCACCCGCGCTACGTGCCCGACACGGCCGGCGTGAAGGAGGCCGACGCGCTCCGCCGCATCGCCTACTACCGGAGCGACGGCCACACGACCGCGGGCCTCTACTCGATCCCTGCGAAGAAGGACGGCACCTACGGGATCGGCAAGCTGGTCACGCGGACGGCCGGGCCCTCGACCCCCGTGTTCCTCGCCGACGGCGGGCTCTTCTACGACTCGATCGACGTCAGCAAGTTCCGCATCTACTCGTACTGGGATCTCTTCCGTCGCAAGCCGCAGGACTGGGGCGCCGAGGCCGACCAGGGCACGCGCCTCTCGGTGGGCCTGCGCGCCAACGAGCCGACGGTCTCCCCCGACGGCACCGAGGCCGTGTTCGTCGTGAACAAGGCCGGCACGAGCTACCTGTACGCCGCCGACCTCGACGACGACTCGCTCGGCAAGCCGCGCAAGCTCCTGCCCCAGCAGGCGTTCGACCAGGTGTACACGCCACGCCACTCGCCCGACGGCAAGAAGATCGCCTACTCGGCGTGGCACAAGGGCGGCTACCGCGACGTCGAGGTCCTCGACCTCGCGACGTCGGCCGTGAGACGCATCACCGAGGACCGCGCGCTCGACACGGGCCCTGTGTTCTCGCCCGACGGCAAGACCCTCTTCTTCAGCTCGGACCGCACGGGCATCGCCAACATCTACGCCTACGACCTCGCGACCGAGAAGCTCCGCCAGGTGACCAACGTGATCGGCGGCGCCTACCAGCCCGACGTGAGCGCGGACGGCAAGCACCTCGTCTACGTGGGCTACACGCACCTCGGCTCGGACCTCTTCGAGATCGACCTCGACGACAAGCAGTGGCTCGACGCGCTCCCCTACGTGGACGACCGGCCCCCGTTCCGCGAGCTGCCGGCGACCGCGCCGAGCCCCGTCAAACCCTACAATCCACTCCCCACACTGCGCCCGTTCGCCTGGGACTTCACCTACGCGCCCGACGCGTTCGGGCAGGCGGTCACCGTGACCACGCGCGGCGGCGACGTGGTCGGCCTGCACTCGTTCGCCGCGGCCCTCACCGCGAGCGCCGTCCGCGGCGTGTCGGGGATCGACTTCGCCTACGGCTACAACCGCCTGCCGACGGCGCTCCGCATGCGCGCGTACCGCTTCATCTCGCCGCGCGGAGGCTTCCGGCAGAACGACCAGACGCCGACCTGGGTCGAGCGCTCGCAGGGCATCGAGGCCGGCCTCTCGGCCCCGCTGCCGTGGGGCTTCGACGGCCAGTCCGTCGCGATGAGCTACACGTTCTCCCACTTCGCCGCCCTCGACGGGTTCCCCGAGACCGCGATCGACCCCTACGCTCGACTGCCAGTGATCCCACAGACGGGGTTCCTCGGCGCGCTGCGGTTCGGGTGGTCGTGGTCGAACGTGCAGCGCTTTCTGTGGTCGGTGGGCCCCGAGAAGGGGTTCTCGCTCTCGGCGGGCGTCGATCTGTACCGCCCCGAGCTCGCCGGCCAGTACAGCGTGTTCGCCGCCAACTACAACGCGGTCGGCTACTTCCCGATGCCCTGGCTGCGACACCACGTGCTCGCGCTCCACGCGCAAGGCGGGGCGAGCATCGGCGACTTCGCGCGCCGCGGCGCCTACGTGCTCGGCGGGTTCTCGGACATCCCCCTCCCCGACGCGATCCGCAACCTGCTCATCCAGCCCGGGATCGCGCTCCGTGGGTACAAGCCCGGCGCGCGCTTCGGCGACGCCTTCCAGCTGTACAACGCCGAATATCGGTTCCCGATCGTGAACATCGATCACGGCGTACAGACGGTGCCGTTCTTCGTGCAACGCATCTACGGCAACCTCTTCGCCGACTACGGCGAGGCCACGTTCGCCACCATGGACATCACCAAGCTCAAGCTGGGCCTCGGCGCCGAGATCCTGCTGGATTTCTCGGTCGGCTACTTCCAGCCCCTCACCCTGCGCGTCGGGTGGGCCAAGGGCATGAGCGAGGGCGGGATCGCCCAGACCTACACGGTGCTCTCGTCGCTCTACTGATACGCTCGGCCGATGCTGCGAGACTTGGTCGCGTTCGGGCGGGTCGCCGCCCGGGCCGTGGTGGAGAGCGACGTGCTCGGGAGCCTGCGGCCGCGCGGGTTCGCCACGCTCGCTCGTCGGCTCGTGCAACGCTCGCTGCCGTCGGGGCCGACGGCCGTCCTCAGCCTGTACGCGGCCCACGAGCCCGACCGCGAAGCGCTGATCGACGAAGAGGGCACCCTCCACTACGGCGAGCTCGACGCGGAGGTCGACGCCCTCGCGCGTGGCCTCGCGGCCCTCGGCGTGCGCCCGGGCGATCGCGTCGCCATCATGATGCCCAACGCGCGGGCCTACCTGCTCGTGCAGTGGGCCACGCTGCGGGCCCACGCAGGCATCGTGCAGATCGGCTACCGACTCAAGGCGACCGAGGTGGCCCACGTGCTCGGCAACGCGCGCCCACGCCTCCTCGTCTGCCACGAGGACCACGAAGCCGTCGTGCGCAAGGCGATCGATCTCGCGGGCAGCGATGCGCAGGTGCTGGTCGTCCCGCCCAAGCAGTCGGCGACGCGTGGCGCGCTGCCGACGCTGCGCGCGGTCGGTCGCGACGCCCGGGTGCAGGGGCGGAGCAGCGACAGCTCGGCGTCGGTGATGGTCTACACGTCAGGCACCACCGGCAAGCCGAAGGGCGCGGCCCGCGCCATCGATCG
>Ga0154020_10007197_pt1 | contig 13003 bp, 12 predicted proteins | sample Klosneuvirus_201_FD_109709 | JGI IMG/M metagenome (GOLD analysis project Ga0154020, IMG submission 109709) | Active sludge microbial communities from wastewater, Klosterneuburg, Austria - Klosneuvirus_20160825_MG | ecosystem: Engineered > WWTP > Aerobic digester > Activated sludge | place... | reverse complement strand
AGGGCACTACAAAAGACTGTATGATATGCAGTTCAGCGCCTGAGGCGGTCAGGGCAATCAGCGGCGGGGGCATGCATTGAAAGAAAACGAACTCAAAGTATTTGTCGAAGGTGTGCTGCGCTATTTTGGCACCATCACATCCACACCCGCGACCGTAGGTATTCCCTACGTCAAAGCGTCCGATCACACGATTGAAGAAATTACGGGAATTATAGGGCTGACCGGAAAACGCAAAGGCGGCATCTTCATCACCTGCCCGCGGGAAATGGTGGCAGATATTGTGCGCGAATATCTGGGCCGTAACGACCCTGATCTGACGGCAATCAAAGATCTCGCCGGTGAAATGGCAAATACGGTGGCCGGCAATGCGTCGCTCGCGTTTGGCTCCGATTTCCAGATTTCGGTGCCTGTGGTACTGGTGGGCAAGCCCGAGCAGATTGATCTGCCGACCCGCGTCCCGACATACATATTCCCGATCGAGTGGAAATCCTACAAGGCATACCTGGCTGTCGGTGTCGAATAGTAAACCAGCCAACCGGTCAGTGACGCTGGTTCTGCCTCCGGGAATCAGGCTCGACCGCTTTCTCGCTGAAGTCACCGAAGAGATGGGCATCTCACGCTCGAAGCTGCAGAAGCTGATAGACGAGGGCCATGTTACGGGTATTGCCCCGCATCTCCTGAAGGCGTCTTTTAAAGCGAAACAGCCGATCGAGATTGCGCTGGCGCTTCCGTCTGAAAAACCTGCTGAACTGATCCCGTTCGATTTTGATATTCCGGTGCTCTATCAGGATGAATACCTCGCGGTGGTGCACAAACCCGCGGGCATGACTGTGCACCCCGGCGCCGGTACGGGCGACGACACTGTGGTCCATGCACTCCTGTCGCGCCTCGACAAGCTGGCTCCCCACAAAGAGCGGCCGGGTATCGTGCACCGCCTCGACCGCGAAACCGAGGGGTTGTTGCTCGTGGCTAAAACCGATAAGGCGCGCACCGCATTGTCACGTGCATTCGCCGAACGCGAAGTAGAGAAGCATTATGCAGCAATCGTCTGGGGGCAGGTGACGCTACCCGAAGAGATCGACGGATTTATAGCGCGCGACAGCCATAATCGCAAGAAGATGCGTTTTACCCTCACCGAACAAACAGGCCGCAGCCGTGCGCGCGAAGCACAGCTCGAAATCATAGCGCAGCGTCCGCTTGCCGCGGCCACGGAACTCGAAATCCGCCTGATCACCGGGCGCACGCACCAGATTCGTGCGACCGCGGCACACTTCCATGCGCCGGTGATCGGCGACTCGCTCTATGGTAACGACGAGTCGAAATTCAGGCTATACAATGTGGGCCGTGAAAAAAAGAAAATTATTCAGGACGCCGGTATGTTACTCATGGCGCAGAAACTGAGTCTCAAGCACCCGTTCAAGCGCAAGAACCTGAATTTTGAACTCGAACTGCCGGCACGCTTTGCCGCAGTCTCGGCGGCGCTGGCGAAAATCAGTAAATAAGGTACAGGATCATCTAACCGCAGGTTAGATGATCCTGTCATACGCGGCGAATGGCATCTGCCAGACTTTGATGCCGCAGAAATGGTCGCCTTCAGGGCAGCGGGGTTTCAGATGCTCGCGCACCACGCAAGGTGGGCCGATATGCTTGCCGATATCGGCGTAACGGTTTTTGATTTCCGAAACTTCTGCGTGCGCCGAGTAAAAAATTTCTTCCTGCGCGTTATAGCAGAGCCGCGATTTCCATTTGTGGTAAAAGTTGTAGAAGTCGCCCGATTCCATGAAGCGTATCGGGAATGCATTGGGCAGAATGTACGCAATGTCTTCGCGTGGCAACGCTTCGTTGCGCCATAACTTTCTTACGAGGTCGAAGTTGCGGCTGAGGTAATCGACATAGATGGTGCGCGCACTTTCCGTTTCGGCAATGAGCCGCGGCGTGATGTAGTCGTCTTCGAGTGAGATCTGCGAAGGCAAGTGTGGGCGGTTGCCGGGCAGCGTGCGGTGGCGCTGTTCCTGCGAATCGGCGGTGTGTGATAGCTTTTTCAGAAAAGTGAAGTGCGCATGGTTCAATAGCCGGCTTGTTTCGTCGAGCGTGCCGGGGTAGAATACATCACCCAGAAGTTCGTTGTATTGCGGATTGAGAGCGTTATGCGCGCCGGATTCGTCTGTTGCCGGTGAGGAGTAAATCCAGCCGTCGCGGAGCGCCGCGACAGAAGCCGAAACCAGCATCGCCGCTTTACCGCCGAGTTTCTGGTCAAACGCGGCATTTTTCGTGCGCGCATCGTCTGAATCAAACTTTCGCGCTGGCGCCGCGAGCGGTTCCGGCAGTTCTTCGAAAAGATCCGGGTCTGTCTGCCTGATCAACCGGAACATGTGAATACCCAAGAGCACAAATTCTTCGAGGTTGCTCCACAAGAGCATGCGCGCATAGCGCATCAGCGTCAGCGAGCTCACACTGTGGTACAGGTATGCCACGGTTGAAACAGGCATCACATAGCGAGCGACTTCCATGCAGCGTTTTTTGATCGCATCGGCGTACGCTTCTTTGTTGCGCGCCTTGAGCCGGTGTATCGAAAAATAGACATCCTCAACGACCGGCTTCAGCGTTTCAATGAGCGCGGTATAGGTGGCAAACGCGGCTTCATGCAGTGCATGCACGTCAGGGTTCGTCGCAATGGATGAGGGGAGAGTATACCAGGTGCGGTCGTTTTTGATCGGTACGTAGCGCTGCGACACCTGCTCTGAGTTATAGTAGGGATGTGCGTGCAGAATCTGCCAGATGACCTGCCGGCTGACGTTCTCGAGGCCGAACACAAACTGCGCATGCTGTCTGGTGGTATGGTGCCCCGATTTGAGTGTGGCCTTGGCGACCTTCTTACGCAGTTCGAGCGACTTCTCTGACTTGTGCATGTCGTCGGGGGTTAAGAGTCCTTTCGAGCTGTAGCAGGTTCTGGCAGAGGCGGCGGCGATGTCGAACGGCCTTTCGGTGTGCGCAATGAGGCTCACCTTGATCGGCGAGGATGCAAGCTTTGCCGCATACGCGGTTTCCAATTCATCCAGCCAATGCGCCGCCATAGGTAATACTATAAGGGCGACCGGCACCGACAATAACTCGATAAAAATCAGAGGCCCCTATGCGGCCCTCTGATTTTTATCGAGCGAGCCCGCTGTCTGGCCGAGAAAAGCGGAAAGCAGCGGAGTGACTTGCAGGGCAAGTCACGTGGCGCTTTAGCCGTCGGCCATGCACCTCATGTGCGCCGCCGGCCCGGCGGTAATCCAAACCGTGCTGGCAGGCGTTTGCGCAAGCAAATGCCGAGGCTTTCCGCTTTTCCGGCTCTTGCCAGACAGCGGGCTAGTAATCTAATTTGAAGTACACGTACGCTGTGCCGGCACCGAAGATGAAGTTTGCGAGATTGCCCGCAATAAACGGCGGAATCGAGCCGCTTTCACCGAACGCTGAACCAAAGTACATAAAGAAGAAATAGGCGAGCGTGAAGAGCATCGACACCGCGATACTCGTGGCGGCATTCCCCTTTTTGAGCCGGCCACCCACCATGCCGCCGATAAACGCGATGAAGAAGCAGACGAGCGGGTAGCCTGCATGCCAGAAGAATTCGGTCAGGTAAACGCTGTATTCCCCCCCCGATTCGCGGCGCTTGCTGTAGATCTTCCACGAATCAAAGATCGAACGTTCGTCTGAATCCATTTCGACGTAGAAATTCTGGAATGCCTTGAGGTTTTCTGGTAACTCGAGTTCGAGCGTGTCAAAAGAATCGGTTGCGACGTAGGCACCATTACTATCGAAGCGCGAGACGCGTACTTTTTTAAATATCCAGTCGTGCGCTTCGAGATTGCGCGCATTGGCTTTTTCAGCTTCAATAATGCGGCTGATCGACCCGTTGGGACCAAGTTCAAGCAGGTGAAAGCCGATCAATTGTTTGTCAAACCAGGCGCCGAAACCGATGGTATAATAGCGTTTCTCAAAGCGCAGCGTCATGTTGCTGCTGTGGTCATATTTTCTTAAGCGTGCATCGCTGCCGCGGTTGCGCAGCTCGTAACTGATGTCGACCGCCTTGTATGCCGCGGGAAAAGCCACGTATTCATTGAACGCAAAGAATGCGACCGAAAGACAGGCCGAAAAGATCACAATGGGTGCGAGAATGCGCCGAAAAGACCGGCCGGCCGCGAGCATGACTGTAATTTCAAAGTTGCGGTTGAACTGCGCGACGGTAAATGCCACCGCAAACATCAGTGAGGGTGGCACGATGTAAGTGACGAATGTGGGTGTAATGGTGATATAATATTTCAGAAGCAAACCCGCACCCTGTTTGTTCTCGCCAAAATCTTTGATCGAATCGAGCACTTTGACGATCACCGCCACGCCGATCAAGAGCACCAGCGTGCCGAAAAAAGTTTTAATAAACGATTTGAAAATGTAGCGGTCGAGGATATCCATATTAAATGGGAAAACGATACACCCAGAATTTATAGCCGAAGTAGTTGGTGACGAGACTGATCAGCACGGTGGACAGTTTAAACAGGTTGGTCAGCAAGACAGCATTTTCCCGGTTGTAGAGCAGGTTGAGCCCATGGAAGATGAGCGCCGAGAGAACCAGCGTGAATGCCGACACCGTAAAAAAACGGCGGTATGCGGCGCGGCGCTGGAAAGTATAGCCACTATGCAGAGTGAACGCAACCAGATTTGCGCACAAAAAAGCAGCCACCATGTAGATCAGCTGCCGCGCCTGCCCACCCACGCCGAACGCGAGAATGAGCCCATTATGCACCGTGAAGTCGGTGAGCGTGTTGAGGGTGCCTACCACAGCAAATTTAAACAGATGGCCGAAGCGAAAGCGCAGCAGTTCATTCAGCACGCGGATTGTCTGCTTGAACGTGACTTTGCTGCCGGCCTGGTCATTCCACCGCACCGGCACTTCGGCAACGCTCAGGTTCAAAAGCGCTGCTTTTTTTAACACTTCAAAATCAAAACCAAAACGCAGGTTCGCCAGGTTGCGGAACACGTATTGCCCGGCGCGGCGTTCGAACAGCTTAAAACCGCACTGCGTGTCGCGGTAGGGCAAATCGAGCAGTGCCCGTATCAGCAGGTTGCCGGCGCGGCTCACCAGCCGGCGGATAAAACTCTGCTTCACACCGATGTCGCTCTCCGCGAGGTAGCGCGAACCGATCGCCACATCGGCGCCGCCGGTGAGTGCCGTTTCGAGCTTCGTGAGTTCTTCGATCGGCGTGGCGCCGTCGGCGTCGCAGACGAGAATCTGCTTCGCCACGGCCGCCATCACACCCTCGCGCACGGCAGCGCCTTTGCCCGAATTTTCATAGAGGCGCAGTGTTTTCACCTGCGGAAATTGTTTGCTAATCACCGCTGCGGTGTTGTCGCGGCTGCCGTCGTCGACGACGAGGATTTCAAACTTCACCTTTCGCGCGCGGAAGTATTTGATCACCGAAGGCAAATACGCGGGCAGGCGCGCGGCCTCGTTGTACGCGGGAATCACACAGGCCAAATCGAGCTCTTTTCCTGTATCCCGGCGGCGTGCCTGCAGCACGCACACGGTGCCCAGACCTAACAGCAAATTGAGATACGGGTGCAGTTTGACTTCGGCGGCAAAAAACAGACGCATCAGGGATTTTACCCCCGGCAAAAAACAGAACAATGCCAGCGGCAGTGCAAAAGCGCCGAAATGGAACATTTCGCGCAGTTCATAATGTTGAGAGCTGGCCATAAAGCGGCGCAGCCTGTCGTCGTCGCTTTTGCGGTATGAGACTGCAATCACCGTTGCCGCCTTGCTCGCAGAGACTGCATCGGCAAGACCGGCGATATCGGCAGTAACGAGCACATCCGCCTTGCCCTGCACAGGCCGTAAGGGAATAAAATCACCGAGGTTCGCGGGCAAGGTATCGTTTTCGGCGCGGAATGTCGCTATTGTGCGCGCTGCATAGGTACGTATCAGCCGCGCGATCAGCCCCTCGAGGTGGGGCGATAAAATTCTGTCAGCGTGCGAAACGGGAATAAGCAACGTGCCGATTCTAAGCACTCGCCCGGCGTGTCATGTCCAAAGCGGATTTTTCGCCACCGAAAATGGATGACGCAATGAAGGCACGCCGGGGCCGGTATCCCTGATATGCCGATTTACGGAAACCGCATCCAGCGCGTGCAAAAGCACATGCAGCCCGATTCGATTCTCTTGCTGCCGGCGGCACCCGCGGCGATACGCAACCACGACACGCATTTCCCGTACCGCGGCCATTCGAACACTCTCTATTTAACCGGGGTCAATGAAGAAGAATTGGCGCTGTTGATCACGCCGCAGACGGTGCATTTTTTTGCGCAGACGCGTAACCCCGAGCGCGAACGCTGGGTGGGCAAGGTGAAGGGGCATGATTTCCTGTGCGAGCAGTTGGCGGCGCCCGGGCTCGATATTTTCGCGCATGACGCGGCGGATTTCAAAAAGGTCTCGGGCGATCTTTTTAAGGGCTGTAAAATCCTTTACTATGACTTTGGTGTGTACGCAGACCTCGACCGCCATTTTCTGACGGCATTAAACGAGATGGCAAATCTGTCGCGCCGCGGTGCGGTTGCCCCGCGCACCATTATTCGCGCCGCCGAGATTCTGCACGAATGCCGGCTTTTCAAAGACGAGGCCGACCTTGCTGCGATGCGGCGTGCGGCGGCAATTTCATCGGCCGCACACAACCTGGTCGGTGATTTCATCGCCGGTGCTCAGTCGCCGCTGCCCGAATATGAAATCAAGGCAATGCTCGAGCGCGAATTTATGCATGCGGGCGCTGATCGGTTGGCATACCCTTCAATTGTTGCGGCCGGCGAAAATGCGACGGTCTTGCACTATGAGGGCAGCGCCGGCAGCGCCGCACCCGGAGACTTTGTGCTGATCGATGCCGGCTGCGAAGTCGAGGGTTATGCCTCTGACATCACGCGCACGACTGCTGTGGGTGGCTGGGGCAAGGCCACGGGCATTCAGCGCGAGCTCTATGACCTGGTGCTCGCAGCGCAGCGTGCGGCTACTCAAAAAACACGGGTAGGCACCAGCGTCGACGAGGTGCACCACGCAGCGGTTCAGGTGCTGACCGAAGGGCTCTTCAAACTCGGCCTGTTTAATAATGTGCCACTACGCCGCCAGGGTGAAAAGCCGCTCACCGGGCAGCTGACCAAGGTGGCTTCGGTCGAGCAGGCGATTGAGCTCGAATACTATAATCTGTTCTACATGCACCGCACTTCGCACTATCTCGGTCTCGATGTGCACGACGTGGGTGACTATTTCACGGCCGGCAAGAGCCGCTGTCTCGAACCGGGCATGGTCATCACTGTCGAACCGGGGCTGTATTTTCCACCCGAATACGATTTTCTCTCCGCCGAAGTGCGCGGTATCGGCATACGCATTGAAGACGATGTACTCGTGACCGAAAAGGGCAATGAAGTGTTGACATCCGCCTGTCGCTCATAAAGTGCAGTAATGCTGCGGCGCAGAACCATCGTTTTTTCGCTGCTATTGATCCTCTCTGCCGGTGCAGCAGGGGCGCAATCGCCGAGGCCTGATGAGCGCGGCAATGTGGTGCAGAAGCCAACTGCCGAACCGGTCGATCTCAGCCGCAAGTTCCATGCGGGGCTCGAATTTGCCGCCACTGCACATAATGAAGAGGGGCTCGATAAATCGAAGGGCGAATATTCGGTGAGTTACGGCACGCTCGGCGGTTCGCTGGTTGTGCGCTATGACCTCGCGGATTTCTTTTTGCAGGGCGGGGTGGGGCTCATGCGGCTGACTTCGCTGACAGTCAACTCAGTCAAAATTGACATGCAGAAGAGGGAGCAGTGGCACGTGCCGGTCTCTGCACACCTGCACTACAAAGTTTTCCCGGTGTTTAATTTAGGGCTCGGCCTCACGCATCTCACCGAAACAACGATGTACGTCAATTCGCAGCCGGCGCCCGATTCGAGCTACAACCACGTTTTCGCCGATGGCCTGTTGCAGGTCACGCCGCAGCTTGCCGAAAATCTCACTATGATGGTGACTGTTTTGCTGGGCGTGAACCTGATTCCTGGCAGGCAACATACCTATTCGGTCGGTGACCTGCTGCACATACGTGTGCAGGCAAATGTCGGCCTGATCTACGCGGTATTTTGAAATCATGAGAACGGTATTCCTCAGGCTCGCGGCGCTGACCGTGCTCACTGTGCTGCTCATCTTTTTCTGGCAGTCACCGGTCTTGAAGCCCCTCAAGCTGTTTGTCGTTTTTCTGCATGAAACTTCGCATGCGATCGCGACAATTCTGACGGGCGGCCATCTGTCGGCAATCTCGATAGAGTGGGATGAATCGGGTGCGACCTACGCGGCCAACGGGCGCGGCATCTTTTTTATTATTGCGACCGCCGGTTACATCGGCAGCATTCTCTGGGGTTATATGATGCTGCGCGCCTCGCTCAGCGGCCGCTGGATTCGTACCGTCTCGCTGCTCGTCGGGCTCACCGTTATCTTTTTCGGTTTTTTCCCCGACGGCACGCCCATCAAGATTTCTGATAAATACCTCAAATATTTTATCAGCGGCGGCTGGGGGCTCACGCTCACGGTCTCCGCCTTTTTGTTTCCGCGCTTCAACCACCTGCTGCTTTTTGTGCTCGGCGGACTGACCGCGCTCTATTCGCTCTACGATCTCAACGACTTTGTGCACGGTGATGTGATGCGCACCGACGCCGGCATTCTCGCGCACTATCTGTTGGGCCAGTCATCGCTCGTCAAACCGCTTGCCTATATCATTGCCGGTTTCATCAGTTCTGTTTCGATCTTCATTTTTTTGCGCCTCTTGCGCACTACTCTGCACCATGAGCCTGAAGTCAGCGATGAGATCGACCTTGCCGAGTGGCAGGCCGCCAACCCCGATGTGGAAATCACGCCCGAGATGCTCGACTGGCTCAAAGAAAAATCCCGGAAAAAAATGGACTAATCCTGCCGTTCCTTATTCCACTTTACAGCGCAAATCGCTGTAACAGCTGCCTATATGCGCATCTCGTCGGGTATCCAGGGCGAACTGGATCTCATCAACCAGATTTTTGCCGATAACGAGGCGGCTGAAGACTCAGTGCTCGAAGCTGCCGAATCTCTCTATAAATCGGGTGAAAAAGACATCTATGCACGGCTGATCCACGTCATGTGCCATTTGCGTCTGCCGCCCGCCGAGGCCAAACACACCTGGGAGGCCATCATTCAGCACCGCGATCTGCTCGAAGAGAAGCTCGGCCGCAAAGCGGGCTTTCGCGTGGCGATGGTCGATTACTTCGTGAACGAAAGCCACGAACTAAAAAATCCCAAGGTCATCGAAATCCATGTGTACGCCGAAACTGCCCGGCAGGCGGCCGTCGATGAACTCACCGGCGTCTTCAACCGGCGTTTTTTTGACGCAGCGATCGAGCGCGAGCTGAAACAGGCCACCCGGCGCAACCGCGAGTTTTCGCTGCTGATCATGGACATCGACAACTTCAAGCGGGTCAATGACACCCACGGCCACACGACCGGCGATGCGGTGATCTCAGCGCTGGGTAAACTGCTTAAGCGTTCTATCCGTTCTGAAGACACTCCATGCCGCATCGGCGGCGAAGAATTTGCGGTCATTCTGCCCGAAACCAGCCCCGAAGGCGCCATGATCGTCAGTGAGAAAATCCGCACTGAATTTGCCAAACTCAAGATTGCTTCAACCGATCTGAGCCTCAGCGGGGGACTGGCCACCTTTCCCGGCGACGCGACCACGAGTGCAGAACTCATCGATCGCGCCGACCAGATGCTGTATTTTGCCAAATATTCGGGCAAGAACCGCATCATCTGCTATTCGCAGAACAAGCGCCGGCACATCCGTTACCCGCTCGAATGGGAGCTTTCGATCACCAAAACCAACGGCAGCCCCGGCAGAAGCACTTCGCAGGATGTCTCGATTGAAGGTATTTCGTTCGAGCTCGACGAGGCGATGCAGCCCGGCGAGCTGATGAGCCTGCATCTCAATATGGATTCACACCCCATGGAGCTGCCGGTACAGATTGTCTGGGTCGACAACAACAGCCAGTCGCGCAAATTCAGGGCAGGGGCGCGCTTTATCAGGCTCACCCCGCAGAACCTGAATACGCTGAAGCAGCAGCTACCGTTCAAGAATTGACTTATTTTTGTATCAAGAACTTTCGCGCAGGGTCGATACTTAAGACGGAATCCAAATGCAAACAGGGCGGTTCAGCAGCATGACAGTTTTACGCAGATTTCTGATGGTGTTTATTGCGTCGATGACCGTAATTTCTTTGCATTCGGCAGCCCCCGATCAGGGTTTCGTCGAGAAAATTTTGCGGGAGAACCGCTATTTCATCGAATACGCCAACGTCAGCGTGTCGAATTTCGGTTCGCCCGAAAATGAGAAGGCACTGAAAGACGCCAACCAGCACAATTTTAACGCCAACCTGTATTATCTCGAAAGCAACTACGTCGACGCATTCAAAGAAATACGCCTGAGCCAGGAGATTCTGCTCGACCTGTTCTATGACGTGCTGCAGAAGCGTTATCTCGAAGACTCGCGCTCGCTGCTCGACCTCAATGCACCCATTATCATTCAATCAAAAGACCGCAAGTCGGCGCATTTTCTGCAGCTCGGCTACCGCGACGTCGAGGTAGCTCGCCAGTTTCGCGACATGGGTTACAACTATAACCGCTTCCTGTTCTCCAACAAGATACGCTATTATATCGACGGCATCAAGCGTGCCCGCCGCGCGAAGCGTTTCGCCTTCCTGTCGCTGATTGAAAGCAAAACGCCGATCGAAGACAAGGTCGATTACCAGACGCAGACCTGGGACGACGCACGCAATAAAGACGACCGTGAGAAGATCCGCGACTATGAGCGCGTGAAGAACAGCCTCACGAACCAGATGAACCGCAAATTGTACACCGACAACATGAACTTCTACCTGCACCACGATGACAATTATGGATTGATCTCCGGCCAGAAAAAATCGCTGCTGAAAGACGCTTTCAAAGAGCTGCAGACTAAACGCCCCGAGAAGAAAGCTCTGGTACCTGACTACCCTGGCAAAGATCAACCCGAGACGAAAAAACCTGTTCCCGCCAAGCCAGAACCGAAAAAATAGTCTGCGCCGCGCCGAGCACGCTGGGAGCTTTCTATGCTAACCTTACGCAACGCAATCATCGCCCTCTGTCTTACCGGCACGGCACTTTCTGCCGGCACGATCGATATCCAGAAGATCAAACTCAAGGGTGCCAATCAGGTCAAAGACCTGCGGTACTTCATGGAGACAGGCCTCGTTTCAGCGCGCAATACCGCAATTGAGATGCAGATCGAAGCGTATGAAAAAAGCCTGATTGCCTACCGCGAAGCGAAGCCGGGCGAGCGCAATCTGGCTCTCAAGAATGCGCAGCAGACGTACGAAAGGTTCCAGGGAGAATTTAAGGCGATCGCCGAAATTTTCCGCGATCTTGTCGATAAACACCAGAGTATTCTGAACGAGCGCAATGCCGAGCCTTATGCCGATACCACAACAAAAGAGAAGATTATCAGTACTGTCGAAGTGGGTAAACAGGATGAAGGCCGTGGTCTGTCAGCGTACAACAACCGCAATTACAGTTACAGCGCTCATCTTTACCTGCGCTCACTCAGGCATTACCACCAGGCATTTGAGCTGCGAAAGTGGCAACCGCTGATAAAGTTATATACGCCGGCGAAGAAGAAGGGCGAAAACAAAAAGCCTGAAAAAACCGAAACGCCTGAAAAGGCGGCCTCGGCAGTTAAGCCGGTAAAATAGTAATCATCTCGGCGCGGCGGGAGCCGCCGGCGGAGTGGTTGTCTTGGCGAGCACGGGCTCGACAATCGGCTGGTTGATCGTACCACGCACATTAAATTCTATGCGCCCGTCATCCTGCAGAATGTTGGCAAATTTCAGCAACGTGCGCAGATCTTTGTCCTGATATTTCTGGTAAAATTCATCCGTTGGTCTGAGTACAAGATTGAGGCTCAGTTCATTCTGCGGCCCGAGCGTCACTGAACCGCGGATCTGCATATTGATCAGACGGCCCATCGCTTCGCCGGTTTCTATACCGATGCGGTTATCCTGCGCGCGGCATTTGAGCACAATTTTCAGGAAAGGCACAACAATATCTTCTTTGAGATATTTTGTTTCTTTATAGGTGATCTGCGCAGATTCAGCCGTAATGGACAGATTACCGTTGAGTGCTTTTGCCGTGCCCCCCGTTTTCACGTGTGACAGCGCTGACACAATTTCCAATGAATCGATTTTGATAGCGAAATCGCCTTTGACAAAAGAGAAAATGACTGCTTCTGCTGTGGCATCATACTTGTCGCCCGTGAGAAATCCCAATAATGATGCGCTGCCTTTAGCTTCGGCAATTTTCAGCACACCGCCTTTTTCTGCATCTGTCGATAGAGGGATCTTAATGCTCTGTGCTTTGAATTTACCGAATATCGACAGCGAAAGATCAGACACATCGACATGCAGTCCTGAAGCGCCGGCCTGGCGCAGAGCGAGGTATGCGTACGCTTCGAGCGGCGCAAAAAGCAGCAGGCCGACGGTAAAAGCGGCAAGGCCGGCCGCAAAAGGAGCAATGCGTTTCAGCTTGCTTTGCCACGACCGGTCAGGCTCCGCGGGAGCGGGCGGCAGTGGCTCTTCGTTTACTTCATTTTCCGTCATTTTTTCTCTGGAATCCTGAAATCTGTATACTGAAGTCGTAGAAGCCCGGCTTTTTGAGCACCGGCCGGTAACTCATACTTTCCACTTTATAAAGGGTCTGCGTGCTCTGTTCGATCTGCCGGATAAAATCGAGTACCTGGTTGGCTGGGCTTTCTTTAATAGAGACCTTCACCTCGCGTTTGAGGTATTTATCCTGCACGACGGTATCAGTTGGTGTCAGGCTGCCGACCTTGTCTCTCAGGCCGATATTTTTAAGCAGGGCTTCGATGCTCGAAAGCATGTT
>Ga0154020_10007196_pt1 | contig 13003 bp, 18 predicted proteins | sample Klosneuvirus_201_FD_109709 | JGI IMG/M metagenome (GOLD analysis project Ga0154020, IMG submission 109709) | Active sludge microbial communities from wastewater, Klosterneuburg, Austria - Klosneuvirus_20160825_MG | ecosystem: Engineered > WWTP > Aerobic digester > Activated sludge | place... | reverse complement strand
TACCCGTATCGTTCCTGGAATCACTCGCGTTCTCGGTGATAGAGTTTTGGACACAAGAGCTATTTATGACACTCTTATTGTTCCACATGTTACTCTTACTGGTGACGCAGTTACGGTTGTGCTTCCTGAGCATAATCTCATGGCTAATGTACAGGATAACCGTGCTTCCGTAACATATTAAAAATGTTATTTGAAGGTTATATATTTTGGAAATTAATATAGTGTATTTCGCCCCCAAAGATGGTGATAAAAATCTTGGTGGTGGATACGTCACATCTGGTGTTTTGAAGAGTCGTTTTACGGTTCTAAAAAGTGCAAAAACTGAAAGCGGAATTTTTGTTGCGCTACCATCTCGTAAAAAAGATGATGGAACATATGAAAATTTTGTAGAGGTTCCTAGCTCTGAAGCAAGACATAACTTAGACCAAGCTGTTTTACAGAAGATGGCTAATGCTGGTGTGTCTGTAAGTGGTGCTAATACTGCGCCTCGAAATGATGCAGCTCCACAAGAGACTGTAGCGCCTAAAAAGGTAGTGAAAGCTGCTGGTGCTAATATTCCTAAGATTCCATTTTAAGGAGTCTATATGGACAATGTAGCTACTGTTAGTACTATTAACACAATTCCAGCACAATACACTATCTTTAAAGGTAAAACTGCGGCTAGATTTCAGTTGCAAAAACCAGAAAGACAAGAGGATAGATTTAAGACTGGCTCGGTCTCGATGCAAATTGCTCCTTTCAAAGATGCAAGAGGCAAGACAAAAATCTACAACTGGGAAGACCAGAAAATTTCTTGCAAACTAGGTGTGAATGATTTGATTAATATTCTTTATGGAATTGAAACTGGCTCCGATGTGAGCTTGTTTCATGAATATAATGGAATTAGTAAAACCATTGCACTGAACTTGAACACAGAAAAGGGTGGCTACTTTTTAAGTGTTCAACAGAACGGTGAGCAGGCTCAAAAGCTTTCAATACCTATGTCTTCGCAAGAGGTGTATGGTTTATTAGTTATGCTTAAGGCTGCTTTACCCTTGATTCACAATTGGTATTAAATCGAAGGTTAATATATGTCCAATGCTCAAACAGCTTTAAATCAGTTATCCGCATTAGCGGCCTTAGCTGAATTACAAGCTCCCGCTCCAGTTGATCCTGCAACAGCTGTAGCAAATGAATTAGCGGCTTTAGCTGCTCTTTCTGCACCATCCGTCAGCACTGAAGTTGAATCAGAAGCTGCATATCAGTCTTTCATCTTGAATGGAACTGCTGGTACAACCGTCACAGTGCAAACTGCTGGCAAATCTATTACATTATCATTTTGATATTGTAGTAATACAAGGCGCACAACAATCTCGTTGTGCGTTTTTTTATTTTCTTTAGAAGGTTTTTATTTTATGTCTACTATTCGTGTAATTTACGCCGCTGGCGGTTTCGACAACAATGTTCCAGATACTTTGGATCCAGCCCAAATTTTTGCCACTCTTCAAAATACTTATACAGAGTTGAAGAAAGATGGTAAGTATGACTTGGAGCAAACTGCCGAAGGCAAAGTTTTGCGCATCACATTGAAAGAAGGCACTAAAGCTATTGCTTTAGCCTAATCTCAATGGCTTGAGGGTAGCAATACCCTCTTGAATTTTAAAATGACCAATCCATCTCATTATACTGATTCTGTTGTAAACGGCTTAATTCAATATGACACTAGTGCAGTTGAGAATCAACTTATTGAGATTCTTAGCTGTCTTGATGCTGCAAAGTATAATATGTATTTTGCCAAACAAGAAAACTATCAAATATTACAACAAGCTGTTAAACAACAATCTTTTTTTGCTTCCACATTCTCTTCTACTGAAGGTGATTTTTGGATATATACAGGAATGTTGAATAAAAATCTTTCACTTATTCCTAATCTTAGCCAAAATACATATTTTTAATATGACTAATACAGTTATCTCTTCTTCTCAGTACGCTACTCGTATAGCGTGTTTTCCAGCCTTGCTTGCGTTCGTTAACATTTCTTTGCTTAACGTACAAGCTGGCTATACTTCTCGTTCTAAGATGCCAAATGTTGCCTCTGGTGCAAATATAGTATCTAGAACATTGTCAATGTTTAATTTAAATATTCGATCGCAATTGAATGCAATTGAAGCTGTGCAGATTGGTGATAATCTGTATAATTTATCCTCCAATGTTTCTACAAAATCTTCAAGTCGTCGTGTATCCTTTGATAAACTAAGTTTTGTTTCAGATATCGAATATGTATTTTCGTCTCAAGCCAATTTATCATTTCCCCTTATTCCTTTAACCCCTATGCAGGGTAAAGATATTATTAATTATCTGAATAATGCATACACTAATAATCCATCTTTTACTGGCATTTATAGTCATTATCGTTTAGTCGATAGAGCTTATTCTGCAATGGAGAATGGCGAATTATTTACATATGCTCCTACTCATGAACAAATAGAGCAATTACACAGAGCGCATTTTGACATGCATAAAGACTCTGGTCCACTTTTAAATAATCTTAGTATTATTGATTTTAGCCAATCCATATCTGAAGAAGATTGTGCCACTTTAATAAATGACTACGGAAACTTAGTTTCAGGTTCTGTTAATAGCGCTTTTAGCATTAGTCATTATGCTGCTCGTTGCAATACATACGATGCATTTGCCGACTATATAAGACGTCATCATAGTATTGATGCGTCGGATGCGTACATTCGTTTTCTTAACTTATCATGTAGTGACGATATCTTAGCTTGTATTTCAAAGTTTTTATTAACTGGTGAAACAGATGTTGCAAATATTGGCACACTGTCTGATGTTATTAATGCACTTGCCGAAATTACAGGAATGCATAACCATAAGAAAAAAGCTGTTCTAATATTTTCATTAGTGTCTGCTTCTTCAAACTTTGCATTCATTGTATCTAACCGTAAGCTAAATTCATTTGCTGATATACCATTAGTATTTATTGCAAAATATACAGCGTCGATTAGCAAAAATGCTTTTTTGAATAAAGACTTGCTTGCATCTACTATGAATGCTATTGCCACTCATCCCATTAACACAATTTTAACTATTGATGCCATTGCCAATGAAGAATAATCTATTACAATCTGTTTCCATTTTTGAGGATGGAACTGTTAAACTTATTTCTAATGTCGATAATAAGAAAACATCTATTACATGTCAGCTCAAAGACTATGTAACATATATCTCATCGTCTTTTGGTTCTGTTTCTACTCCAATTTTACCGTATGGGTGCAGATACTATACAAAGAAAAAAGACAAAGCTTGTATTGTTATTGAAAAACCTTCATTTGTATTATCTTTATTGCAAACTGGTTCTGGTGAGATATCTGATATTGTTATACCAAATACATTGTGGATTTTTGATATTAATCATACTCCTGAAGGCTTGACAACTTCGCGTTCGCATTGCTTTATGACCAAGACACTTAGTGTGTTTAGTCTGGATATGCAACTTTATGAATTTATCTTTCCTCATTATGCTGATTGGTATGGTGGCATATGTTGGGGAGCTCGTAAGGCCAATGTGGCCTCTATTACAAGAGATCTTTCTGGCTTCGGTAGATTACCAGATTTATTCTTTAATAGCGTTAGTGTAAGTCATCTTACTCCTTCTGCCACTGTTCTTGAACCATTTAGAGAGTATTGCCGAAATAATGATTTACCAAACATCTTAACAACTGATCAATCTCATAATTACGTTTACAACCTTTTAAAATCTGCGCCTCATGCAGTAGACGGTTGTTTAACTCTTTCTAGGCATACTATATCTTCTTTGATTAGTTCAATTCTTGGTGAAGAAAATGCAGCAAATTAATGTTTTCGAAGCTCTGTTTGGTAAACAGGGCGAAGTCTTGGTTGAAAGCCTTGACTCTGATTTAAAATTTTGTACTGGTGTATTTAAAAATGGTATGTTTGAAAAACGCATACATACTATTGGTGAATTTGTTAGACAGGTGAATGCTACTGAAATTCCATATCTTAATACTGAATGTCAGCCAGCTTTTAAAATGCTGTTGCCAAAGATTCCAGGTGGTATGCTTAATGCTCTTGAAGTGTTTTATACATATGTTTCCAACACTGTAAAGTCTGAAGTTGCTGCTCAAATATTTTGGGATACTGTGAATCAAGATTATGTTTTGCATGTTCCAATTCAGCAGGTTACTGGCTCTACTGTCCGCTATGACCGCAAAAATGGTATGTTTGTAGATCCACGATATGTATGTGTATGTAATAGTCATTCGCACAATACATTTGGTAGATATTATTCTTGATTTAATATATTTTGTGTATTATAATTTTCTTGTCATATAATTGATAAGGAGAAATAATGACAATACAAAAATTTTTAAAAGAGAATACAGATTTAATATTAGATTTATATTTAAATCAAAATAAGTCTATTGATGAAATAGTTAAACTGCTTAATCTTAAGTACGCTCAACCCATTTATAATTTGCTTAATAAGCATAGTGCTTTTCAAAAGCATAAAAATTGTAATGTGTATAGAAAGTATCATATTAATGAAAATTATTTTGATATTATAGATGATGAATATAAGGCCTATATCTTAGGTTTTATAGTTGCGGATGGCCATGTGTCAGATACATCCATTAAAATTGCACTCAATGTACAAGATATAGATATTTTGTATAAAATAAGAGATGCAATGGGCTCCACTCATCCTATTGTTGAATTTACAAAAGATGGCAAATATAATCATTGTTCAATCAATCTTAATTCTATGCAATTATGCAGAGCCTTAAGATGCGTTGGTGTTCAAAGTAATAAATCTTTGAGCATGGGCAATATTATTAAATATGTTCCTGATGATTTAAAATATCATTTTTTAAGGGGATATTTTGATGGTGATGGTTGTTTAACTTATGGGGCTAAATATAGCTCTGGTACTAAATATTTAGTACAAATTGTTGGAACTAAAGAATTTTTAGAAACATCTTTTAATGTATATTTTGAAACTAATTGTAGTCTATATAAATATACTACATGTGAAATGTACTGTTGGAAAGTTGCTAAAAAATCTCAAGTCGATGATTTCATCATAAAGATTTACAAGAATGCAAATATTTTTCTTAATAGAAAATATGAAAGTGCCAAATTAAAATCACACTTAATTGACGGGAAGTCCCTTATAGCTTGTAGCACCAAATTAATATAGCAATATATTGATGGCCAGAATAATTACCTGGGTATGGTAAAAGAATACAAGATTGGGTAATCCGCAGCTATGGCTCCCATGCTGGAGCCGTGTTCAACGACTATCGAAACTACGTCTATTGCAGATGGAAGGAGTAGAGTACACTCAAGTGAGTGGAAACGTGTGAATCATGCTTTGCATGATAAGATATAGTCTACTCTCATGCGAAAGCATGAGCTGCACATTTAATGTGCGAAATGCAATTAACGACTGCATTTGAATATAATGGCTTTTTTTAGTGGCGTAGATAACGCCTCAGAAGTTGACACTTGCACATATCTTGTTATTGGCAATGTTACGACTAAGTACACATACGCTGTTCGTGCTGGATGTAATGGTTCTTACACTGTCTTAAAGCTTGAAGATGTTTTTGATTTAGAAGATCAGACTTATTATGAAATCAATCAGTCTGAAATGGTTAAAATTACTGAATTAAAATACACCCCTCCAGTTTATAATGGCAATACTACTTATCCAAATTATGTTGGTGCAAGGGGTGCTGTTAGACCATATAACCCAATTCATACTGCACCGTCGTCACGCATCGTAACTGCCGAAGAAAGCTGGGGTCAATATTATCAGGATTATTATTCCGATATATATGATGCAATTGATGATCCGCTTGTAACGTTTACTCCAAAAGAACGTGTTGCCGTTAATGATAATTATAATTCTGTTGACACAATGTATCACACTCATTTGAATGAGTTTGCAACTGCTTATAATCTGTTTGCACAAGCAATTGTTGATGATCCACATGCAGCTGATATTGGATATACATTTGCGTATGACATTGTACAACTTATGGATGGGCTTGATTATGTGCCTTTAGACATGATGAAGTCTTTTTTTGACAATTACTATATGTATTTAACTGAAGCTGATATACAGAATTTAGTTCAATACATTGCTCAGACTACTTAATATGAAACCTGAAAATAGACAAGTCTTAGATTATTTAATTGATGCTCAGAACTTGCATCAGAAAATTGCAAATGAATTCATTCCTTTTGCGCATGGCGCTATAATCATGAATGATTTGCTTGGTGTTCAACATGACATACAGCAGCCATCTTATCCTGTTCACTCTCCGTCAAGAATCGTTATTGCTGGATGTGGTGGTACTGGTGGATGGTTTATTCCTAAACTTGTTAAAATTCTAAATGAGTCGATTACTAAGTTTTTAATATCTGCTCCACTAGAAGTGATATTGATTGACGCCGACACTGTAGAGAACAAAAACCTGTTAAGGCAAAATTTTGTTAAACAAGATATTGGTATGAACAAGGCTGAAGTGATGTGTAGCAGGTATGCTGCGCATCTAGTGCCTGGCATTTCAATGAGTTATATTGATAAATATATTTCGTGCAAAGAAGTTATTAGCTCTAAATCAGATTTAGATAAAGAATATTTTGTTGACATCGCTAATATTGTGAACTCTGAATATACTTTGTTTTTTAGTTTTATTGATAATGCTGTTAGTCGTCAAATTATTCACAGACACGCGTCTCAAAACTCGTATGTTTATGTATTTGATGTTGCCAATAATCAGTACAATGGTCAATTAACTTTTAGCCATTATCCTAGACGAGCTGGCATACCATCTGGTGGTCCAGACAATATGCCTGCATATGAAACATTGCATAATTTAATATTAAACTTGCGCGGTGTATTTAGTCTTGGTCCTTCGTCTTTTATGATTAACTATCCTCATCATATAGAGGATACGGAATATGTAAAATTACATAATTGTGCTGACGAAGATGCAGAAGCAGTTTCTCAATTATTTAATGCAAATGATACTGCCGCTAGTTTAACTGCAACTGTATTGACTAATTGTCTGGAGAAGCGCGGTATGCTTTATAGCACTTACTCGTTTTATACTGGACACAATGTCAGCTCGTCTGCAAGTAATCCTATGTTTAAGATTACAACTATGGGCGATCTTAATTTGTTTTATGATATGTTGAATGCAAAACCTAACTTGGTTGCAGAGATGCTACGCATACGTGATCATTACGCTGTTTTTACTAATTCAACAAATCATCTTTCTGTAATTTTAGCAGATAGTATTGGTGACTATATTGGCAAAGCTCAATCGTGACGCTCACCATCAGGTGATGCTTGATAAAATTTTGTCAGCAACTTACGAGTTGCTGACTATAATGCATTCTGCTATGAAGGTAACTTATGATATTAGAGACGCACTTGATGGTACTGTCTCTGATTTGTATAAGCGCAATGAAGCTCTGTCACTTATTAATCATTCTAAAACCTCTGGTAATCCTGGGGTAATTTTCCCAATTTTGCCTACAGTTTCTGAACGCCTTAATACGACTGCCAACACTTATTTGTATCGTTCTTATAGTAAAAATGGTCGTATTATCTCGCTTATAAACCATAAACTGCCACGCTTTACTCGTGCCGTTGTTGACAGCATCATGCTTGCGTTTAAGGCGTTTATAAATAATCTTTCTAGAACTAATAAGTTTATTAAGGCTAATGGTATTAATACCAGAACTAAGCGTATTATCAACTATGGTGTAATGAAGCACTCTGGAGGATATATTAATAGTGCTCTATCTCATCAATCTTGCGTTGTTTTGGCTAAAGTTGATATATCGAAATTTTTTGATTCAATGACTTTGCAAAAGATGCTTGATAAAGATTTATTCCTAAATGCTATGAAGGTTAATATCAATTATGAATATATGTGCTTTCGTTTTAAGAAGTATCCTGATGCAATCCGACAAATTGACTTAGCACTACTAAATTTAAATAGTATATTTCTAAGTGTTGTTCCGTTTTTCTTACACAATGGAAGAATACCAACTGGAATGCAATACAGCACACATCTGTCAAATTATTTATTTTCCTCTATTGACAAAAAGATAGAAAATAAACTACGAGAGGCTTCCGTAGAGAAGAATGTAACTCTTTATCATACAAGATATATAGACGACATTTCGATTGGATGTCATCAGTCAGGTGGTCTAAGTCATGCAATTGACATTAACTTAATTAAGGATATTGAGTCCATTGTTAATGAAAGTGGTTTTTACCTGAAGTATGATAAAACAAAAATATATGGTTCAAATGATACCAAAGTTGTTCATGGTATTTCTTTTGGTGGCATCAAACAGCAGTCACCATCTGTTAATAGCAATCTTAAGTATTTACTTGCAAAAGAAATTGAGGAACTTGGCAAACATAGAGTTCCTTTAAATAGTTCTATTCTAGGCAAGCTTCATGCCATTAGGTGCATTAATAATAATCAGTACGCTTATTGTCTGAGTCATTATTTTATGCATAGAAAATTTACACATCATAGCGTTAATGTTGGTACTTATGACTACAGGTGCCACATTCAAGCTGAGATAATTTATCAAGGATCATTTTATGATTTACATGTTAAGCCAGTCTTGGGCGGAAAATAATTCTAAGGCTTTAGCTGAAAAGATTTTACCGCATCTTGGCATAACATCTAATGATGTAACTTTTGTAAGTACTGCTCATGATGTTATTGATGTAACCAAGTTTGCAGCTATTCTTTGTTTTGACAGGTCTTACAAAGATGTATCAAAAGTATTTACGTCTGCTGGTATATTCAAAATTAGAGATATGATTGGTAGAGATTTAATCACTCCCGATGGTTCTTTTGTTTTGTTTAATATCCCATACACCTTGACTCAAATCTTTACCAATGACGAAACGAAGGCTATTGCCTGGGAAAAATTATTAGCATTTGTTGACGCATATAAAAATATGCCATCTTTTGCTGAATCTTCTGATGTTGATGTTATTTCAACCGATGAATCAGTTGATAATGACTCCACTGATGACGTTGCAGTTGCTAATGTTTTTGTTGATGATATTATCCAACAGGTTTCTTCTTATTTGGATTTTTCAGATCCAGCTATAGGGAAAACTCTTGGCTTATCGTCAAAAATTGTTTTGTCTGGAAGTAGTGGTACTATTACCATTCATCCGACTGGTGAACGCATTCCTAAGGATGATGGCACAGCCCATTTGTCTATTAAGGATGTCATTGCTCTTTTAAAAGCTTCATTGGCTTTTGATGCAAATACTATTACGTTTTACAAGAAACAGACTTAGTGCATGTATTTTTTATCAAATTGTTAAAAACCTTTTTAACATCATTAATGATACACATCTCTAGAAAATTAATATTTCATTTTGAAAATGCTATATCAGAATATACTTCTAGAGATGTTGCTCATGTCATTTGCAAATCATGTGGCTATTCTTATCGACAAGATATTGTCTTTAAGATGCAAAATAGCTTGTCATGTCCAAATTGCTATTCAAAACTCATAACACAAGATGATGTAAATGAGTACTCAAAACAAAACCCCGAATACCGATACTACAAATAATATTAATATCTCTTTTTTAAAAGATGGTACTTTGAACTATAATTTTTCGCCAGACTTAACTCTTGCTGAAGTGATAGGTTCGTTTGTTGTTATTTCGCATGGATTATTAAGTAATAATTCAAATAACACTGCTATGCTTCAAGATATAGTATCTAAGCTTAGTGGTGGTCCAGTTATGACTGGATTAGATGAAAAGGTTAATACAGTTCAAGATACTTCGTTATTTTCTGCGATGGATGGATTGTTGTCAGATTTTAAGGCTAACACATAATGTCCAATGTTCAATTCCTGGCTTTAGATGTTAGTCTTTCCTGTACTGGCTTAGCTATTCTTTCTATGACAGATGAAAATAAATTTATTTTATATTCTAAAAATTCTATTGTCGTGCCTCAGAAAAAGAATAAAACCAGATTTGAACGCAAATATGATATTTATAACTTATTTAAATATTATTTAGAGCAACACAAAGATACCATTAAGTTTGCTGTATTTGAAAATTATGCATTTGCAGCCAAGGGTCAATTACTTGACCTTGCAGAAGTTAGCTCTCTTTATAAGTTGGCCTTAATTGATATTGGTATACCATTCGATGTGTTGCCTCCTAAGAGCTCTAAGTTGATTGTTGCTGGTAGTGGAAATGCATCTAAGCAAGATGTTGCCAGAGCGTTGCCAAATTTTATTTTGAACTATAATGACTTTGAATTTAATAGCCTTGATGAGACTGATGCCATAGCTAATGGTATAGCTTATGCGATAAAAATGATGCGTGAGGTTATCGAATGAATTTAAATAAAATTAAAACTAAGCTCGATGAGTTTTCGGTTTCAATGAAAAATGATTTATTAACCAATAAAGAGTTTTTAATTTTTATTGCCAATCTTACAATGAACTTTGCTCTTGCTGGTCTTAGCAATGACGAACAGTTTGCTGGACTAAATTTGTCTGATGCTAATATTCTTGAATCATTAAGTCTGCAACATCCCGATAATTTATTTATTGCAATGTTGTTACAATCACATATTACGGTTTATTGGGCTAATCAAATTGAAGAATAAAATTGTGCGTATTTCAGAGCCATTAGAAGCTCTTGAAAAGTACTTTGGATATACCTCATTTAGAGGACATCAACTTGAGGCAATTAACTCTGTTCTTGATGGTGAGGACATATGTTTTTATGCTCCAACCAGTCTTGGTAAAAGTATTGTTTATCAGGTTTCTGCATTGTGTGCAGAAGGTACAACAATTGTTATATCGCCATTAATTGCCCTAATGACTGACCAAGTTGAAGCTTTGGTTCAGAAGGGTGTTAATGCTGTTTTTTATAATAGTAGTCTGACCATTAAACAAAGCAGAGCTGTGCTTGAAAATATCAATAGTGGAACCGTTAAACTTCTTTATGTTGCACCTGAAACTTTACTTAATAGTGAGTTTATTAGCACGCTTCAATCTTTGAATATACAAATGATATTTTTAGATGAAGCTCATGTGTGTAGTTCATGGGGTCATGATTTTAGAAGTGACTACAAGAAGCTTGGTGTCTTGCGTAAGCATTTTCCACAAGCTGTTTTTGCAGCTCTAACCGCTACTGCTGATGAAATTACGAGAAGAGACATAGATGTAATTTTAAAGTTTAATAATCATATTGTCTTTATGCATTCTTTTGATAGACCAAATATCTCATATTCTTCTTATAGAAAGTATGGCAAAGGCCAAGACCAGACTTTGGAGTTAATTAACACTTACCCTTCTGGTACATGTGGTATTGTTTATTGTTTTACTAGAAAAGATACTGAAGCAATGTCTGAATTTTTAAATTCAAACAATATTAAATGTTTGCCGTTTCATGCTGGATTGAAAAAGTCTGAAAAAGAATTAGCTCAATCCACTTGGATGTCTGGAGAAACTCCAGTTATTGCCGCCACAATTGCTTTTGGTATGGGGATAGATAAGCCTAATGTTAGGTTTGTAATTCATGCTAGTATGCCCTCCTCGTTGGAAGGATATTGTCAAGAGTCTGGTAGAGCTGGTAGAGATGGCCTGGAGTCACATGCCCACTTAATCTATGGTCAAGATGACTATGAGATTGCAAAATGGGTTATGTCTCAGGGCACTCCTGATCCAAAAATATACGTTAATAAAATGTCAAAATTAAATAAGATTTATCGCTTTTCTCAAGCTGACACTTGTCGACGAGTTATTATGCTTAATTATTTTGGCGAAGAATCTCAGCCTTGCAATAAGTGCGATGTTTGCGATCCCAGCATAGCGGTTAAGTTGGCACCTAAGCCAGTAGTACAGTCTCAAAAAACTACAAGGAGAAAATCTGGTGCAAGAAAGTCTCGCTGATATTCTTATTGATGCTGTGCCGCTTATAGATGAATATTCTCACATTGTTGAAAAGTCTTTGACATTTAAAGGCATGTCTCTTGATGAATGGTCGTCTGTTATTGCTACACCAGCTATTCATGACAAAATGACAATTACAGAAATACACAGCTTCAATGTTAAGTTTATTGAACTCAACGAAATAGTTATGTCAAATCTTGCTTACTCAAAGTCTTATTATGAAATGGCTACTGCAAAATATAGTAGCTCATTAAAAGCAGCTATGAATGCTTTAATTACTCGCATTAATAATGACAGTACTAAAAAAATGCCAGGTGTCGACTCGATTGAGCGTATGGCTGCTATTAATTGTGGCAATCAACAAGTTGCTATGGATATATCCAAAATGTTTTATGAGTTTTGGAAGATTCATGCAGATAAATTAAAAGGTCTAGATTCTAGGCTAAATAATATTTCATATATGGTAAGAAATTAAATATGGATAAGGATAATAAAAGACTTTTGGATTCCGTTAAAAATTCTTTGAAAAAGAAATGGCGGTGCAGAAGTTTTTGTTGATGCCAACTCCGTTGTTGTTGAGTCAATCACTACTGGTTCTCCAATGATTGATGACCTTATAACTGGTGATGGTTATCCAGAAGGTAGATGGATTGAGCTCTATGGGGCTGAAAGTTCTGGTAAAACTACAACTGGTGTTATTATGTTGTCTAAAGCACAACAAAAATATCCAGAAAAGATGGTTGCAGTAATTGACATGGAGCATGCTTTTGCGCCCAAATATGCAGCGCAATTTGGACTGGACTTAGCTGATGATAAGTTTTTGATGTGTCAGCCAAACTCTGGCGAAGAGGCTCTTGAAATTACAAGAGAACTTGCTGGCTCAGGTCTATTTAGCGCTATTTTATTTGACTCAGTTGGCGCCATTGTGACCCAAAAACAATTGTCTAATGGCATTGATGACGAAACAATGGGTGCTGTTGCTCGATTATTGAGCAAGTCTGCAAGT
>Ga0154020_10007195_pt1 | contig 13004 bp, 12 predicted proteins | sample Klosneuvirus_201_FD_109709 | JGI IMG/M metagenome (GOLD analysis project Ga0154020, IMG submission 109709) | Active sludge microbial communities from wastewater, Klosterneuburg, Austria - Klosneuvirus_20160825_MG | ecosystem: Engineered > WWTP > Aerobic digester > Activated sludge | place... | reverse complement strand
CTTCGACAAAGAGCGCATACCACGGCACTTCGCGCATCTGAGCGACATAGATAAGTGCACCCGCGACAACGCCCACCGCCCAACGGGCGATAATCGTGCGGCCTTCGCGGTAGGGGTACGCCAAAAGCCGGTTGCGCAGCTGTATCCTGTCGTCGGTACTGGCTTCGGGCATCGCCTTGAGTCGCTCGAGCTCTGTGATCAGTTTCTTGAGGGCAAACCAGCGATAGAGCAAACCCCAGACAACTGTGCCGCCACCCGCGATGAACCCAGCAACAACGACCGCCCACAAACGTGCCTCGCCTTCAAAGGCTCCGGTCACCATGATAAAATAGACGAAAGTCGGTATCGGGATAACGCTGGTGAACATTTCGAGTCGCCAGCTCAGCTGAAAAAAGACCGATTTTTTGAAAGCAGCCAAACCCGCAGCCATGGCCGCCACGGAACATGTGAGATTAGTGCGGTAAATCGGGAAACAGAAGAGTCTGGCACGGCCGCGTGGTGATCACACTTCAGGAATCACAAAACCACCGGTACGAAATAGCGACAGGCAGGCATCAACGACGAGGCTATCGTACCATAAGCCGCTACCGCGCTGGATCTCGGCGAGCGCCTTATCGATACCGAGCCCCGGACGGTAAGGGCGATGGCTGGCCATCGCTTCGACGACATCGGCCACCGCGACAATGCGCGCCTCGGGAATGATTTCATCTCCTTTAAGACCGCGCGGATAGCCCGAACCGTCGAGGCGCTCATGGTGCGACCGCGCGATTTCGGCGATCGGCCAGGGAAAATCCACACCTTTCAGCACATCATAGCCTGCTTCAGCGTGCGAACGGATAATCTGCATTTCGGCGGCGGTCAGTTTGCCGGGTTTACTGAGAATCTCCACCGGAACAACGACTTTGCCGACATCGTGCAGGTGAGCGCCAATGCGTATGCCCTGAATCCGCTTTGAATCCAGTTGCATATGAGTTGCTATCACCTCTGCAATCGAAGCGACGCGCCGTTCGTGGCCCGCAGTATAAGGGTCGCGCATGAGTGAAATGGTCGTCGCAACATCGACGGTGCCCATCATCGTTTTTTCGAGAATCTGCACATGTTCTTCAAGCGCGTCGCGCGACCGTTTGGCGTCGCTGACATCCCACACCAGGGAAACCATAATGCCCTCGTGCGACAGCGGAATATTACGCGCGGTGATATACCGTGTTGGTTCTCCCGAACGCACGATGGGCATTTCTTCCCACAACATTTTGCCGGGATCGCCGGACGCAATATCGGCCAGCACACGATTCTTCACCTCTTGCCGAAGTTTTTCTTCTTCATAGACAGACTTCCAGAAACCGTCGGATTCACGCACTGCATCGGGTGTTGTGCCATAAAATTGGAAAAATTTTTCATTCGCATATTGAAAATTGACTGTCGGTTCTACCGAATTAATCGCTATACCGATGGGTAAATTGTCGAGCGTGGCTTTGATAAGATCCCGGCTTTCCTGCAATTCCAGCTCCGCCCTCTTTCGCGCCGTAATATCGCGTGAGATGATAATGAAATGCACCTGCTGATTTTGTTCAGCCTCCATGCGGGCAATAGAGTATTCGAAATAGCTGGTCTCGCTGCGCCCGGGCAAAGTCAACTGGTACTGGTGTCCGACCGAATACCCCTTTTCATTTGCTTCGGCGAGCGCGGCTATGGAAGCGTCGCTCACATGGTCGGTGAGAATGTCGCGCAGGCGCTTGCCGATAAACTCGCTTTCAGGTACCAGCAAGTTCTCTTTCTGGCCCGAATGGAAGCTGTATATACACCCTTCGAGATCAGTCTCGAACACGAGGTCGGGCAGCGCGTTCAGAATCGCTTGCTCGCGATTTGAACTTTTCTGTTCGGGCAGGCCAGACTCCCCGATGTTCATGGGAAAAAAAAGATGAGCTGGCCGGCCAGAATACAGAATGGCGGTACAGGCAATACTGGCAGTGAACTCGCTGCCATCTTTCCGTTTTTGCAGCCAGATACCGCCCAACGCGCTTGTAATTCCCGTATTCTGTTGGATCAGCTGCCGCAGGCGCTCGGCACTATTGGGTACGTAGAGTTCGGCGAGATCGAGCGATAAGAACTCGTCACGCGTGTAACCATAAAACTCCAGCGCCTCGGCATTGACTTGATGAAACTGCAGCGTCTCAGTATCGACGATCAGCGCCGGTGCCGGTATGAGTGCAATCGGCAGCTTATAGTCTGATCCAGACCCCTCTGAGGCACCCTCAAATGCGGGGATTAAATATTCATAGCGGTATTGCATCGATTTCAGCGCCCCCTGGGTTAATTAATGCACACATATATTGATACGCATTGGGTTGGGTCGGCTACATTCAGGTAGGCTAAGGGTTAAATCGAAATCGGGCCATTGAGAAGGCAAGCCTTTTTACGCCGTAAATGCGCTGTCTTTTTGATACATATGTCAATTTTTGACTATACCATCCGAGGTACCCGGCCGGCGACGGAAGACTTGTCCATACTGGGCATCTGAAGACCAAGAGCCCCGCGCAGCTTTCGCATTCTCGGAAGCCGATACTTGGTAATCTTTCACGGCCTGCTAGCTCTCGTCGTCTGAATATGGTTTACGATCCACTGCCGGGACCACAGGCACGACTTTCAAGGACACTCACCGCAAGATGCACACAACCAATTACACCGAAACACTGATTGAAATTGCACCTGACTGCCCAGTGCAGCAGGCCGAAATCCCCGAGGATAAGGAAGCGAAGACAATCGCGCGCATGCAATATGAAATGATTGAAAGCAATCCCTACGAATTTTCCTCTGACGATGTCATCTTTGGCATTTTTGCCGCACGAAACAATATCGCCAGGGCGTCGCAGAAGAAGGCACGCGAACTATTTTTCAGCAAAGGCCAGGCGTGTCTCAGAAGTTCACCGCTTTGCAAACGGTACGGCTTCGGCGTACATCACAATGCAAAAGGGAAAATAGCCATTTACCCCATGGAGTCCGCGGAATACAAGAAGCTGGCCGGCGACCCCAAAGTAAAGAAGGTAAAAGCGATGCGATCAGCGCGAAAATGATATCGCACACAAACCATAATTGTCAGAGACCCTCGAGTCAAAATTTATTATAAAAATATTCTCTGCTGGTTTGCCAGAAATACTTGTCTATCTGTTTTAGATTGAAAGCTCCAAGACCATAATAAGCCTGAAAGTCAAGGAGAATGTGTCTGTACTTTGAATAATCCTTCAAATCTCCTTTGGCAAAATTTGAAAAAGAGTCGGCTGTCTGAAAATACAGCAGTAATCTTTCAGCATAATAGTCGTAGATCGGGTATTCTGCCGGAAAATGATGACTGCAGTATTTGCTCGCAAATGAATAGAGGTCTTGAGTAATTCCTTTCACCATCTGGACGGAGGCAATCTCATGCACGAGCAGTAGATCTTTGGCTTGAAGCCGATCATCAATGCCAAGCGCAACGATGTGGTCGGCAACCGAGAACCGGGAAAAAATATCCGAGCCATAGAAATCATTCAGGGCACAAACCTTTATTAACACATCGTCTATATCAGAATTCAGTGAATATGTTCGCCTGAACAGCTTTTCCAGACTACTTTCTCGCTTAACGTGATTCGTCAATCGGTACCAGGCCGAAAGGCATCGGGATACTTCTATCTCATTGGGTTTCGGGGCCATCTGTTTTCTCTTAATGCACGCGACCTGGGATCGGGCAGCACGCATAACGGAAACCAACCTGACGTCAAGAAATATGGAATTGTGAATACATGCATCAAATATTGAAGCATATTTGCCTGTAATCAAGCCGCGCCGCCCCGGCGCCTCAGGAAACTAGGCAGCGTTGGTGGCGGAATGCTCGCCGATCACTGATACTTAACCACGGCAGCGTTGAAGCTGCCGGCATAAGGGCTCGTGGCACTGACTCCCGATCCGTAAACGTATGTGCCACCGTATCTTTGGCATCCGGACACATAAATTTTTCCGGCGCTGTCAGCGCCCACTCCGGAAAATCGCGAGGCACCGTTACCACCTGTTACTGTGTTGGCCGACTGAACTGAGCCGCTGGAATTATATTTAACGAGGACAACATTTTCCCCATTATGCGTGGCAGTTGTTGATACACCTGCCCCAAAGCTGTACGCTGCATTGCCGCCCAGGTAACCTGCAGTCCATACGTTACCAGACGTATCCAACGACAGAGCCAGGTACATCGAATTGCTGCTGGCAGAACTTACCGTTCGCGCCCATTGTGCGGAGCCTGCACTGTCGTATTTCACCAGGAGCGCGTTGCTACTGGTTGATGGCCCCGTTGCTTCAACACCGACCCCGTAGCCAAAGGTACCAATGCTATTCTGAAATCCTGCTACATAAATATTTCCCGCCGAATCGGTAACAGTTGCCTTCAGTTCTGAAGTGCTGCTCGCCGCGGTAGTGCTTCGGGCCCACTGCGCGACACCCGCACTGTTGTATTTGACGATCACCATATTCGATGTACCGTGAGCCCCCGTCGCTGTAACTCCGGTGTCATAGGTGAAAGATGTACCACCGTACTGGTAGCCAACGGCATAGACATTGCCGCTACTGTCGGTAGCAACCCCGTTAAATCTGGATCCCCCAGGTCCGGCGGTCGCGGCTTTTGCCCATAGCGCGGTGCCCGTGCCGTCATATTTTACAATCACCGCATTCACATCATTTTGAATACCGGTTACGCTGACCCCCGTGCCATAGGTGAATGTGCCCGTCCCAAATTGGTAACCGACTGCGTAGATATTACCTGTGCTGTCTGTTGCGACAGCGCCAAAAGCAGATTGGTTGGTGCCTGCGGTAGCACTGCGCGCCCAAAGAGCAGTCCCCGAGCTATCGTATTTTACCATGACGATATTACTACCACTCGAGTAAGGCCCGGTAGCACTCACACCTGCAGCAAACGTATATGCAACCGCTCCTGTTTGGTAGCCGACGGCGATAATATTGCCGCTGCTGTCGGTTGCCGCGCCGGAAAATGCTGCGGTACCAACTCCGGTTGACGTAGACCGGGCCCAGGTTGCATTGCCTGCAGAATCGTATTTGACCAGCACCGGATTTGTGCTGGTACTCGCGCCAGTCGCGCTCACGCCAGAAGCGTAGCTAAAACTGCCCGTGTTATTTTGATAACCGGCAGCGAAAATATTCGAAGAACCATCGATGGTTATCGCGTGCAATTGCGATTCGTTGCCCGCAGCCGTAACGGTCTTTGCCCATAGTGCGGTTGCTGGTGCCGACGCACTCTGCGATGAGCCACCGGGAGAATCCGTTGGCGCGGATTCAGAATTGGATTTGCACGCAAAGGCGGCAAACAAGATAAGCGTGGTATAGATTAGCAATTGTCTTTGCATAAGCCGCGGTGCACGGGAAACAATGACCCGGCAACTAGTTTTCTCGCACCCATAACTGGCGCCATTCGCGATCAGAAATCGGCTTTACGCATTGAGATTTGTGGCTGCAGATAATCTTTAGGGAATAATCTCGCGACTCACCGATGCCCTGTATTGTGCCTGATCCAATGAAAAATATTTTCGCTGCATTTTCGGCGCTCATTCTCCTAAATCCGGCCACTGGGCAAGACACTCCCCCTGAATACACCATCGAGAACAGGCAATGCGTACGACTCGAGCGATCCAATGCCCCACTTACCGATCTCGATTGGGCGATCATCAATAATGATATGCCAATGTTTATCAGTCTTCAGGAACAGGGCGCCAGGTCGATGCAGGGCGACAATGGCCTGGAAATGGCCATTCGGCACGGCAGGTTATTGATGGTTCAATACCTGCTGAACCATCGCGGGAAATTTGTTTCGCCGTTAAATTCAGCAATTCTGGCTGATGCGGGCAATGAGTTATGCGAACATTCAGGTTCCAGGTTAGAGCGGGCAGAGATCATGCGCGTTCTGATCGAAAACGGAACAGACATCCAAGCCTGCAATTCTCGGGGAATGACCCCGTTAATGTACACAGCATATTGCGGTCAGATGCCCCTTGTGAAGCTTCTCACTGAAAAGGGCGCCAAAGTGAATGCTGTTAACCGGTTTTACCACGGTAAGGGCAGTTGGTGCAAGACACCACTGGGTTGCGCCAGTGCCCGAAATCATCTGGAAATCACCAAGTACCTTCTCGACAGGGGAGCGAAAATCAATGACCATAACGGTGGAATAACCGCACTGTGGTCAGCTTCGGCCCACGGGCATGTGCAAATCGCGGAACTACTGATCGCCCGCGGGGCAGACGTTAATATCCCGGCGCAATCTGGCACTCCTTTGATGAAGGCAGCGGAGAATGGTCACGTTGAACTTGTCGCTCTGCTGCTTAAGGCCAGAGCAAATACCAACTGGGTTTCTAAAGATAATTACCCAGCGATTGCCGCCGCTGCTCAGGTGGGAGCCAACGCCGTCATCGAACTTTTATTAGCCAATGGCGCACGCGTTGATCTGGTTGGATACCAAAAGTACACAGCTCTAATGTTGGCGGCGCAAAACAACCACTTGAAAACTGTGGAATTATTGATACGTGCCGGGGCAAACCGAAACCTTCAGGATGCCGAGGGGAAAACGGCATTGGATCATGCGCGCTTGAAACACAATACCAGAATCGCCGAACTATTGGAAAAATAGGTGATCTTTGATGCCATGGCGACGACCTCGCGATCGCCAATAAAGCTGTGTAGAGTACTGCCTGCTCTGCGCCCCGTCGTCGGGGCTCTATCTACAGAGCGCAGCTTTTAATTGCTGTTCGACAGAATAACTACTAAGAGGCCCCTGCAGCCGGCAGAGTTTCCGCGATCGCATCTGCGATTGCTTGTCCTACCTTAATGTTAATCGAATCGTGCATGGTCGCACTTCCCCCAACGACGCCACCCCAGCTATAATTCTTTTTCATATCGCCGAGTCGAACTTGTCCTTCTGGCTTTGTCTGTTTGACTTCGACAGATGCATCTAAGTGCATTTGACCCAAACCTGCCAGCATAAACCGCGCGAAGGCATTTCCTTCCGTATAGCGCGTAATAGAAACTTTGACTACAAATGGTTTATCTTTCGCAGTCCCACGGAACAGTGCGCCTACTTTTGCTTTGATATCGGATTCCAAATACTGCCATTCTGCTTCTGGAATCTGCACCTCAGGGCTCTTTTCAATAACGACGGCGACAGAACCTGCAAAGTCTACGGGCTCCATTTTTTGCCAGACAACCTTTTGGTCGCCCGACGCACAATTCACCACAAACATACATCCAGACAGCAGCAAAAAAGCAACCGCTAACCGATCTTTAAACAATTTCATCATTTTTCCTCCTGCAAATCCTCATCTCAATATTTTTTATCACGTGCACGGATTGCACACAGTAGCCCACAAAAGGGAACCTCCCAATATGTAAACTAAGTTATTATTGAGCATATATGTCATTTATTGACTATTTATCTCGCAAGCAAGAACGTTGGCGCAACTCCGGTAACAGCAGACGCCCGGTCGCTCAAGCCGAATCTGGAAGCGCAATTACTTTGGATATCTCCTCGCCCCATTGCGGAATATGGTTTACACACGGGAAAGAAGGACAGGGTTTTTTGTTCTATGTCGCAAATTTCAATCGATCATGTAGCCGATACCGCGTTTTGGGTCGCTTACCACCGCGCAAAAGAATCCGTCCAGACCAACGGGCTGTTCCACGACCCGTTTGCGGAAAAACTCGCTGGCGATCATGGCAGAAAAATCGCGATGGCATTGCCGGCGGCTGCGATGACCAACTGGATCGTCGTCTTGCGCACCATCATGATTGACCAATTCATCACCGATGTGATTCGGGGCGGCGTCGATACTGTTGTGAATCTGGGCGCAGGGCTCGATGCGCGCCCCTTTCGCATGGATCTCCCCAGGAACCTGAATTGGATCGAAGCCGACTTCCCGGCCATCATTGACTATAAAGAGAAAATTCTGGCGGAGGATCTCCCCCGTTGCAGGCTAAAACTTATAAAAACAGATCTCGCTGACCCGGTGGCACGGCAGAATTTCCTGCGCGAAGTCGATCGCACTGCAAAGAGGACACTGGTTTTGACCGAGGGCGTGACACCCTATCTGACCGAAGAGAATGTCGGCGCGCTCGCCGCCGACCTCTCTACCTGTAAAAGCATGCGCTATTGGATTACCGATTATATGTCGCGTGAGGCGTTCGAACGCCGCAAGAAGACCGCGTTGACGCAGAAGCTGAAAAGCGCACCTTTCATCTTTAACCCCCTGGATTGGTTCGCTTTTTTTCGCGAACGCGGCTGGCGCGTCGCTGAAATGAGTTATTACGCCGACACCGCGCGCCGGCATCGCCGGCCGATACCGTTGCCATTCTGGCCGAAACTTATTTTGAAACTCACGATGCCGTTCACCCCTGCTCATCAGCGCGAGGGTTTTCGCAAGTCGGCTGGTTTCGCGCTACTGGAAAAGGCGGAATGACCCCGCTGGATGTCACTGCAGGTGAATGATGCTTGAGGCCGTTCAATCAATTTAGAATTTCTTTAATTGCTGCATCAATGAGGAGCGGGTCTGCATTTACATCAGAATCGATGTAGCTCAATACATGTTGGCTTTTATATGTATTCGCAATACCGCCACCCGCCTCTGTAGCTCCTTGAATCGAATATGCCGACCATATACCGTGAGTCTTGGACAATGTGATGCGCGAATAGTCGTTTATGGTTTTACGAAACGCAGAAAAATGTTTATCAAATATCTTACTGAGGTCCTGGTAAAAATGCAATTGGGATTGATCATGAATAAGGCTGCAGCGAATTAATGCAAAATGCCCAAAGGGGGTTGTTTCAGGATCGGGTATTTCTTTATACGCGAAAAGGCAGAATGAACCGCCATCACCATTCAGAAAGCCGGCATGGAAAGATTTCTTCTCCAGGTCCCTTTTTATGATTTCCCTGAGGTCGATTTCGGGGTTTTGCATTCTGAAGTTCTTGTCAGTCAGGGTTCTCTTCCATATACTTAAATCGTGGTCATAAAAGAGATGAGAAGGCACTTCTTTCAGATTTTGTTGAATCCCTTTGAGTAAATAGTTTAAGTTCTGTGTTGTCACTTTCTCCCCCGTAGTTTACCCGAATCGCACAAGCGAAATCCACCTGACATTTAGCGTCGCAAATATGATGATTTCAATCGACAAAACCATTTTGCCTCTCTAACCGTGCCCGATGCAACTGCCCGAGATCGGCAAAACCAAGCTCCCACTTGGCCGGGCGTTGGGCAACTTTGCCGCGCAGGGCCGCGACTGCCTTCGGGTATCTGTCTGCAGAGCACGCGTGACCGCTCTGGCGGTCTCCGTTTTCGGTGGAACCACGGCACTTCCGGGAGCGCAGGATGTAAATAGTGTTGGGCGAAGCATGAGTTCAGACCAAATTTATTAGTTCTTCATCGTCCTTTATACTCTTTTGAATTTGATCTTTAAGAAACTGTGTTTCTTTCTGAATTAAGTCGTGCAAAGAAGCAGCAGTCTCGCGGAAAGCTGGGTCTTCAGCTATCGGCTTGAAGATCGGATCAGTCCATGAAACAATCGGGAATTTTTCGGACTTCAGTTCCCTTGTGACGAGATGGAGATTGTTAGCTCCTTGTGGCCGGTTAGCCCATAATTCAGCCTTATGGTCATCAATAATATTAAGAAATCTAAAGAAGGTATGAAATTTAGTATTCTCAAGATCTAAGAGACGAAACATGGAAAAAATCGGCAGAATACCATAGGAAACGTTTAATCGTTGACCTGCTTCGTTGTGGACATTTTCACCAATACTGACGCTGGAAATAAATCCATTCAATAGGGTAATACTATAGTCATTATCTTTCAAGTGCTCGCCTAATATATCGAGTATCGGGAGAATAATCTCCTTATAATACGGAACGGGCGCCATTTCTTTGAGTAAGAGTAGAAGGTTCGTAATTTCTTGAACTTCGTCCTTTACGATCTGTTCAAGAACCTTCTGATACAGCTTCTCTTGGATTTCGGCCTCAGCAGTTGTAATGAAAAATGCGAGATAGTACTCTTGCAAGGAGCGATGGGTAAAAGTATAATCGCCGTCGTCATCCAGCCACAAGCCTGCGGAAACCTGCAGGTCGTGAATGAAGTCTGAATTTGAGAATTGAAAAGTGAGTTTTTTCTTTATGGCAACTAGGTGCTGATCTATCTCCGCGCGGGAAAACGTATACTGTTGTGAAAAATATGTTAAAAAAGCAAATCGTTTAAGAATTTCCTCAATCTGCTCCTGCGTAAGCTTTGATTTAAACTCCCTCTCGTACCCAATTTTGCTTAGGCTGTCGTGTGTCTGAAACAAGGTTTCCACAACTTTTCTATAAAATTGGTAGCGCTTGCTCGGAATCTGTGAATGTGATTGGTAGGTTAGAATGAACAAAGAAAGCAGCAATGGGTTTGTGAGAAAACTTCTGACAGGACTATTTGCAGGCAAAGAAGCTATCGTAGTATTGATTTGGCGTGCCCGACCTGGCTCGGCCCTCAATTGCAATGTGACAAAGTCAGTGATCTGCTTTGGTTCAAATGGTTGCACTTTGAAGTTCGTAAAACCCGGAATCATCTCCGCGTTAGCAAAGGGTCGTGATGAAACAACGAAGATGCAGGCGCCGAATGTTCTCTGAAATTCCTGAAAATTTTGTAATAATCGGGATTGAGCCTGCGAATAAATTTCATCAAAACCATCAAAGAAAAATGCAAATCCTCCTTTCTTCATTTCAGAGCGCATGATTTCCGCGTTATTAATGCCATTTTCTCCAGAGATCTCATTCAGAATATATTCTTCAATAGTGAGATCATCACTTATCTTATTTAGATTTCGTAATTCGACAAGAACAGGTATTCGACGCTTTTGTGCAATAAGCTTGAAGAACAAATCCCTAATGAGCGTACTTTTACCAGCGCCTGCCTGTGCGATTAAAACAACATGCATACTCTTCTCATCGATCAATTGGATAAAGTCATCGGAGCTGCACGTAATATTTCCGTTATTTACGCTCAGCGGTATGTAAAAATCATAAAGATATTTGGGTTCCGTGCGATGTAGAATAGTTTTGAGGTAGAATATCCGCTTCGATATTTCAGCCAAATATCGTTTTAGATCGGTGCCAAAGTAGTGTTTCAGTTTATCTCTTAGGCCACCAGCAGCCGAATCAATCTTCTGAATTGAATAATCAATAAAGCCACCTATGACTTTTTCAGATATATCTTCCATATTAAAAGACCCTTCCTCATATTACGCCCAACGCGGAATTTACCTGACGTTTGACGACACTTGTGTCATTAATTCAATCAGAAAAGCCACTTTGTGTCACCAAATGTGCCCGAAGCGCCTCGCGGCAATGCACAAACAAGCGCCCCGCTGTGCTTCGTCCGCGATCTTTGACGCGCAGGGCCAAGCACGCTAGCAGCAACGGAACCGCCGCGAGCGCAGCTTGTAATTTTTTTTTAGCTGCCGTATCGTCACTTGCGAGCCCTCTGTTTTCGAATCTTTTTGATTATTTTCTTAACGCGTTTCTTTGGCTTTGCAAAAATTTCAACAAGGGCCGCCGCCAGAAGTTCAAAAGCATCAAGACAATCGTTCCTTTCAATGGAGCCCTCTGCATGTGTCGCATCATTGCCAATAAGTTTAATCGCATCGAGAATCTCGTAAACTTCTGAATTCTTTGTCTTATAAGAAAGTAAACGCTCATTTAACCATATGTTTTCTATGCGCTTCTTATTCTTGTTTATTCGCCTCTTCGCAATGCCTTCTATCGTTAAAAGCTCTTCAATAAAAGATCTAACTTTACTGGCACATGAATTTGGATTTATCCAATACAACTGGAAAGCAGACAAGAGAATGGTCTCCAACTCTTTAGGCATTTGCTGCGGCCAGTTGAAAAATCTGAGTGGTGGATCGAAGAATTTTGGATAAAAATAAATAAATTCAACACTCTCTTCCTCTTCATCGTCGCTAGTCCGGCCGGTCAGATGCTCAACATCAAAATTGCCGGTTGAAATTACAAATTGTTTGCAGTTTCTACAGCTTAGTATTGCTGAGTAGGTACCGGATGGTGTGTGTTCTTCCCAAAGAACTTGGTGCTCTGCTTTTTTCTTCGATTCGGCGGATTCTTCTGACAATATTTTTTCTTCATCCACATACAATTTATTTTGCCCGCAATGGGGACAAGGCCATGGTATTTGATGGTTTGATGCTTCTTTCAGCCACGGAACTCTATCCATTCACAATTTCCTTTGACGATATGGCAGCTAACGTCACTTCCCACATCCCCCACACAAAAAAAACCCGATGCCGCCGTTTGGTCGGCGGAACAGTATGCATGGAAGCATCGGGGTCTGGAGCCAATGTGCGCCACCACCATCGACAGTCAATGTGTATATGAATTTGATTATATATGTTAAATAATGATTTATAATATTCAGCCTCTCTGGCCGTGTGTTTTCTCGGGACCGAGTCTCGTTTTAACGCCCAGGCAGCGTACAAATCGACCCAGTTCGCGAACAGGAAGGCAGGCGCAGAACCGCCATAAATCCTACTATTTTACGAAATTTGGCACCGCTGCGAAAGCTGGCTTGTTCCCCTAAATCGCGCATTTTTAGCCATGGCGTAGAACTTCTTGACAATCGGTCGCCATAGGTTATGGAAAGACAGTGCGCCGCTGTGTTATAACGGGTATTGGCATTGTTTCGCCGATTGGCATCTCAAAGCAGGTTTTTTGGCAGAATCTGCTGGCGGGTGAAACCGGTGTGGGGCCTGTCACGCGCTTCGACGCTTCGTCTTACCCACGCGACCTGGTCGCCGAGGTGAAAAACTTCGACGAAGCTGAGTACCTGTCGGCACGGCAGAGTAAGAATTTCGGGCGGTCGAGCAAGTTTGCGTATGCGGCCGCCAAACTCGCGATGCAAGACGCCGACCTCGGGCATTTTGATACGCTGCAGACCGATGTGCTGGTGGG
>Ga0154020_10007194_pt1 | contig 13006 bp, 10 predicted proteins | sample Klosneuvirus_201_FD_109709 | JGI IMG/M metagenome (GOLD analysis project Ga0154020, IMG submission 109709) | Active sludge microbial communities from wastewater, Klosterneuburg, Austria - Klosneuvirus_20160825_MG | ecosystem: Engineered > WWTP > Aerobic digester > Activated sludge | place... | reverse complement strand
GTATCACCATCAACATCAGTAGCGCTGTGGTCATAATTTAGAGGTTTATTCGCACATATATAGATGGGTGGCCAATCATTTATCACGGGAGAACTATTGCATGATCTCAGGGCTTTCTCAGTGATGGTAACTGTAAAAATTGCACCTGTATTCAGTGGATCAATAATATTTTCAACTGTTTGATTTCGGCAACACCTCTGATAGGTAATTACATATCCTCCTTCTATCGGAGGCAAAGTAACTATGGTACGATACAACCCTCTGTGTACACACACATTCTGACCTAAGACTTTACATTCAGATGTAAGTTGTCCATCCAGGGTATCATTACTATTGTAAGGAACATAGAGTACGCCATCAAGCCCAATATTGGCCGGTGTCTTATCTTTACCTTTATAGAAAGCCAACCAGGCTGGATCATCAAAGGTGGCATTTGGATCGCCATAGAAACAGTCTCTGTAAACTGTCAATACTATTTCATACTTGTTATTTCCGAGACATCGATAAGTAATCTCACCACCCACTATGTGGGTAGCCCAGGCTTGTTGAGTACCGGCGACAAGAAGTATTGCCAGAATAATGAATTTGAAAACCTTCAAGATTGGTTTTGATTTATATATTTTAAAAATTGAATTCATATCAGTTTCAATTTATTTTGAACGATTAAGGTTAACAATCTCAACACGTCGTTCCCTTGAAGCGGGTACACCGTATACTGAATTTCGAAGATCACTGTAGCTACTGACCACATCCGCCGGCGATTTGGATTCACCATAACTCACCTGAGATATTTTCAACTTGCCGCTATTTATATATTTGGCGATAGATCCACCATAAGATTTCTGCAGATAATTGACAACAGAATTTACCCTTCTGGCGCCCAACTTTTCATTGTATTCAGAGGAAGCCAGTGGACTGGTAAATCCCTGGATTACAATCTCGACTGTCTCACCACGATCCAATACTTCATCCAATGCTTCTGTAAATGCAATCAGGTCGTCATTACCTTTTTTAACTTTATTATCAAAAAAGTTATTCATGGTCTTCTCAGCCTGAATCTTTTGTTCACCACTAAGTGGTTTGGTGTACTTATCTCTGAACAACCATTTCTTATTATAATATGGCGTATAAGTCTCAGGGAATGTCTTCTTTGTAGTTAGTGTCCTGGTAGCTCTGCCCGGCTCGTCATTGTCAAAATATAACTCAATGGGCAAGTAATCTTCCAAATTCCCTTTACCTAAATAGAGTTTCTGGGTCAGCTTCGTGATATTATCTGCTATATTTCTGGTATCCACCCAAGCTGAATCAGGTGCATATCCTTTCTTGGTAGCTATGACCAGGTATCTTTGGTTTCGGACTAAGGGTGCCAAATATTGATTGGTAGACTCCGGAAGCTGGACCATCTGTTCTTTATCAGAACCTGTCGGATTAGTAATCCGGATGGTTGTACCATTTAATGGCAGGCCTGTACGCTTTGCAAAGGTCAATACATCCAGTTCGAGTGTTCTAGATCTCAAATAAAATAATTTGACGATGTCAGCATTATCTTTAAGATCCTTAGTAGAAAAATATACTGTATCCGGAAAATAACCCGGCTTACTAGCGATAGCCATGTAGTCACGCTGATTATCCAGCGGGAAGATATAAGAAGCAAAAGCATCGTACTGTTTTGTAGCGACAGGTGTTCCATCTCTCATTAGCAACTCAAGTTGAGCTCCAGGAAGAGAATCACGTGAAGCAGCTTCAAATACGAAAGCGAGTAAGTTAACCTTAAGGAGATTAACCTTGTAAAGGTCATTACAACAGGCTTCGTCACTCGGTTCAAGATACATAGTACCTGTACGGTTAGAAGCAAAGTAAGCAACTTTTGAGTCAGGTGCTTCCATGTAATAAATATCGTTAAAGCTACTATTCAGTGGGGCCGGCAATTGTTCTATTTGTTGCCATTTTCCATTCATGAATTGAGTCTTGTAAACATCATAACCTCCAAATCCTTTTTGACCAAAAGAGCTGAAGTACAGTGTACTGCTCTTTTCATGAAAGAAAGGTGTAATATCTGCCTCAGCAGTATTTGCTACGTCAAGATTGACCGGTGTACCGTAACTGTCGCCATTGACTTCACTATACCATATGTCATCTTTACCAACTCCACCGGGTCGATCAGAAGTGAAGAATAAGTACGTCTTACCTGTCTCAGCTAACTTGCCTATGGAAGGTTGAGTCGAAGTAGTACCTTCCATATTGATGGGTTGAGGTAATTTCTTCGGTGTTCCCATTACTCCATTTACTATATCTATTGAATATAGTTCACATCTTATCTCAGAATAATTGAGATTATTACATACAGAGAAATAGGCTTTCTTTCCATCCGGTGAGAATGTCAAGTTGACTGTGTGCAATGACTTATCATAATTTATAGGAGCTCCGAGGGTATCATTAGAGGTAGAGTCTTTCATTATAACTTTACCGACCAACCATTTATTTTTTGGATTTTCAAAGCGGTTGGATGAATAATACAGTGTATCGTTCTTTAAATAAGGAGCAAATTCAGAATAGGGGGTATTAATATCGGAGCCCATATGCTCAATGGTAAAGTAAGTAGCCGAATCAGCCGCGTTTTTCTTAGCCCATTCGATGGATTCTAAGCGTTGCCTTGCTCGTCCAACTAGTTCAGCATTATCTCCTTGGTTTTCCGTAATAAAGAGATTAAAATTTGTTTCTGCTTCGGGGTACTTACCTTGAAGCATCTGCATTTCGCCCAAATAGAAGACACTCTGCTTAAAAGTATCTTTATCAGGAAGTAATTGCAAGAGGGAATAATATATCTCTGCTTTGGAATAAGAGTTATACATTCTTGCAGATTCCCCTATTTTAAAAGTAACATAAGCGTCGGTATGGTCAAATTCGTAAGCTTCTTGATAATTGACTAATGCTTCTTTGTAGTTCTTTGCCGCCCAAGCTTTCTCAGCGGCATTCATATGTTGTTTTTTGGTGGTGTATTGAGCTACTGCGTTGTTGGACAACAATAGGACAAAGAACACTACACTCAAATAATTAAGTATTAATTTCATGGGATTCATTTTTAAATTAGTAAACCGGACAGAATTTGTTATTATCCAATGGCCTGACCTTCGTCATGATGTATTGTAGTGATAATTCAAGTCCACCTCTCTTGTCGGATGCAATCAAAAATGGTGAATTGTTGATATCATAACTCACACCAGCCTTCCAGTTGTTGACATATAATTCAAATGTAGGAACCCAGGCGTCCTTTGTTCTAAAATCTACACCACCTGCAACAGCATATGTTTTACCTCTCTGTGTATTTAGATAAAATTTCACTAATGCACCATAAACTGTCTCATGATATTCCGAAGATTTTCGATAAGCTACATTTAGAAGGATGTCTATAGGATTAGCTACCCGAATACTTCCCAAACCATACACAGCAAAAGTTGCCGGAAGTGTAGATTTATCTCCATCATAAAAGTTCATCCGAGGTTTATTCAAGTGATTTGCGCTACCCCCTATGTCTACACGGGTACGAAGATCTTGCTGAAACCGAAAATTAAGGCCGGCACCTATTTCCGGATACCAAAATGAACGGTCGCCCAGGCTTACCTGTTCGCCTGACGGATTGGTAATGACTTGTTCTCCATCCCAACTATCACTGAAATTGAATCCTTTGGACTGAATACTCCTCTGACCTACTCCAATATTAATACCTGGAGTAAGCATCAGTTTAGGCGAAATAAAGTAAGTAAAGGAGCCCAATAAATTCAAATTATACAATGAAAACTTACCATCTCCTGCAAAATCGTAGTTGAGATTACCCCCAGCGGCAAAAAAATACTTTCCCGACCTTTTCGGATAGATCTTTTGATCATAATCTAGAGATACTGTAGTGTAAGGAACAGGAACTGTCCGCCATTGGCTTCTGTAATTAGCGTTAAAGCGATTATCGCCATTGAATATTCCAGTTAGTCCCGACCCCAAATTAAGAGGAGCATTATAAAACATAGAATAATGAATCTCATTTTGCCCTGAGGCCTGGAACTTGCCCAGTAAACAGAATGCCAAAACTGAAAATGATAGTAAGACATTTATTTTCATAAGCCGATAGTTTAATGGGTTTATAAATTTAGAGTAACAAAATTAATATATTTTAACAATAAAGCTAAAAAAATTACTTTTATGTGTAATATATAATGAACTATATATAAGTAAAAATGAACATATATCCAATACACACAATAAGAGAAATAGAAAAGTTAACTTGCGAAAAACAGAATCTTACACATCTTGACTTGATAAATCGAGCCGGTGCTGCTTTTGCTGATGCTTTTTTAATAAAAGTATTCAAAAAGAGATTACCGGTAATCATTTTGGCCGGAAATGGTAATAACGGTGCAGATGCTATTGTCGCAGCCAACGTTCTTGCCTCAAAAGGGATTGAAGTAATATTGTATTGCCTTCATGTAAATCCAATAATATCTTCCAATTTTGAAGAGATGTCAAAAAGGGTCTTTACTTCAGTTCGACTTATGACATATGACCCAGACCAGTTTGATGCTATCAGTCTCATACCAGAATGCTATATTATAGACGGAATTCTCGGTTCCGGCCTAAATAGAGCACTTGAACCTGCGCTACAAGGACTGTTAAGAACAATAAATGCAAATTCCGCTATAAAAGTTGCAGTGGATATACCTACTGGCGTGGGTGCAGACGGAACACTGTATGAGGGAGCATTGAAGTGTGATCATACCATCGGCCTAGGAAGTTTAAAACTAGCTTATTTCCTTTATTATGAAGAAGACCACATTGGCAAGTTTCATTTTTGTGACTTGGGCTTCGAAAAAGCAGATCAAATCTCTGACGGTATATATGTAGATAGGGTTCTAGTCAAATCCGAGTTGTTCAAAGCCAACCGATATGCACACAAATTTCTAAAGGGCTCTGTATTGATGGTAGGAGGTCAATATGGCATGGTCGGGTGTATGCGACTCGCAGGTGAAGCTGCACTCCGAAGTGGATGTGGACTTGTGACCCTACATGTTCCTAAGTGCGCGGTAGAGTTTCTGCAAGGCTCACTTCCTGAGGCGCTTATAGAACCGGACGAAAATTTCTATTCAGTTGGGTTAACTCAGGATTATAAAAAATTTAATGCGCTGGGAATTGGACCCGGAATGGGTCAGCATACGAAACAAATAGATTTGGTACGGCGATTATTATTCAATAAACCACACTGCCCCATGGTGTGGGACGCAGATGCTTTAAAAATACTCGGCCTATACCCAGAATTTTTGTCTCAACTGCCTGCCAACACTATTTTGACCCCTCATATGGGTGAATTCACAAAGTTATTTGGCCGTATAGTACAGGGGAAAGAACTGCATAAGTTTGCTTTAGCTAAAGCGAAAGAATATCAGATAATCATAATTTTAAAAGGACCTGACACCATTTCTTATTTACCAGATGGAAATTATTTTGTCAATTCAACTGGAAACTATGGAATGGCTACTGCGGGCAGTGGCGATGTGTTGACGGGGATTGTAACGGGGTTATTGGCACAGGGATATATTCCGGCAGAGGCAGCCCGAATTGGTGTATTTATACACGGTCTTGCGGGCGATCTCGCTGCAATAGATTTAGGGCATTCATCATTAATTGCTTCAGATATCATAAAATATCTTGGACATGCTTTTCTCTCATTAAATGCCGAAGAATAGAGAAATGAAAAAACGGTTGGTAGTGCTTTCAGGTGCAGGCATCAGTGCGGAAAGCGGGCTAAGTACTTTTCGTGATGCAGGCGGACTATGGGAGGGGCATGATGTATACGAAGTGGCGACACCTCAAGGTTGGCAAAAAAACCGACAATTAGTTCTTAATTTCTACAATGCGAGACGTCGCCAATTAATACTTGCTAAGCCTAACGGCGCTCATATTGCTATTGCTTCACTCGAGCAAGATTATGAAGTCATAGTGGTCACTCAAAATGTGGATGATTTACACGAGAGAGCCGGTTCTACACAAGTAATTCACCTGCATGGCGAACTAATGAGAGCAAGAAGCAGCAACGATAATTCTCTTTCTTACTACTGGGAAGAAGATATAAGCGACGGCGATTTAGCAGAGGATGGAGCGCAATTGAGGCCTGATATAGTATGGTTTGGGGAGCAGGTTCCACTACTGGCAAATGCCGTGGATGTGGTAAAAAGAGCTGACATAGTGTTAGTTATCGGTACTTCGTTGCAGGTCTATCCAGCCGCTTCGTTAGTGGGGTTTGTGAAAAAGCACTGCGAAATATACTACATTGATCCCAGACCTGAGATGAATTATGAAATGACTATATTAAAAGAACAATTGAAAATTATATCTGAAAATGCAGTAAATGGAATGCAGATATTGAGTCAATTACTGTTTCAAAAAAATATTAATTAACCTATTTTAAGTCCATTCTCAGATAATTTATCTGGTACAAGAAGATTGACCTCTCCTCCCCGACCGACGACTCCAAGAACCAGGCATTCACTCATGAAAGTGCCTATCTGCTTAGGACTAAAATTTAACACCGCCGTAATTTGCATTCCTATCAGCTCGTGTGGCTGATATAAATGAGTGATTTGTGCAGAAGATTTCTTCTGACCTAAAATGCCAAAATCGATTAACAATTTATAGGCCGGCTTTATAGCATTTGATAATTCCTCCGCTTGTAAGATCGTACCTGTGCGAATATCTAATTTTTCAAAATCGCTCCACTCTATTAATGAATTAGTTGACATATTTTTTAACTAAATAACAGGTAATTGAACATACTTATTAAATATTTCTTCCTTCATATCTGAGGCTGAGTACACTTTTACCTCATGATATAGCGTATCGCGCTCTACTGGAATTTTATGGCTATCGAGGATCATTTTAACTAACTCTTGTGTCGTAAGAGCAGGTGTTTTTTCTTCAGAACCTGCCATTGAATAAATCTTGGTGGTGTCATCAATAGTGCCATCTAAATCATCTACTCCAAAGGCTAGGCTCAACTGGGCCATTTCTCTCCCTAACATAGGCCAATATGCCTTCAAATGATCAAAATTATCCAAGTATATACGACTGATGGCATAAGTCTTCATATCGTCAATAATAGAAGTCATTGGCACATCCGACATTTGATTATTTTCATTTAAAAACTTAAGTGGTATAAATGTCTGAAATCCACCAGTTTCGTCCTGAAGATCTCGAAGTTGCGCCAGGTGATCGACGCGATGGAAATAATTTTCTATATGACCGTATAACATGGTAGCATTAGAGCGCATACCAAGTTTGTGCCATTCTCGATGTATATCGAGCCATTGTTCTCCTGTGCACTTGTCCTTGGCAATCAGCATCCGAATCTCTGGATGGAAGATTTCAGCTCCTCCTCCCGGTATGCTATCAAGACCAGCTTCCTTCATTAGTTTCATTCCTTCAGCATAACTGATCTTATCCTTCTTGAAGATATAATGATATTCGACCGGAGTAAGTGCCTTCACATGAAGTTCTGGCCGGTGTTCTTTTATCCGCTTAAATAGACCAGAATAGAACTTCACATCATACTGGGGCATTACTCCGCCTACTATATGCACTTCTGTCACCGGCTTATCGTCATAGGCATAAATCTGCTCCATCATTTCATCCATGGTGAGTTCCCAACCATCGCCGCGCTCCTTGATGAGTCGGCTATAGGAACAAAAGTTACAGCTATAAACACATACATTGGTGGGTTCCATGTGGAAATTTCTATTAAAGTAGACCCTCCCGTGCGATTTTCTCTCATTGACTATATTGGCTAGAAAACCTGTTTGACTCAAAGAAGCATTTTCAAATAGATAAAGAGCGTCTTCATTTGTGATTCTAACACCCTTTTGAACCTTTTCTTCTATCTCCTGATATTTAGTGCTCTTTCTTGCGATATTTGACATGTTGTAGTAATTGGTATTTGTATAAGAACAAGAATGTAAAATTAGTGTTTAGCAGCCAACTAGTTACCCATAAATTATTAATAAATATTAATTTCAAACAATGGAATATAGAAGATTAGGCAAATCTGGCTTACAAGTGAGTGCTTTGTCGCTGGGCTCGTGGATTACGTTTGGTAATCAAATCTCAGATGACGTTGCTGAGCAATTAATGATCACAGCATATGAAGCTGGGGTTAATTTCTTCGATAATGCGGAAATCTATGCCAATGGAAAATCTGAGATAGTGATGGGGAACATACTAAAGAAGTTACAATGGGACCGTTCCTCTTATGTGGTATCAAGTAAAGTATACTTCGGAGACGGACGAAGACTGCCCAATCAGCATGGGCTCAGCCGCAAACATCTGATAGAAGGCACTCACGACGCATTAAAGCGAATGCAGGTGGAATACCTAGACTTATTATTCTGTCATAGGCCCGATAAGCAGATACCCACCGAAGAAATCGTATGGACCATGACTAATCTAATCCAACAAGGCAAGATATTGTATTGGGGCACGTCTGAATGGTCCGCACAAGAGATTATGGAGGCCCACTTTTATGCTGAGCGATACAAATTGATACCTCCGGTGATGGAGCAACCCGAATATAATATGTTTCGCCGATATAAAGTAGAGACAGATTTTAGTAGGATTTACGAAAACTTCGGACTGGGGACTACTATCTGGTCACCTCTTGCTTCTGGAATGCTCACCGGTAAATACAAAAATGGAATACCTCAAGATGCGCGGCTTGGCCGGGAAGAGCTTAATTGGCTGAAAGAAAAGGCAGTAACACAGCAAAAGATAGATATAGTGCAGGAAATTGGGAAAGTAGCAGAGAAAACTGGCCTTTCATTACCAGTATTTGCTATAGCATGGTGTCTCAAGAACCCCAATGTCAGCACTGTCATTCTGGGAGCTTCAAAAGTCGCTCATCTCCAAGAAACACTTACTGCTATAGATAACTATCAACTGCTGACTCCAGATCTCATGGATGAGGTAGATGGCATTCTGAATACAAGAGGCATTGATTTCAAGGCCTGATAAATGCATTTTTATATCTTTGAGACCGGAATAAATAAAATTTAATGTCAAGAATAATTACACTGCGCGAAGCGCTAAATGAAGCCATGAGTGAAGAGATGCGCAGAGATGAAAGCGTGTTTCTTATGGGTGAAGAGGTAGCAGAGTACAATGGTGCCTATAAAGTAAGTAAGGGCATGCTGGAAGAATTCGGCCCTCGTAGAGTAATAGATACTCCTATTACAGAACTCGGCTTCGCCGGAATAGGCGTAGGTGCAGCTATGAATGGCTTGAGACCCATCATAGAATTTATGTCCTGGAATTTTGCTGTGCTTGCCTTTGATCAGATAGTAAACAATGCTGCCAAGACATTGACTCAATCAGGTGGCCAATTTGGGTGTCCTATAGTATTTAGGGGGCCATCAGGTGCGGCCGGCCAATTGGCTCAGCAACATAGTCAAACGTTTGAAAGCTGGCTGGGAAATGTACCTGGTCTAAAAGTGATCTCTTGTATTGATGTCTATGATGCTAAAGGGCTTCTAAAGTCAGCCATCCGTGATCCCGATCCTGTGTGTGTTATGGAGTCTGAACTATTTTATGGTGATAAAGCAGATGTTCCTGAGGAAGAGTACTTAGTACCCATTGGAAAAGCCAAAGTCAGAAGAGAAGGAGCGGATGTCACTCTAGTATCTTATAACAAACAAGTTAAAAATTGCATGTTTGCTGCAGAAATATTAGAAAAGGAAGGTATTTCTGCAGAAGTAATCGATCTTCGAACTATAAGACCCCTTGATTACCAAACACTGGTAGAATCAGTTAAAAAAACCAACCGTATGGTTGTAGTAGATGAAAGCTGGCCTATGTTTGGTGTTTCTGCTGAGATAGCGTATGAAATCCAAAAATATGCATTTGACTATCTTGATGCACCGGTGTTAAGAGTCAATGCTGCTGATACATCTCTCTCTTACTCTCAAGTCTACGTAGATGAGTATATGCCCAATCCCGCCAAGATAGTAAAGGCAGTGAAAGAGGCAATGTATATAGCCAAATAGATATTACTAAATTATTATGAAGCGATACGCGGTTGTCGATGTAGAAACCACCGGTGGCTCATTCAGATTAGATAAAGTAATTGAAATCGGCATTGTACTCATGGAAGATGATGAGATAACCGAAACTTATCAGAAACTTATCTATCCGGAGCGATCAATACCATACCAAATTACGATGCTGACCGGTATCTCTGATGAGATGGTAGCTGATGCTCCCCGTTTCTATGAGATTGCGGCCGATATCGTACGCTTGACAGAAGATCGGATTTTCGTGGCACATAATGCTACATTTGATTACAATTTCATCAAGAGTGAATTTGACCAATTGGGTTATGTATTTACTCGCAAGATTCTGGATACTGTCAAGTTATCTCGTCTTGCCTTTCCTGGTCACAAAAGTTACAGTCTAAGTAATCTAATTTCTATTTTTCAACTACAAATCGCCGATCGGCATAGAGCTCTCGATGATGCATATGTGACGGCAGAGATATTCCAGAAAGTAATCCGTACTGGTACATTTGTAGGAACCCAGGATGACTATATTCGCATGGCGATAAAAAATAGCTCTCTTCCGCCTACGATTACTATTCAGGATATACTCAATATCCCTGCTGATAATGGAGTGTACTATTTTTTCAATGAGGAAACACTGATCTACGTAGGTAAAAGCAAGAATATCAAATCCCGGGTCGCTCAACATTTCAGTGATCACAGCGAAAAGGCTGCTAAACTCCGACAGTCAACTACCCGGATAGAATATGAAGCTACTACTAATGAGTTGATCGCACTCATAAAGGAATCAATCGAAATCAGGCAGCACAAACCGATTTATAACAAAGCACAGCGCAATACATCATACCCATATCACAGTTGGTATGAGAGCAATGATGATAAGCTAATTAAGTTTGGGGTGAGTAAGGCAGGAAGTCTGAAAGCTGGACAACAACTATTAAGATATTTCTCACACAAAAAGATTGCCGATAATCATATCCTTCATTTGCATGAAAAAATATTAAATCACCTGAATGAATCAATAGAGGATGAGGAAGAAAAGAGCTTATTAATAAATCTGTTTTCCGGTCTTATTGGAACTGAGGGAAGCAATAATTACTTTAGATTAAATTCTATAGTACAAGAATATGTCACATCAATCGTACCTGTCTTCGAAAAAGATTTTATCATCTTGGATCCCAATGATCAGAAACCGGAAAAAACTGCTATTTTGATCTATGAGGGTAGATATCATGGGTATGGTATCATTAAACAAAGTTTTGGTATGAGCGAGGGCGCTCAGTGGACCGATGTAATTCCCCGCCATACCTATTCGCCTGAACTTGATCTGATAATTAATTCGTACATTAGAAAATACCCCAATAAAGTTCGAATAGTCGAACTAAAAAATCAACGCCAATATGAATAATCGGGAGATCTTCCAACGACTCATTGCACAAACAAGCGAAGCACCCGTAGGTCTAGAAGTAGTCAATGCCGAGGGTTTATATCTCTTTGATAATAAGGGGAATAAATATGCCGATCTGATCTCAGGCATTGGAGTTAGTATCGTAGGTCATCGACATCCGAAGGTTATAGAAAGTATCAAGAATCAAGCTGACCGATACCTACACACCATGGTTTATGGCGAGCATATACAGGCCCCTCAAACGCAATTGGCTGCGTTTCTAAGAGGGATTCTACCACCTTCGTTGGACAACATTTATTTTGTTAATTCAGGCACTGAAGCTGTAGAAGGCGCTTTGAAACTAGCCAGAAGATATACGGGTCGGACCGAAATAATCTCAGCCAAAAGTGCATATCATGGTTCCACAGCAGGCTCAGCTTCGCTAATGTCTTCCACTTTCTTTACCGGAAAATACCGGCCTTTGGTCCCAGGAATTAAATTCATAGAATATAACGACTCTTCAGAATGTGATAAAATCACGTCTAAAACAGCAGCTATAATACTGGAGTGTGTTCAAGGAGAAGCAGGAATTATATCCGGTAGCTGTGCATTTTTCAAGGCTATAAGAAATAAGTGTAATGAAACCGGCACACTATTGATATTGGATGAGATTCAGTCGGGACTAGGCCGAACCGGACATTGGTGGGCCTTTGAAGGGTTAGGGATAGAACCAGATATTTTGCTGACAGGAAAAGGATTCGGCGGGGGACTACCCTTAGCTGCGTTTATTTCTTCTAAAGAAATTATGCATTCATTTGCAGCGAAGCCGGTGCTCGGTCATATCACTACTTTTGGAGGAAATGCATTATGTTGTGCCTCCTCACTGGCTACACTGCAAGTTATTCAAGAGGAAGAACTTATAGCACAAGTAGTGCAAAAGACAGATGCAATACAATTAATTGCACGACATACAAAGGTAAGTGACGTCAGAATAGCCGGCCTCTGGGCAGCTATAGAACTTGCTGACTCTGAGGCGATAATGATGGTTATACAGAGGTTGAAAGAAAAAGGCGTCTTAACTGACTGGTTTTTATTCAATGACAAATCACTTCGAATAGCTCCTCCGCTGAACATTACTATGGTCGAATTAAATACCTGCATGGAGATGCTCCTACAGATTTTAAACTCCCTCTGATCAGAGGTTTACTAATAGCATTGGGATAACTTTTATTTTAATTTACCTTTGCACCAAAATCAAGTAAATATATCAATGGAGTTTAATCCAAGTGAAATTGAAATTAGGTGGAGAAAAGTGTGGCAGGAGACCGGCTTATACACGGTATCAAATGATAGTCCGTTACCAAAGTATTATGTATTGGATATGTTCCCCTACCCTTCCGGCTCAGGATTACACGTAGGTCACCCGCTTGGATATATTGCTTCAGATATATTCAGCAGATTCAAGCGACTTAATGGGTACAATGTGCTCCATCCCATGGGCTACGATGCATTTGGTCTACCGGCTGAGCAATAT
>Ga0154020_10007192_pt1 | contig 13009 bp, 8 predicted proteins | sample Klosneuvirus_201_FD_109709 | JGI IMG/M metagenome (GOLD analysis project Ga0154020, IMG submission 109709) | Active sludge microbial communities from wastewater, Klosterneuburg, Austria - Klosneuvirus_20160825_MG | ecosystem: Engineered > WWTP > Aerobic digester > Activated sludge | place... | reverse complement strand
TGGGCGGCGTGTACGGCGTCGGCGCGGGTGGTTACATCGCCCGTCGTCCACACGGCGAGCGCTCGTTCGGCATCCAGTTCGGCTGCGCGCCCGACGCGGTCGACAAGTTGATCAAGGCGTCGCTCGACGAGGTCGCGGCCGTCGCGAAAGAGGGCGCGACCGCCGAGCACCTCGAGAAGATCAAGGCGCAGTTCCTTCGCGAGCGCGAGACGCAGCTCAAGACGAACGGCTTCTGGGTCGGTTGGCTGTCGAGCACCGCGCGTTTCGGTGACGATCCGACGCTCGTCACCGATCCGAGCAAGATGGTCGCGCGGATGACGAGCGACAACGTGAAGGCCGCAGCGAAGCGGTTCCTCGCGAAGACGCCGTACTTCCAAGCCGTGCTGATGCCAGCGGCGGGTATTGTACCCGCGGCTGCGCCGGCCCCCGCGAAGAAGTAGTCACGGAGCGATCGGCGCCGGCGCCGGCGACGGCGGTTCCGGCGCGATCACGGGCTCGCGCATGTACTGCATGAACGCGGGCACGGCGATCGACGCGACGACGCCGATCAGCGCCGTCGGCACCATCAGGCCACCTTGGCCTGCGGCGAAGTCGGCGGCGAACGGCGAGGACGGCGCGGACGTCGCGATCGCGCCGACGGAGCCCGAGTCGCCTTTGACGATGTCTGCCGCGGGAATCGCGAGCAGCTTGTCGGCGACCGCGGGTGGATTCGCCCAGACCGTACGTCCACCGACGACGAAGTGCGCGACGTTGCCGTCGAGGCGTACGGCGAGGCCGAGCTCGGACAGAAGCGCGAGCGCGCGAAACATCATCGCCGCTTGATCGGGCATGCCCGCGGCGAGCGATTCGATGCGCGGCGATCCGAACATCGTGCCGCGCCCCCAGAACGCCATCGTCCACGTGCCGTTCGCGATCTCGGCGCCGAGTGCGGTCATCGGGACTTGCTTCGCGAGCGGAGCGCCGGCCTTGTTGCCCGCGCGAAGCTGCTTGCCCTCGACCCAGATATCGAGCTCGACGTTGTAGGTCGCGATGGAGATGCGACACACCCCGGGCTGTTGCTGCGCGGAGAGCATCTCGGGAGGGACGACCGTCGCGCAGTTGTCGATGACCTTCTGCGCGGGCGCGGGATCGGAGAGCGGCACGCGAACGTCGGGCAGCGTGGTCCCCGGTGCGATCGTGATCGTGACCGCGCCGTTCACGGTCTTCAGGAGATCCGAGAGCGTGAGATCGGGCAGCAGCGGGCCATCGGGCATCGTCTCGAGCAGCGACTCGACCGTGGCGACGATGAACGCACTCGTGTCGCCTTGCACCGCGCGTGGCTTGCTCGAACCGACGAGCTTCTGCACCACGATCGGCGGCGCGACGACGGCACCGCGCGCGATCGCCATGCCACGATCGACGCGAACGGTGACACCGAGCTCGAGCGGCTGCTTCACCATCAGCTCGATGTCGCCGCGCGATCCGACGGTGGTGACTTGCTTCGGAACGCCGGCCTTGCCGATCTGATCGAGCAGCGCCGTGTTCTTCGAGCACGCGTACATCGTGTTGACCGTCTTGCACGACAGCTCGCCGATCTTGTTCGGATCGGTGCCGACCGGAATGCTGAGCTTCGCGAGCTTCTCGCGATCCTTCAGCGGCACGACGACCACACCGCCGCCCGGCGCATCGAACATCGCGATGCCCTTCGTGCGGTCGATGCCGACGTCGTCGAGGCTCGCGAACGGCGCGCCGAGCTGAGCGCGGATCGCGCCATCGAGCTGTGCTTGCACCATCGCGAGCTCCGGCGTCGCGGCGAGGAAGCGCTGCACTTCGACGAGCGCGGCCTCGACATGCTCGAGCGCACGTGGCGTGACGACGAAGCCGCTCGTCGCGGTGTCGGGACACAATGCCCACAACGCGTCCGCGTCCTTGGTCGACGGCGGCGGAGCCGATGCCTTGCTGCACGCAGCAACAAGCAGGAGGGGCCACAGCTTGGTCATGGGGTGGTTTGTACGCTATGCACGAGCCGGTGGCCGATCCATATCGCGAGGATCTCGAGTCGGCCGAGGCTCGAGAGAAGGCGGAGAAGGGCGATCGGCGGCGCCTCGCAGTGCTGTGGCGGATCACGCCGTTCCTGCGACCGCACGTCGGCCGATTCATCCTCGCGCTCGCGACGCTGTTCGCCGCATCAGGAATTTCTCTGGTCTATCCGTGGGCCGCGAAGCAGGTCGTCGATATCGGCCTCAGCTCGGGCTCGGTCGAGAAGCTCGACGGCATCGTGCTCACGATGGTCGTCGTGTTCGCGATCAACGCGGTGCTCGTGTGGTTCCGCCACTACAGCGTGAGCTGGCTCGGCGAGCGTGTCGTCGCCGATCTGCGCGGCATGGTGTTCGACCGCATTCTGATGCTCCCGATCAGTTGGTTTCACGAACGGCGCAGCGGCGAGCTCGTCGGACGTCTCGCGTCGGATGTCACCGTCATCGAGGGCGTCGTCGGTAGCGAGCTGTCGATGGCGCTGCGCAACAGCATCCAGATGATCGGTGCGCTCGTGATGCTGTTCGTGATCGACGTGAAGCTCACGCTGCTCATGCTCGGTATCGTCCCGCCGATCGTGTTCACGACGATCTTCTTCGGGCGAAAGATCCGCAAGATGACGCGCGCCGTGCAGGACGAGCTCGCGAATGTCTCGGGGCAAGTGCAGGAGTCGATCGGCGCGATCGCCACGGTGCAATCGTTCGTGCGCGAGCGCTACGAAGCGCGACGCTATCGCACCGGTGTCGAGACGGCATTCCAGAAGACGCTCGACCTCGTTCGCTGGCGATCGTGGTTCTTCGCGTCCGCGATGACCGCGGGCTATATCGGCATCGCCGCCGTGATCTGGCTCGGTGGTCGCGCGCTGATCCACAAGGAGGTCAGCCCGGGCGACATGACGTCGTTCTTCCTCTACACGTTCCTCGTCGCCGGCGCCCTCGGCGAGATCTCCGGCCTCTGGGGTTCGTTGCAGCGCGCCGCCGGCGCCACGGATCGATTGTTCTCCGTGATCGACACGCTCCCCGACATTCGCGATCCGGAGACGCCCGTCGCCTTGCCGCCCGGCGATGGCGCGATCCGCTTCGACAACATCTCGTTCGCGTATCCCACGCGCCGTGCGCAACCAGTGCTCGCCGACGTCACGCTCGATATCAAGCCCGGAGAGGTGGTCGCGCTCGTCGGTCCGTCCGGTGCGGGCAAGTCGACGATCCTGTCGCTGCTGTATCGCTTCTACGACGTCGACGCCGGGCGCGTGCTGTTCGAGGGCACCGACGTCCGCGAGCTCGCGATCGCCGATCTGCGCCGGTCCCTGGCGATCGTCGCGCAGGAGCCCGTGCTGTTCTCGGGCACGATTCGCGACAACATCGCGTACGGTCGCGAAGGCGCGTCGCGCGGTCAGATCGAACAAGCCGCGAGCGATGCGTACGCGCACGACTTCATCATGACGTTCCCCGATGGCTACGACACGCTGATCGGCGAGCGCGGCACGAAGCTCTCCGGTGGTCAGAAGCAGCGCATCGCACTCGCGCGCGCGCTGCTCGCGAACCCGCGCGTGTTGATCCTCGACGAGGCGACGTCGAACCTCGACGCCGAGAGCGAGGCCGCGGTGCAAGCAGCGCTCGCGCGTCTGATGAAGGGCCGCACCACACTGATCGTGGCGCATCGTCTGTCCACCGTGCGCGACGCGGATCGCATCGTCGTGATCGATGGTGCCCGGATCGTCGAGCAGGGCCGTCACGACGAGCTGATGGCGCGTCGCGGGACGTACTATCGGCTCGTGGAGCACCAGGTGATCGGGGACAGCCGGGTGGCGTCGTGAGATTCGCGGCGCCATCGGTCGTATGTCCGCGCTGCGCGCACGAGTCACCTCCGTCCGGCGCGGGGCGATTCATGACCTGCGCGAAGTGCGGCATGTCGATCGATTCCAACGCCGGCGAGCGGCAACAGTCGGTCCGCGGTCGCGTCAAGGAGAAGCCGGAGATCGAGATCGATGACTCGCTCCCTTTCAAGCCATCCACGTTTCCCCTCGCACTGGCGATCTCCATCGCGGTGCTCGTGATCGGCGGCGCGGTGTTCGTGGTGTACGGGCTGAGGAACCAGCGGGCGAGCATCACGGACGCTCAGAAGCAGAATCTGAAGATGGTCGAACAGATGCAGAAGGCGATCGGTCAGGTGTGGGACGCGAGTCTCGCGGCGCACGATGCGCCGTCGTGCAGGATGCTCGTCGAGATCGTGCGCAAACCGTGCCTCCCGACGGTGGACCCGGCGCTGCTTGCCATCGACGAGGTCGTGGTCGCGCTGGCTCGAGCGGATACGTCGAAGACGTGCGTGTCGGCCGTCGAGACCTACTCGAAGTCTCGGTTCACCGCGAAATGTGATTAGTTTCGCGGGTTCGCGATTTCGGTGCGACGGATCGCGCGACGGCACTCCTTCTCGGCATGACGGTCCATCGCGTGGGTTGCCTCGTGGTCCTCGTGTCGGCGTGCTCGTCGCCTCCCGGCACGGCCCCGGATGCGCAGATCGACATCGATGGTGCGATCGATAGCTCGCCAGACAGTTCGATCGACACGCCCGTCGACGCGGGACTGTCGACTCAGATCGCGTACCGCAGTGGCAACGACATCTGGGTGATGGATGCCGATGGCGGTAACAAGCAGAACCTCACCAACACGGGTGTGATCAGCGAGGACCAACCGGCGTGGTCACCCGACAAGACGAAGATCGCGTTTCACAGCGATCGCGACGATGTGGGCGAGATCTACGTGATGAACGCCGATGGCTCGAACGTCGTGCGGTTGACCAACTTGATCGGCGAGAACGATGCACAACCGACGTGGTCGCCCGACGGCACGAAGATCGCGTTCACGAGTCGCCGCGATCATCTGGTCGGTTCGATCTACGTGATGAATGCGGATGGCTCGAACCAGCAACGCCTCACCAACTCGCCACCCGCGAGCGATGACTATCCGGCATGGTCGCCTGATGGAACGAGGGTCGCGTTCAGCACGAACGAGGGTAACAACCTGCACGTCGCGATCATCGATGTCGACGGCGGCAATCGAACGGGGGTGACCGCACCGGCCGACTCGGCGACGAAGCCTGCTTGGTCTCCCGACGGGACGCGGATCGCGTTCTCTCTCGCCGGCGGAAGCTCGCAGATCTTCACCATCGCGCCGAACGGCACGGGCCAGGTCCAGTTGACGACACCCTCGGAGCAGGGCGAGCACGATCCCACGTGGTCGCGCGACGGACTCCGCATCGCGTTCTCGCGCAACATCAGCGGACAGACGCACATCATCACGGCGCTCGTGAGCGGTGGCGGCGAGCTCGATATCGCCGGACCCGCGGGCGCACCGATCGACCCATCGTGGTAGCTAGAGCGCCGCTTTCGCGATCTTGATGATCTTGTTCTGATCGCGGACCGTCGCGTAGATCGCATCGCCATCGAACGCGATCGAGTACGGCGACTTCAGATCATCGGCGATCACCTGCGGCGCGCGCCCGCCGTCCTTCGCGATCCGCACGAGCTGTCCGCGCGGCTGCCACGAGTACGTGTACAACCACGCACCGTCGGCGACGAGATCGTCCGCGTTGTCGAGGCCCTCGGCGATCACCGTGGTCTCGCCGGTGGCGACGACGATCCGCCGGATCGATTGCTGCTTCTCCGAGTACACGAACACGCGCGCGTCGTCGGCGGCGACCGCGGTCGGACGCACGAGACCGTTCGCGATCGTCTTCGCCGCACCACCGCCGAGTGGAATCGCGACGAGCGTCCCCGCCGAATAGCTCGCGACGAACAGCGTGTCCGCGCTACGACCGAGGACACCGCGCGGGACGCTCGCGATCTTCTTCGCGGCGCCACCCGCGACCGATGCGCGCACGATCTCGTCGCGCTTGAACATCGTCAGGTACACGTGATCGCCGGTGCCGGTCGCGTCGACGGGATTGTCCGCGAGCGAGAGTACGCCGGCCATCGTCACGGGACCCTCGGGCGCTGCGATGCGAAGCAGATCTTTGCGCGAGGTGGCGAACAGCTCGTCACCGGCGAGGAACAGCTTGAACGCGAAGTTCGGGTGCTGCTGATCGCTCAGCTGCTTCGGCGTTCCACCGGCGGTGGACATCGACCAGATCGCTCCCGCCGAGTCGGTCCACACGAGGTGCCCGCGCCACACGACGAGCGTCATCGGCGACTCGCCGACATCGAAGTCGGTGCGCAGCTCCACCTTCGGCGGCGGTGTCTGCGCGGCGATCACCGGTGCCGGTGGAGGCACGTACGGCGGCGGCGGTGGAGGCGCAGGCGCGGGACATCCAGCGGCGAGAACGACCAACGCGACGGCGGCAAGACGCACCCACCAAGAGTAGTCGGCGCGCGGCGCAGCGGCTACCGTACGGCGCATGTCGAGGCACCTCGCGATTGCATTGTGTGTGGTGGTCGCGTGCAAAGGGGACAAGCAACGTCCGAGCGGCGAGGCAGCGCCGGTCGCGCCACCAGTGACAGCGCCGGCGAAGGCAAAGCCCGACGGACCCGCGATCACGCCGGTGAGCTCGAACAGCGTCACGTTCGTCGTCCCGAAATCGGCGAGCTGGTGGGGCGAGTTCCAGTTCGCGTGCTACCGCGCGGTGATGTCGCTGACGGGCAAGGGCTCCGCGGGCGCCGCGTTCGAGAAGATCAGCCCGACGGTTCCCGACGCGATGAAGGCCGGCGGCATCGATCTCGGGCGCGACCTCGCCGGCATCGGTATGTTCGAGTGCGGCGGCTCTCCGTGCATCTACGTCGCGGCGACGCTCGAGCATCCCGAGAAGATGAGCGATGTGCTGGGTAAGCTCGTCCCGGGTGTTCCCGCGAAGACGATCGCGCCGGGTCATTACACGCTCGATACCAAGGGCATGACGGGAACGCGCGTGATCCACGTGCGCGTCGTGCCGCTCGATTGGTCGACGACGAAGGTGCCGGACGACGCGTGGTCGCAACAGGCGGCCCGCGCGACGCACGTCGTGTTCATCGGCGGCGTCGACGGCAAGAACAGCGATGTCGATCCGGTGTCGCTGCTCGCGGATGCGCCGACGGCCGCGGCGAACGTGAAGGAAGCCGAGAGCGTGCTCGGTGGTGAGACCCACAACCGCTGTATGGCGGGGCTCGTCGGTGCGCGTGACTTCCAGCCCGGGTTCACGCTCACCCGCGCGCGGTTCGCGATGGCCGCGCCGGCGGCTGCGAAGGCGGATGCGATGATGGCGTTGCTCGATTCGAAGAAGACCCTCGACGTGGAGCTCGAGCTCGTCCTGGCGCCCCCACCGACCGCCGCGAAGGCGAAGGAGTGGGTCGGCATGGGCCGCATGTTCCTCGCGAACATCGGCGCGAACGTGCGCGGCCAGTTCGCGGGGCAGGGCGACGCGATGGATGTCTACTACGACATGCTCTCGCTGATCGGCGAGAAGGGCTTCGTGCATTCGGTGAAGGACTCGTCGCTGCGTCTGTCGTGGCGAACGGATCGGATCCCGAAGTCGGATCTGCAAGCGGTGGAGTCGCGGCTCGAAGGTCTGCTCGGTCCGTAGTGGAGCGCACGACGTTCGAGCTTCCGCGCGGGACGTTTCACGCGCTCGTCGCCGGTGCGCGAGACGCGCGACCGCTGATCTTCTTGCACGGGTTCCCGGATCATCCTCCGACGGCGATCCCGTTTCTCGACGAGCTCGCTCGCACGCATCGCGTGATCGCGCCGTGGTTGCGCGGGTACGCACCCTCGCCGACGACCGGCCCGTTCGATCTCGCGACGCTCGCGCGCGACGTGCTGCACCTGATCGATCGCACCGGCGCTCCGGTCGATCTCGTCGGCCACGATTGGGGCGCAGCGATCACCTACGACGTGTGCGCACACTGGCCCGCGAAGGTCCGCCGCGCGGTCACGATGGCGTTGCCGCACCTGCGCACGTTCTTCCGCGCCCAGCGCCGGCCCGCGCAGCGACGCGCGAGCTTGTACACCGCGCTGTTCCAGATCCCGGGCGCGGGTCACGTCGTTCGCGCGAACGACTTCGCCGTTATCGATCGTTTGTGGTCCAACTGGTCTCCGGGCTTCGCGCTCGACGACGCGCGCAGGGCCGAGCTCCACGCCTGCCTCTCCGATAGCTGGCCCTCACCGTTGGGCTATTACCGATCGTGGATATGGCAGGGGGGTGCCGCAAAACGCTACAGGCGAGCACTTCGTCGCGTTTCCGTTCCACTGCTCCAACTCCACGGCGCCGACGACGGATGCGTGCTCGTCTCCGACGACGATGACGATGGCGATCTGTTCGATCAGCGCGTTCGCGTCGTGATTCCGAAGGTCGGTCATTTCATGCACGTCGAAGCACCCGCGCTGATCGGTGCTCGCGTTGCCGCATGGTTGTCGTAGCATCCGCGCCGAATGGCTCCGCGTCGTCACGATGGCGCTGCCCTGCTGGTGGCAGGGTACGGCGCGACGGGTGCGCCTGCGCTCGAAGCATCGGCGGTGCACACGCTCGGTCAGATCGGCGAAGCGCTGCTCGCGACGGGCGCGACGTGGCAGATCCGTCGCCTCGCCGCGACCGCCGGTGAGCGACACGCGGTCGATCGCGCGACGGTCAAGCGCCATGTCGACGAGCTCGTCGCGGAGCGCGCGCGTGTCGCCGTGCTCGTCATCCTCGGTGCGATCGTCGATGTCGATGGCCAACCCGCGCTCGTCACGGGGCCAGACGCCCGCGAGTATCCCGAGGACTCGACGCTGCCGCTGGCGTGGATCCGCGAGCGACTCGCGACCTCGCACTCCGAGCAGACCGTGGTCGTCCTGTCGGCGCGGGGCGAAGGCGCACCGCGCGCGTGGCTCGATCTCCTCGCGACGCGCCGCGGCCAGCATCTGATCGCGATCGACTCCGCCACCGAAGGCGCACCGCTCGCGGATGCGTTGCTCGCCGGCCTGTGCGGCGAAGCGCTCGACCCGCGTACCGGCACCGTGACGATGGCGAGCCTCAGCACGTACCTCGCGGGCCATGCACCGTCGAGCGTGCTGCAGATGTGCGATGCCTCGGAGACCGTCGCGCAGCCGCCGCCGCTCGCGGGTCTGTGGGACGTGCGCCGCTCGCAGCTCTCGCTGCGTGGAACGCGACCGCGTGCGCCGCATTCGCTGCGGCCCGACGACGATCTCACCGGCACGGTACTTCCCGGCCGGTTTCGCATCGACACGCTCGTCGCGCGCGGCACGTTCGGCACGATCTATCGCGCGCGCCAGCTCGCCGTCGAACGCGACGTCGCGCTCAAGGTGCTGCACGCCGATATCGATCCGTCGTCGGAAGACGGTCGCTTGTTCGTTCACGAGATCCGCAGCGTCGGCCGCATCGATCACACGAACGTCGTGCGCATCTACCAAGCGGACATCACGCACGACGGTCGCTTGTTCTTCGCGATGGAGCTCCTCGACGGCAAGGACCTGTCGACGATCGTCAGCGCAGGAACCGTGCCTCGCGAGCGCGCGATCGAGCTGACGCGCCAGCTGCTCGCGGGCCTCGGCGCGGCGCACGACGCGGGCCTCGTGCACGCCGACATCAAGCCCGCGAACGCGATCGTGTTCGAGCGCGACGGGGTCGAGCGCGTCGTCCTCGTCGATTTCGGTCTGTCGCGCCTTCGTCCGCCCGATCGCCCGGCCGAGTCCGCCGGTGGAACGCCCGCGTACATGGCGCCCGAGCAGATGATGGAGGGTCGCGTCGACGCGCGCTCCGATCTGTTCAGCGCTGCCCTCGTGTTCGTCCACCTGTATGTCGGGTGGCGGCGCCCGAACGCGTTCACGCTCGCGCCGCCGTTCGAGTTGATCCCCGACGACGATCTGCGCGGCGTCCTCGAGATCGCGCTCGCGACCGATCCCGCGAAGCGCTACGCATCCGCGCGCGAGCTCTCGGCGGCGCTCACGGGCATCGCGACGCCCACCGCGCCGCCTCCTGCACCCGTGCGTCCGTTCCGGCACCTCGAGCCGCTCACCGAGGACGATCGTGGTCGCCTTCACGGTCGACAAGCGGACCTCGCGCAGCTCACCGAGCAAGTCCTCTATCGCCGCAGCGTCATCTACACGGCGCCGTCCGGCGTGGGCAAGACATCGCTGCTCCGCGCCGGTCTCGTGCCGCGCCTCGAAGCGCTCGGCATCCGCACCGTCTACGTGCGCTGCCGCGGTGACTCGCAGGTCGCGATCGCAGCGGCGATCGATCCCGAGGCCACCTCGATCCGCGAAGCGATCGACGCGCACGTCAAAGCGGGCGGCGGCAAGCTCGTGCTGGTCCTCGATCAGCTCGAGCGTGCGCTCGCCGATCCCGATGCCGGCGCTCTCGTCCGCAGCGTGCTGTCGGTGATCCCCGAGGCGGATGTGTCCGTCGTGATGGGCATCCGCGAGGATCACCTCGCCCGCCTGGTCACGAAGACCCAGGAGGTCGACGCGCAGATCTCGATCATGCGCCTGCCCCCGTTGTCTCCCGAGGGCGCGAGCGACGCCATTGTCGCACCGCTCGCCGAGAGCCGCCTCGGCATCGAGCCCGAGCTCCTCGCTGCATTGCTCGCGGACCTCCAACGGGCGGCCGCCGCGATCGGTGCGGCGATGGGGTGGGGCACGACACCATCTGTCTATCCGCCGCACCTGCAGCTCGCGTGCTCCGTGTTGTACGAAGCGTTGCCGCCCGGCGAGTTCACGCTGACGCTCGCGCACTACAAGAAGCTCGGCGGATTCGACACCATCGTCGGCGAGCACCTCGAGCGCGTGCTCGACACCGAGCTCGCGGATGGCCGCGACGTGATCGCGCGTGATCTGTTCCTCTCGCTGGTGACCTCGGCCAACGAGCGCGCGGTTCGCAGCGAGAACGAGCTGCTCGCGATCGCCTCCGCCCGCCACGCGGCGCACGAGATCCGCGCCGTGCTCGAGACGCTGCGCGTCCGTGGCCTCCTCGTCCGCGTGCGAGATACGAGCGGCGAGCCGAGCTGGGAGCTCGTGCACGACAGCCTCGTGCCACGCGTGCTCGCGTGGCTCGATCGCCGCGATCTCGCGCGCCGTCGTGCGATCGAGCTCGTTCGCTATCACGTGCGGCGCTCTCGCGCCGATGCACCGTCGCTGCTGGGTCGCGCGGAGCTCCGCGAGATCGCGCCGTACCCCGACGCCATCGGCGAGCTCGATGTCGAGCACGGCAAGCGCGACGTCGACCCCGACGCGTGGACACCATCGCGGCTCGTCGCGCGCAGTCGGCAAGCGCAGCGCCGGCGCATCGCGTCGCTCGCGGTGTTGTTGACGGCGCTGGTGGCGGTCTCCGCCTTCGCGTTCTACGTCCAGCATCGCGAGAACGAGCGACGGATGCAGGAGGCCGATCTGCGCGCGAGAGATCTCGGTCGGTTGACGCTGTCGATCGATCTGTTCGACTGGGACTCGAGGACGGTTACCTCGCGGCCGGCAGCGCTCGTTTCGGGGCTGCGATGGACACTCCACGCCCCGTCCGTCGAGGATTCGCACGAGGTCGGACGCGAGTTCGTCGCTGACGAGCTCGTTCGTTCGACGCCACGCATGGAAGGTAACTCCCTCGTCGAGGAGCTGGAGGCACACGGCGGTCCGGCGTTTCTCGTCGTCGAGCGCGGGGCATGCGCACCGTCGATACTGCCGCTCGCGTCGCTCCCCGGATACGCGCAACGCGACAGTCCGCGCACGTTGTCGATTCACGTCCCGACGTGCTCGGCGTCGCTTCTCGACATGGTCGAGCTGGAGGGGAGCTTCATCCATGGCGGCCCGGGCGATCCCCCAGCGCCGGACCTCGTCGCTCACCCCGAGAGCTGGCCGGAGCGCACGCTCGAGCTTCCAACGTTCCACATCGATCGCACGGAGGTCACGAATGCTGCCTTCGCGCACTTCGCGACGCTGCGGCCGATCACGGGAATTTCGGCACCGGTATATCCGGCCTCGCCACTGTTCGTCGGCGCGAGCGAGACGCAGATGCCGGTCGCCGGCATCGATTGGTTCGTGGCACGAGCGTTCTGCCGATTCCACGGCAAGGATCTGCCGACGTCGCCGCAATGGACGCGCGCGCTGCGCGGTCCGCTACAGCTCGAGAGCGGTCCGAACCCGATGCCGCGTCGCAACTTCCCGTGGGGTGCATGGCTCGAGAGCCCACGCGTGCGGCTTCGTCAGACGACGAGGCAAGGTCCTGCGCCGGTCGGTACCAGCGAGGACGATCGAAGCCTCGATGGCGTGGTCGACCTCGCGGGCAACGTGCAGGAATGGACGAGCACGACGCCACCCGAAGGCAGCGCGCAGTTTCGAGTCGCCCGAGGTGGGAACTACCTCGACGCGGACCAGAACGATCCAGACTTCACGGCGACCGAGAACGTACGGGTTGTCACGCTGCCGCACTACGGCATCGGCATGCGTTGTGTCTCGACCAACTAGCGCGCGCGTGGCAGCGCATCGACGAGCGTGACGAGCTCCGTCGGATCCTTCACGGGATACATCAAACCGGCACCGCTTCCCTCGGGATAGACGCGTACGAACTGGCCCTCGAGCATCACCTGCAGCACGTGATGCAGACCCGCGCGCGTCGACGGAAACGCGATCTCGGCCAGCGGCGTCGCGAGCAAGCCCGGCATCTCGGCTCCGTCGGTGCGCCGGATCAGAGAGAACACCTTGCGCGCTTCATCGCTGCTCGCATACAGGCGAGGCCACGCAGTCTCGTTGACGAGCAAGGGCAGCGCGGGTAACGCATCGATGTCGAATGCCCGCACCGGAGGGAACGTCGGCTGCGGCGTCGGGAACGCGAGCTCGCGTGCTCCGACCAAGAGAAAGTTCCATGCCGGATCGAATCCATCGCTGCGGAAGTGGCCCGCGTGGACGAGGCTCGTCGTTCCGAGCACCGGCAGGCCGATGATGTCCGTGAGCGCGATGATCGTGTCGCGCGCGCGTTGCGTCGACGCGGTTCCGCACCCGAGCAGACGGATGGACGCGATCCCGAGTCGAGGGAGCACGTCGTGATCCGC
>Ga0154020_10007191_pt1 | contig 13011 bp, 8 predicted proteins | sample Klosneuvirus_201_FD_109709 | JGI IMG/M metagenome (GOLD analysis project Ga0154020, IMG submission 109709) | Active sludge microbial communities from wastewater, Klosterneuburg, Austria - Klosneuvirus_20160825_MG | ecosystem: Engineered > WWTP > Aerobic digester > Activated sludge | place... | reverse complement strand
GCCGCCTGCGCGGTGGGCAGCAGGGGGCGGGCGCCGCGCGCCAGCAGCCACTCCAGCAGGGCCGTGCGGTCATCTTCCGCCTCGGCCAGGCAGAGCAGCCGCTCGCGCAGGCGCAGCCGCCAGGTGTTGCGCTCGCCGGTGGGGCCGGCGAGGCGGCGCGGTGCGGTGACGCTGGCGCCCGTCGCGTCCAGCGGCGTGCCGGCAAAGTCCAGCGCCCGCTGCAGCGCGTCCGCCGGTGCGCGGCGCAGCAGCCGCCACAGCAGCAGCGGCCCGCCGGCCTTGGGCCCCGTGCCGGACAGGCCCTCCCCGCCAAAGGGCTGCACCCCCACCACCGCGCCCACCATGTTGCGGTTGACGTAGACGTTGCCCACCCGGGCCTGCCGCTCCACCGTGGCGATGGTCTCGTCGATGCGGGTGTGCAGCCCCAGTGTCAGCCCATAGCCGCTGGCATGGATCTGCGCCAGCAGGGCGCTCAGCTCGCCGCGCTTCCAGCGCAGCAGGTGCAGCACCGGGCCGAACACCTCGCGCTGCAGATCGGAGAGTCGCTCGATCTCGATCAGCGTAGGCGCCACGAAATGCCCGGGCAGGCCCTGCACCAGCGCCAGCCCCTGCGGCGGGCGGAACACCCGGCGGCCGAGCGCGGCCATGCGCTGCACATGCGCCTGGATGCCCTCGCGTGCCGCCGCGTCGATCACCGGGCCGATGTCGGTGCTCAGCCGGTCGGTGGGGCCCAGGCGCAGCTCGGCCATCGCACCGCGCAGCATCGCCAGCAGGCCGTCGGCGATGTCCTCCTGCACACACAGCACCCGCAGCGCCGAGCAGCGCTGGCCGGCGCTGTCGAAGGCGCTGGCCAGCACGTCGGCCGCCACCTGCTCGGCCAGCGCGCTGGAGTCCACGATCATCGCGTTCTGCCCTCCTGTCTCGGCCACCAGCGTCACCGGCTGGCCGTCGGCGTTCAGTCGGCCGGCGAGCTGGCGCTGCAGCCGCCGGGCCACCTCGGTGGAGCCGGTGAACAGCACGCCCTGCACGCGGGCATCGGCCACCAGCGCCGCGCCCACCGTCTCGCCCCCGCCGGGCAGCAGCTGCAGGGCGGCCAGGGGCAACCCGGCGGCGTGCAGGCGGCGAAGGGCCTCGGCAGCCACCAGCGGCGTCTGCTCGGCGGGTTTGGCCAGCACCACGTTGCCGGCCGCCAGCGCGGCGGCAATCTGCCCCAGGAAGATTGCCAGCGGGAAGTTCCAGGGGCTGATGGCCACCACCACGCCCAGCGGTTCGGTGGTTTGCTCAGCCCAGCCCTGCCGCAGCTGTGCGGCGTAGAAGCGCAGAAAGTCCACCGCCTCGCGCAGCTCCGCCTGCGCGTTGGCCGGGGTCTTGCCCGCTTCCCGCACGAGCAACTGCAGCAGCGGCGCCGGGTCGGCTTCCAGCGCATCGGCCGCGGCCTCCAGGGCACTGGCGCGCTGCACGGCCGGGGTGGCGGCCCAGATCGGTGCGAATTCAGTGGCGGCCTGCAGGGCGGCGTCCACCTCCGCCGCAGCGGCCGGGCGCACGCTGCCGATGACGTCGAGCGGGTTGGCCGGGTTGAGGACCGGTTCAATCGCTTCGGGCGGGGATCCATCCGCCGACCGCTGCGGCGGGCAGGCCAACATCGGTGCGGCCTGCCAGGACTGCGCCGCCGCAGCGGCCAGTTCGGCCTGCAGGCGCGCCAGCGTGGTTTCGCAGGCCAGGTCCTGCCCGGTGGAGTTGCGGCGCCGGCTGCCGTACAGCGCCGCCGGCTGCGGGATCGCCGGGTGCGGTGTGCCTGCTGGTGCCTGCGGCGTGGCCAGGCGCTCCACCAGCGCCACCGGGTCCTCCACCAGTGCTTCCAGCGACAGATTCACGTCGGCAATGCGGTGCACGAAGGAGCTGTTGGCGCCGTTCTCCAGCAGCCGGCGCACCAGGTAGGCCAGCAGCGTCTCGTGGCTGCCCACCGGCGCGTAGATGCGGCAGGGGCGCTGCAGGCCGCCGGGTGCCTGGCCGCTGACCACCGCGTCGTACAGCGGCTCGCCCATGCCGTGCAGGCACTGGAACTCGTACTGCCCCGGCGCCCAGCGCTGCGGGTCTGCGATCTGCACGATGGCCGCCAGGGTGTGCGAGTTGTGGGTGGCGAACTGGGGGTACACGGCGTCCGGCGCCTCCAGCAGCAGCCGGGCGCAGGCCAGGTAGGCCACATCGGTGTGGGCCTTGCGGGTGTAGACCGGGTAGTCGGCCAGGCCGTCCACCTGGACGCGTTTGACCTCGCTGTCCCAGTAGGCGCCCTTGACCAGCCTCACCATCAGCCGGCGGTGGTGTTGCTGCGCCAGGCCGATCAGGTGGCGCAGCAGCGCTGGCGCGCGCTTCTGGTAGGCCTGCACCACAAAGCCCAACCCCTGCCAGCCGGCCAGCTGCGGCTCGGTGCATAGCCGTTCCAGCAGGTCCAGCGACAGCTCCAGCCGGTCGGCCTCCTCGGCGTCGATGGCCAGGCCGATGTCGTGGCGCGCCGCCTGCAGCGCCAGGTCGCGCAGGCGCGGGTAGAGTTCGTCCATCACCCGCTGCGTCTGCGCCACGCTGTAGCGCGGGTGCAGGGCGGAGAGTTTGATCGAGATGCCCGGCCCCTCGATCACCCCCCGGCCGCCCGCCGCCGCGCCGATGGCGTCGATCGCCTGGGTGTAGGCGCGCAGGTAGCGCTGCGCATCCACCGCGGTCAGCGCCGCCTCGCCCAGCATGTCGAAGGAGTGGCGAAACCCCCGTGCCTCCACCGACCGGGCGCGCTGCAGCGCCTCCAGGATGTCCTGCCCGCTGACGAACTGCTCGCCCATCAGCCGCATTGCCATGTCCATCGCGCGGCGCACCAGCGGCTCACCGCCCCGGGCGGTCAGGCGCTGCAGCGCACCGCCCAGCCCCTGCTCGCTGTGGGTGGCGATGAGCTTGCCGGTGATCAGCAGGCCCCAGGCGGCGGCATTGACGAACATCGAGCGGCCCCCGCCCAGGTGCTCCGCCCAGCGGCCGGCGCCCACCTTGTCGCGAATCAGCGCGTCGCGCGTGGCGTCGTCCGGAATGCGCAGCAGCGCCTCGGCCAGGCACATCAGCGCGATGCCCTCCTGCGAGGTCAGCGAAAACTCCTGCAGCAGCGCCTGCACCAGCCCCTGCTTGAAGTCGCCGCCGCGCGGCTGCGCGGCCCGCTGGCGCAGGCCCTCGGCCAGCCGCAGCGCCAGCTCCCGGGTGGCTTCGGCCTGCGCCGGGCTGGGCCGCGCCTGCTCCAGCAGCGCCGGCAGCAGCTCGGGCTCCGGCCGCCGCGTGTGGGCGGTGATGGCGCGCCGGCTCGCGCCGCGGGCCGGCCAGGGTGGGCAGAGATGGGCAAAGGCCGAGCTGGCCAGGGGCGTGGGGAGGCGGGCGTTCATGGTCGGGGGCTCCTGGAAAGAACGCATCATCTGCGCTGCCTGGCCGAATTTCTCGCCAAAGTTGGACCTGTCGGCCGAATAATGTTCGGATGACTGCGAGCACTTCCGCCGACCCCGCCTCCCTGGCCGACCTCGACCGCACCGACCTGCGTCTGCTCGCGCAGCTGCAGGCCGATGGCCGCATCTCCAACCTGAAGCTGGCCGAAGCGGTGTCGCTGTCGCCCACCGCCGTGCTGGCCCGCGTGCAGCGCCTCACCCGCGACGGTTTCATCACCGGCTATGAGGCCCGGCTGGATCCGCAGCGCCTGGGCCTGGGCATGCTGGTGTTCGTGGAGGTGCTGCTGGACCGCACCACGCCCAACGTGTTCGAGCACTTCAAGGCCGCGGTGCAGGTGCACCCGCAGATCCTGGAGTGCCACATGGTGGCCGGCGGTTTTGACTACCTGCTCAAGCTGCGCTGCGCGGACATGAACGCCTACCGCGAGTTCGCCGGGCAGGTGCTGTGGCCGCTGCCCGGCGTGCGCGAGACGCGCACCTACGCGGTGATGGAGGAGGTGAAGAACAGCAGCCGGCTGCCCCTGCCTGGAACTTGAATCGCCGCAGCCCCCCGGTGGGCCTCAGGGGTTGATGGTCAGCGGGATGCTGGCCCGCGCGGTGAGGTTGGCGCCGTTGGTGGCGATGACGCCCAGCGTCCATCGCCCCCGCACCGGGCTGGCCCAGGTGAGGGTGATGCCGCTGCTGTCCACGGCGACGCGCAGACCGGCCGGGGCACCTGCCACCGTCACGCGCAGGCCGTTGGCGTCCGGATTGGAGACGCTCACCAGCGCGCTGAGCGGCCTGCCCACCTGGCCGGTGACGGGAGTGACGTGGACCACCGGCGGCTTGGGCAGCTTGGCGATGTTCAGCTTCACCGTGGCCGACCCGGCCAGCCGGTGGCGGGAGTCGGTGGCCGTCAGGGTCAGTGCATGGCTGCCGGGTGTCGGCCTGGCCCAGGTCAGCACCCCGGCGGCCGACACGGCCAGCCCCGCCGGCGCACCGCTGGCCGTCCAGGTGACCGGGTTGTCCGACTTCACCACCGCCTTGTAGCTCAGCGCCGTGCCCTCCCTGCCGCTGACGGTGGCGGCCGTCACCACGGGTGGGTTGCCGGCGATGCCGACCGTGGCCGTGCCGCTGCCGGTCAGGCCGGTGCGGCTGTCCTTGGCCGTCACCTTGACGGTGTGGTTGCCGAACACCGGCCTGGGCCAGGTCACCCGGCCGGCCGCGGAGAGGGTCATGCCCGCCGGTGCCCCGGTCATCGTGTAGGTCACCGGGTTGGCCGCCACCGCACCCATTTCGAAGGTGAGCGCGTTGCCGACCTTGCCGACCACGTTGGGCGATGGCAGCAGCGGTGCCGTGGTCGGCTTGACCACCACATTGGAGCTGCTGGTGGCCCGGGTCAGCGTGTCCAGCAGTGGCGCCGCGTTGGGCGTGCCCAGGCCGGTGAGCACGTCGTAGCCCTCGCGGGCGGTGCACAGCATGCAGCTGCCGTTGCTGCCGCTGGTGATGTCGCTCAACGTGCTGGCGTACAGGCCTGGCACGGCGCCGATCTGCCGGTACAGCACGTCGTGCGGCAGCCCCAGCACCGCCTTGCCCGCCAGGCTGCGCCGCGCGTTGGCCACCGCCAGCAGGCCGGCCCATTGCGGGGTGGACAGGCTGGTGCCGCCGGCGCTCACCCAACTGACCGCCGAGCTGCCCGGCGACATCACCGCGGTGTACTGGCCGGTCTCCGGGTCGGCATTGAAGGCCACGTCCGCCACGCCACGCCGCTCCAGGGCGCCGACGCCCGGCAGGCCGCTGGCCTGGTAGCTGGGCACCGCCGTGTAGGCGCTGATGCCGCCGCCGGTGGTGGACCAGCCGGTCTCGCTGCGGGCGCTGCTGCCATCCCAGCTCAGGCGGGTGCCACCGATGGCCAGCACGTGGGGCGACGCGGCCGGCCAGAACACGTCGCTGCCCCAGTCGCCGGTGGCGGCTAGGTAGGTCATGCCCCGGCCGGAGAACACCGGGTTCCACAGCGTGGCCGAGTACGCCCCGCCGTCGAGCTCGCTGGCGCCAAAGCTCATCGACACCACACCCGGCCCCATCGCGTTGGCCAGCTTGACCGCACCGGTGAGGTGGTTGGACATTGGCTGCGCCGCCTCGATCAGGACGATGCGCGCCATCGGTGCGATCGCATGGGCCCACTGCACGTCCAGCGCGATCTCCGTCGCCCAGCTGGCGTTGTAGGCCGGTGCGCGGGTGGCCAGGGTCCCGTTGACCGTGCTGTAGACCACCGAGAACTGGCAACCCGCGGTGGCCGTCGGCGTGGCCAACGGCAGCGTGGCGGTGGCCGCGATCGTGCGCGTCTCGCAGGCGGGCAGGCCGAACCGGCTGTTGAAGGCGTTCAGCTCGGCCACGATCTGCGGGTCGTGGTGTGCCGCGATCACGTAGATCGTCTGGCCCGCACCGAAGCGGGCGGCCTGCTCGGCAGTGAGGTTGCCGAAGCTGGCCGGCAGCTCCGGCAGCCCATAGGCCGCGCGGATCTGCGCCGGGCTGTAGGTGGCAGTGCTGCCGTGGCCGGCTGCGGGGCCGACAGGGCTGCCGTCCGCTGCCGATCGGCTGGCCAGGGCGCGTCGGCGCTGCGCGGCGGCGATGTCCTGTGCAGTCAGCCCCCGGGTGTTCAGGCCGGCCTGGTCGGACGGAATCGATTGCCGGTGCGGCGGCCGGTGCCCGGCTACGGCCTGCGCGCCGGCCTCCACCTGCGCCGGTTCGTCCAGCAGCACCGGCGCCAGGTGGTAGGTGGGCTGCACCGGCCAGGAGGCCTGCAGTGCCGACACCGCGGTGCCGGCGGCGGAGGTCGATGCGGTCGCGGCCGCCGCGGCGGCCTGCAGCGTGTCCTCGGTGCCACCGCCGCCACAGGCGGCAAGCCCGGCAGCGGCCCCGAAGGTGATGACCAGGGCCTGGACTCTTCTGGCAAGGGAGAGCGGGACGGAACTCGGGGGGGCGGGTGGTGGCATGCGTCCTTCGCAGGGGTGAAACAGACCGGCGAGGACGATGCGCTGCGGCACCCGGGCCCATGCTGCTCAGCCCGGTGGTGTGTCGGCAACCCCGCTGCCGTGGCGCTCATGCGCGGTAGGCCGGTGGCTTTGCGTCCCCGCCTTTCGACGGGTTTGCCCTCGTGGATCGGGTGGATCCTGCCGCTGCGTTTCTGGTTCGCAACGGCGTATGGGCAGCTTAAGAGCAGCGCCCGATTTCAGCCCCACTTCCGGCGATCACCGCCATGGCGGCAGTGACCGAGTGCCGTGACATATCACCGCCCCTCAGCCCGCGGTCCCGGGTTGAAAAATGTGCGCATCCAGCCCGCGCCGTGGCGCGGGGCCCACCGGCGCGGCGTGGCCGATGCGCGCCCACATCTGCACCGTCTGCACCGTCTGGCCCGGCGCGCTGGCGCCCAGCAGCGCGCGGATGGCCGCATGCGGCCCCGCCACCTCCGGGTACTCCTGCAGCGCCTGCTGCAGCGGCTGCACCGCCAGCCCCAGCGCGGTGGCCGCCAGCTGCACCCGGGCGTACGCCCGGCCGGCGTGGACCTGGGTGGCGCGTTCGTTGTCCGCACTCACCATCCAGAAAAAGCCGGGGGTGGACGCCAGCCTGGCGCGGAAGTCCTCGATCTGGCTGGTGACGGCGTAGCTGTCCGGCGCGGGGGCCTGGCTGCGGTCGAACAGGCCCAGGCGGGTCAACCACTCCACCTTGGCGTCCAGCACCGTGAGGCCGTCGCGGTGGCGCGCCACCTCGGCCGCTCCGACGCGCATCACCTTCAGCGACTCCAGCATGGTGCGCGGCGTGCGCAGCTCGATGGCCCAGGCCTCGTCCGCAATGGCGCGGTGCCGCGCGATGGCCTGCGGCTGCTCCGGCCCCACGCTGCCAAAGCGCAGCGGGTGCGGCTGCACCGCCTGTGCCAGCGCCTGCCAGGCCTGCGCCGACACCGGCCGCGCCGGGTCGTAGGCATTGCGGTGGGTGTGGCGCAGCGGGATCTGCGCAAACAGAGGATCCCGCGCCACCGTCGGGTCCGGCTGCAGGCGGATGTGTGCCACCGGCCGCCCATCCGGCCCCTGCGGGCCGAAGGCGCCCTGCGGGAACAGGGTGATCTCGCAGCGCTGCCCACGCTCCCGCGCCGCCATGTCCAGCAGCTCCAGGAAGGTGCCGTGGCTCATCATGATCTGGCGCGAGAAGGGGTCCGTCTCCGGCAGCAGCCGGCTGCGGTCGCAGGTCAGGGTGATCTCGCCGGGGCGGCGCAGGTCCACCTGCCAGGACTGCAGGTTGTGCGAGTGCGGCGCCAGCAGCGCCCAGCTCAGCGCCCAGCGGCGCGGGTCGGTTTCGTCGGCCGCAGGGCCCTGCCAGGCGGCAATCGCCTCGGGCGGCATGCCGCTGCTGCAGGCCGCCAGGCCCAGGGGCAGCGCGGCGGCGATGCTGCCGCCACCGATCACACGCAGAAAGCTGCGGCGGGGGAGGGGAGTGGGGTGGTTCATGGTCAGAGCAATGGAAGGAAGAATGTGCTGGCGCCGGGCGGCTGCCCCGCCCGGCTCGTGGTCGGCTTTTCAGTGCTGGGCCGCAGGTTGCAGCGGTTGCCGCTGGGCAAAACCCAGTGCCAGCAGCGTCTGCCGCAGCGCCTGGTCGATGGGTGTGGCCGGCAGCGGGCCGAAGGCCTGCGCCATGGCCCGCCCGTCCAGTGCGTGCGGGCGTTCCCACAGGTAGGCCATCTCGGCCAGCTCCCGGCCCATCGGCCACACCCGGCCGGCCAGGCGGATCAGCCCCCAGGGCATGCCGCCATGGCGCCAGCCCCGCGCCGGGGTCCAGCCCAGCCGGCCGGCCGCGGCCTCGATCTGCGCCAGCAACTCCGCGCCGGTCAGCGTGTGGCCGGCAAAGTGCCAACGGCGGTGATCCTGCGCCTCCGGTTCGCTGGCCACCCGCACCAGGGCCTGCGCCAGGTCCGGCAGGTAGGCCCAGGCGTGCGGCCGGTCCAGCGGGCCGGGGTACACCAGCCGGCCCTGCCGCAGGGATTTGACGATGGCCTGGTCGAACCAGGTGCCCTGGCCACAGCCGAAGAAGTCCCCCGCGCGGACCACGGTGCTGCGCAGGTCCCCGCGGCGGGCGCGCTCGGCCAGCTCGGCCTCCATCTGCACCCGGATCAGGCCCTTGCGGGTGTTGGGGCCTTGGGGGACCGCGCGGGTTGAATCGCCCAGGCCGGCCTGCGGGCTGTCCTCGCTCAGCAGCGCCGGCATCTGCGGGCCGTGGTTGTAGACGTTGCCCGGCAGCAGCAGCCGCGCACCCAGCCGCTGCGCCAGGTCCATGCCGGCGCGGGCCAGCCGCAGCGCGTCGCGCTCCCAGGCGGTGTACAGCGGGTTGATGGCGTGCACCAGCAGCTGCGCGCCGGTGGCCCGGTGGGCCAGCAGGGCGGTGTCCTCCGGGGAGGTGGCCAGCACCTGCACACCGGCGGGCAGCGCGGCGCCGGCCTGGCGGGTCTGAGCCAGCACGCGCCAGCCGGCGCTCTGGAAGGCGAGCGCCGCTGCCGCGCCCAGGCGGCCGGTGGCGCCCAGGATCAGGACGGTCGCTCGGGTGTCGTTGCGGGTCATGTGGAGGGTCATGTGGGGGCTCCTGGGGCGTTGCGATGAAGCGATGACCTCAGTCTGCCCCGCAGCCACCCCGTTGAAAACGGGTTGGTTTGGCAAGTCAGCTATACATTTCCGTATGAGCTCTCCCACCTTCGACTGGACCCTGGTGCGCAGCTTCCTGGCGGTGCTGGACGCCGGCAGCCTGATGGGCGCCGCCCGGCGGCTGGGGGCGCAGCAGCCCACGCTGTCGCGCCACATCGCGGAGCTGGAGGCCCAGCTCGGCGTGCCGCTGTTCGAGCGCACCGGCCGGGGCGTGGCCCCCACCGCCGCCGCCCAGGCGATTGCCGATGCCGCGCGCGACATGGAGCACGGTGCCGAGCGCCTGCTCGCCGGGCTGCACCGCCAGCGCAGCCTGGCCACCGGCACGGTGCGCATTGCAGCCAGCCAGATCGCCGCCAGCCACCTGCTGCCGCGGGTGCTGGCGCGGCTGCGCCAGGCCGAGCCGGGCATCCAGGTGGAGCTGGTGGTCTCCAATGCGTTGAGCAACCTGCTGCGCCGGGAGGCCGACATCGCGGTGCGCATGGTGCGCCCGGAGCAGTCCTCCCTGGTGGCGCGCAAACTGGCCGACCTGCCCCTGGTGGCCTGCGCCCACAGCAGCTACCTGCAGCGCTGCGGCACCCCCCGCCACCCGCTGGACCTGCTGGATGCGGCGCTGGGCCACACCCTGATCGGCTACGACAGCGACGACACCATCCTGCGCGGCTTCGCCCAGATGGGCCACCCGGTCGGCCGCGAGCAGTTTGCGCTGCGCAGCGACGACCAGCTGGCCCACGGCGCCCTCATCGCCGCCGGCGCCGGCATCGGCTTTGCGGCCCGCTACTGCCTGCAGGACTGGCCGGGCGTCGTCCCCATCCTGCCCGACCTGCCCATCCCGCCCATGCCCTGCTGGCTGGTGGTGCACCGCGAAATCCGCGGCAGCGCGGTGGTGCGCCGCGTGTTCGACTTCCTGGCCGAGGCGATACCGCAGGTGCTGGGGGTGGACAGTGCGACCGAGGTGGAGCCTGGGGGGCGATCAGGCTGATGCCCGGCTTGGCGTCCAACCCGGTAGGCCAACCTCAAACCTCCACGCACTCCGGCTCAATGAACGGCCGCAGCTCCGGTCTCAGCGCCGTTTCGGACACGAGGTCCACCGGATGCCCCAGTGCATCCTCGAGCAGGAACTGCACGCCAAAAAAGCGCCTGGCGCTGGCTGGGCCGTCAAAGCGCACCAGCACATCCACGTCGCTGTCGGCGCCAGCCGTGCCGCGTGCGGTTGAACCGAACAGGGCCAGCCGGACCACCCCGAACCTGGCCACCAGTTCGGGCTTGCAAGCGGTCAAGGTCGATACAGCCAACTCGCGATTCATTGGTTCCTGCCATCGGGTGTCCAATGCAGAGCAGGATTGCAGCGTTGCCCCCTCTCTGCCGTCCTGCTCGGGGCGTTGCTGCGCTCCCGGAACAGTCCGCTACAACCACTGCCCATGTCCCGCCCCCAGCCGCCAGCAAGCCCCACCGAAGCCCCGCCGCCCTCCATCTGGGACACCCTGCGCCACCCCACCTTCCGCCGGCTGTGGGTGACCAGTGCGCTGTATTTCATCGCCAACGCCATGCACGCCATGGCCGCGGCCTGGATCATGGTGGAGCATGGCTCCTCCCTGCTGGCCGCGCTGGTGCAGACGGCGGTGTTCCTGCCCATGTTCGTGCTCTCCCTGCCCGCCGGGGTGCTGGCCGACACCACCGACCGCCGGCGGCTCATCCTGGCGGCGCTGGCGGTGCAGACCGTGGCGCTGCTGCTGCTGGCCCTGCTGCTTCTGGTGGGTTGGGCGGGGCCGGCCACCATCCTGCTGCTCACCTTTGTCACCGGCTGCTGCACCGCGCTGCTGTCGCCGGCCTGGAACTCCGCCGTCGGCGAGATCCTCCCGCGCGAGCAGCTGCCCCAGGCCATCGTGTCGATGAGCATCGCCTACAACGCCGCCCGGGCGGTGGGCCCCACGCTGGGCGGCCTGGTCTACGGTGCCGTGCACCTGATGGCCGAGCGCTCGGTGGCCGGGGCGGAGCGCGCCGCCGGCGTGGCCGGTGGCAGCGTGCTGCTGCTGGCGCTGGGCGGCTCGCTGGCGCTGGGCTGGGCCATCCAGAAGGCGCCGCCCAAACCCCACCCCACCAGCCGGCTGCCGGCCGAGCGGTTGTGGGGCGGCACGCTGGCCGGGCTGCGCTACGCCCGCCACTCCCAGACCATCCTGGCGCAGCTGCTGCGCACCGCCGCCTACGCCGCGGCCGGCTCCGCCCTGTGGGCGCTGCTGCCGGCCATCGGCGCGCAGCGCCTGGGCACCGGGGCGGAGGGCTTCGGCCTGATGATGGGCTGCATGGGCGGCGGCGCGGTGGCCGCCGGGCTGGTGATCGGGCGCATGCGCGGCGCCCTGGGCCTGGAGCGCCTGGTCGCCTGGGCCTGCGTGGTGTTTGCCGCCGCCATGGTGCTGGCGGCCCTGTCTCGCTGGGTGCTGCCGGTGTACGCCGCCCTGGTGGCCGCCGGCGCCGCCTGGATGAGCGTGATGTCCACCTTCAACACCGCCACCCAGACCAGCGCGCCGCCCTGGGTGCGCTCGCGCGCCACCGCCCTGCACGTGCTGTCGGCGCTGGGCTCCTTCGCGCTGGGTTCGGCCCTGTGGGGCGCCATCGCCGGCCTGCTGGGCCTGCAGGCGGCCCTGCTGCTGGCCGCAGCCCTGCTGCTCAGCGGCATGCTGCTGGCGCGCTCCTTCCCGCTGCGCATGGGCGAGGCACACGAAGTCACCCAGGTGCCCTTCAAGGCCCTGCTGGTGGCCGACGAGCCCAACCCCGACGCCGGCCCGGTGGCGGTGGAAGTGATCTACCAGATCCGCGAAGACGCCGCCGAAGCCTTCCTGGCCGAAGCCGAACAACTGCGCGCCCCCCGCCAGCGCGACGGCGCCACCTTCTGGCGCCTCTACCGCGACCTGGACGACCGCAGCCGCTACGTGGAGCGTTTCATCGTCCAGAGCTGGGCCGACTACCTGCACCAGCGCGCCCGCGCCACCGTGGCCGACCAGGCCCTCAAGGAAGGCCTGCGCCGTTTCCTGGCCGAGGGCGAAGTGGTCAAGATCCGCCACTACCTGGCCGAGCGCTGAACGTCTGAAAAGACGGCTCATCGCCCAGGCTCCGCTGCAAGCAGTCCCGACTCCACGCAGGCCCGACTCCCCCCCTGGCCCGACGCCACCCCCTGGCCCGACGCCACCCAGGCCCGACGCCACCCACCCCAGGAGATGCCCATGACCCCGGTTCCATCCGCCGGCCCCCACACTGGCCCGGGCGCTGCCGCCGCCGCTGGCGAGCTGCCGCCCCTGGCGCGGGAAGTGTTGCTCTTCTGGTTCGGTTCGATCGACGGGCAGGGCGACAGCCCCCGCAGCGCCTGGTTCATCAAGGACCCGGACTTTGACGACAGCATCCGCCTGCGCTTTGGCGCCCAGGTCGAATCCGCCCTGGCCGGCGGCCTGGCCGACTGGGCCGACACCCCACCGGGCGCCCTGGCGCGGCTGCTGCTGCTGGACCAGTTCACCCGCAACCTCTTCCGCGGCAGCCCCCGCACCTTCGCTGGCGACGCCCAGGCCCTGGACCTGGCCCGCCGCATGGTGGCCGCCGGGGCCGACCAGCAGCTGCCCGCCCTGCGCCGCGTGTTCGTCTACCTGCCCTTCGAACATGCGGAGGACGCCGCCGCCCAGGCCGAGTCCCTGCGCCTGTTCGCCGCCCTGGCCGCCCAGGACCCCTCCCTGGCCCACTTCGACGACTACGCCCGCCGCCACGCGGTGGTCATCCAGCGCTACGGCCGCTTCCCCCACCGCAACGCCGTGCTGGGCCGCAATTCCACCCCCGAGGAGCTGGACTACCTGTCCCAGCCCGGCGCCGGCTTCTGACCTGGCTGCCGG